>Ga0255347_1004721_pt1 | contig 16185 bp, 16 predicted proteins | sample wastewater_treat_2_FD_192479 | JGI IMG/M metagenome (GOLD analysis project Ga0255347, IMG submission 192479) | Wastewater microbial communities from Lulu Island WWTP, Vancouver, Canada - plant24 | ecosystem: Engineered > WWTP > Wastewater > Unclassified | place: Canada: Vancouver, British...
CCAAAGCAGAAGCAATCTTTCTTAATTTTTTAATGTGCAATTCAAGCTCACTATCTGTGAGTTTTTCATATTTTTTACTTGGTATTTTTCTTACTTGTTCTAAGGTCATTTGTTATTAAAAAAAAGCTCACAACCTTTAAAGAACAGAGGCTGTTTAAGCCATGCTGTTCAATAAAAATTGTGAGCTTTCAGCCAGCTATCAAGCTGGTTTCGTTATTCACTTTTTTATATCTAATTTAATTATAAAACATCAAAATGGGAAAAGTTTAATTTATTCAAATTTGCCTTAGTAATAAAGCTGTTGGCACTTTTTAGTTTCTTCTTGAATTATCCATGTCGGCGAACCGTAGCCATAAGAATCACAAGTGTTTCTAGCGGCACACTCCCTATACGCCTTATCTCTAGCATTCGATACACAAATATCATATTGCCATTGAATCTGGTTTTCATATTCTTCTTGCTGAGCCTCATTGATGCCTTGCTGGTCTAATAGTTTTTGATTTAATTCACTTTCATATTGATCGCTAAGCTTTTTATATTCATCTAATGCTCTTTTATGCTCTTCATCTTTTTTCTTTAAATACTCTTCATTTTGTTGTTTTAAGTATTCAGCTTTTTTTTCAAAACAATCCTCAGAGGTTAAGGTTTCATATTTATCTCCGCCGACAGGACAACATACTTTGTTAAAACACTCACTTCTTTTCACTTGAATCGTTCCACCACCACAATCATCTGGTCTTTTACAATCAATAATTGGATCCTGATCTGTTGTTGGTGAAACCGTTGGTTTTGAACTAGGAAAACTAAAAGGAACCGAACCAAAATTTGGATTTTTGATCGTTGGAGATGGAGTTGCCTGTGGTGCTTCTGTTATTTTTACAGTTGGTTTACTTGTACTTTTTCCGCTCAAGCCTGTGTCAACAAATAAATGAGCATAAGCTTTTGTTGATCCGTAAATCAATAAAAAGAAAACAGCAAAAACTAAAAAAACATTTTGTTTGCCGAGCCAATTCCAAAATCTCCTAATTTTTGATCTATCTTTCTTAGGTTTTTTACTCATTTGGTTTATATACCTTTGCATATTTAAAAGTACTAAATAACTCAGATCTTTTATTTTTCATGTTACCGACTTCTTGTTCAAGAGTGGCTGATTTTGTAGCTTGAACTTCCATCTGATTTACTAACTCAATCAATTCTTTATCTGATATTGTATTTTTGAGTAATCCAGCGTTTATTTTGTTTGTAATCTGAAACATGTCATAAAGGGATAAACTGTATTCATTCATTTTGTTTACATATTTGTAATCTGTAAGAGCTCCCTCGTTTAACTCAGAAATGGTATTTTTAAGAGATGAATTGTTGAAATAAAGATATAAATTTGCCATAAGGCTCAAGGCTAATAAAAAATAAGTTTTTTTCATAAAAACTCTCTTTCTTGCCTCAAATAAAATGAGGCACCTCAAGTGGTATTTCCGACGGCAAAGTCTAGAACCCTTAAATGAGATGCCTCAGTTCGAGTTCTAGAAAATAAACCTAAATAGGTTTGTTAAGTTGCCGTCGGACAGATTAAGGTTTCCCTTAATCTAGAGTTATTCTAGCATATTTTGAAATAAATAAATGAAAGTTAATTGATCTTATTACTAAGATGTTAAATAGAGATGAAAATTTTAAGTTAATTTTAACTTGCCGTATTAGAATTAGCGTTTTTTTCTTTTTCTTCTGCCCATCTTACAACTATAAAATTCTTTTCTTCATCATTATTATTTTGTTTTAAATCGAATTCATTTCTAGCTTTTCTTTCTAAATACCACATCGCCACTCTGTGCTTTCCTAAGTTGTCAAAAATAGTTTTTTTTGCTTTTAAGAGTGGATTAGATTTCCACTCTTCTTTTTGGTCGGAAAATTCTTTGTTTTTCTTCTGGTAGTCATACAGAGTATCCCGACATATGCCTACATATAGACAAGCTTCTTTATCAGTTGCACCAAAAAGAAAAGCTTCTCTGAGTTTATCAAGAATTACTTGATCTATTATTTTTATTCTTCCCATACTTCTATTATAAACAATAAAAGATAGCAAAGTTTAATTTTAGACTAAAATCATTTTGGTATGAATTTTGTTAAGGCAACATTTTTTACAAGTTCCATCTTTGTTCCTTTTGACCTGGACATTTCTATGGTATCTCCAGGACCTAAGTTGTCCATTTCTTCTTTAAGATTAAATCTTATCACTTGAACATCTGGAAGAAGGCTAAAAAATACATAATCTTCAGAATTTTTTGATTCTAACCCAAGTATCCAAATATCAGCAATGTTTATTTTTTCTTCTTTTATTTTAGTGGAGAGTGATCTCATGTCTTGAATTAAAGTTGTTCTGTTTAGATAAACCACTAAACCCGTTTCTTTAATATAAGCTTTGTTTTTTAGTTTCCTAAGTATTTCTTCGTCTATTTCATTTTTTGTATACTTAGTAATCTGCATTATCTCAATTTCTCTATGATGCATCTCATTGATATTCATTTCTTTATTTGTAGCAATAGTCATTGCCAACATGTCTGGAGGATCAGTTAGCGGGATTTGCAACCACCACCTAGTTTTAAATATTTTCATGACTCCAAAGAGTGCAACTCCCATAATCCACGCTTCACGCTCTTTTTTGAATTTATTGCTTGCTAAAACTCTTTGTCCGTTTCTATAAACTTGACTCCATAAATAATTGATGGCATATCTTGGAGAAAACCAAATGTTTATATTAAAAGCTTCATACATACAAAAATATTATAAACCTGTTTAATCTTCGTGTTTTTAAATGGAATTGACTTAAATAATTGAAATTCTCAAATAAGACCTAGTAGGAGTTTATGTTCCAAATATTGTTAGGTAATAATTAGCTAAAATTATGATTAAAATTTACTTCCTCAGGTGTAAACCAATTTCCCATCACATTTAAAATTTTCTCAAGTGAAGCACTCATCTGTTCCACCCAATTCCGTTCAAGTTCGCCAAACATGAAAATTAAGAGACCGGCTGGTCTCTTTTTGTTTTAAAAAAGGATTTATTTCTTTATCCATAATGATGCTAAAATAAAGCTATTGCGACCGTAGTTCAGCGGTAGAATGCGAGCTTCCCAAGCTTGAGGAGAGGGTTCGACTCCCTTCGGTCGCTCAATCACATAACTTAAATTAACTTAAGATGCCAAAGTAGCTCAGTTGGCTAGAGCAGCGGTATCGTAAACCGCAGGTCGTGGGTTCGACTCCCACCTTTGGCTCCTAGAACAATTTTAGATTGTGTTATGATTAAATAGCTAATATGTCACGTTCTAGTCGTTATTCTTCCGTTTATAAAAATAAAAGCCAAGCTAAACGGGGTAGTTCGCGCTTGATCAAAAAACAAGAGAAAGAAATGCGCAAACAAACCGTTTTTTTTATTTTTTTAGCCATTGTCCTCTTAGTTGTTTTTATTTTTGTCATTGTACCTAATTTAATTAGATTATTTTTTAATTTTTTTGGTGATGAACAAGCAAATATTATTGAGGATGACGTACCGCCGACTGCTCCCCTTTTATTTGCTGCGCCACCAGAGGCTACTTTTAGTGCGCAGATTCTTTTGAAGGGTTATGCTGATCCGAATGCCAAAGTGGTTTTTGTTTTAAATGGTGAACAAGTTGAAGAAAAGGAAGTTAATGACGAAGGCGAATTTAGTCAAGAAGTACAATTGGATGAAGGTGTCAATCAATTGAGTATTTATGCCGTTAATGAACGAGGCACCGAGTCACTGCAAACTAAAACATATGACATTATTTATGACAATGAACCACCCCAAATCACAGTGACTGAACCAAAGCCAGATAGTGTAATTGAATTAAAACGCAACCGCAACACGCTGGTCAGTGGCGAAACTGAGCCTCACGCTAAAGTGTATTTAAATGATCGATTAATTGTCGTTGATGAAGCAGGTCAATTTTCCACTACCTATTATTTAAATGAAGGTGAAAATGTATTACGTTTTGTAGCGATTGATCAGGCCGGCAATCAAGGTGAACTTGAAATTAAAGTAAAGTTTCTCAACAATTAAAGATAAAAACCCCAAAATAGTAAAGAAATAAAGGCTTGACTTAAATTATTATTGAACAGGCTATGAGTTAATAAGGCGATCAGTAAACTTAGTTGCCAATATTGTTTTTTCTTTGATTTATTTTTAATTTCTTGAGTTAACAAAATTAAGATTAAAACAGTGCCAACGAGGCCAAAGCTGTTATAAAAAAAGATTAAAAAATTATCACTGAAGCGAGCGTGACTAACGAGCCCTTCGCGATTAAGTTGATAATGTGGTTGATAAGGCCCCCGCCCAAAAATTATGGCTAATCCCTCATTTTGTTTGATGTATTGTTGAGCGCTGATGATTCTAGCCGTTATTGAACTAGTGCGTTGTAAGTTGACTCCTTCCCCACCAGAACCCTTAGGTAGCAATGGTAGAAGGATTAAAAAAGCAGTTAAGCTCAAGGCAATTAGTCGACGCTCGGCTGTTTGACTTTTCAACCATAAGTAAATTCCAGATAAAAACAAAGCTAAATAGCCAGCGCGAGAATAAGTGAGAGCCAGACCAAGCAAAAACAAAATGCTGAACCAAAGATTCTTCTTATTTAAATTAGCCTTTTTGGCATAATAGAGCCAGTTAAAAACAAAGATTAAGGCCGTAAAATTAGGATCTAGGAGAGTGCTAGTTAATCGATAAAAATGATCATCAAACCCTAGATAATAAAGGTTAGTCAAATCTGGTAAGAACAGGTACTGACCAAAGCCTAAGCCAAGTATAAGCAAGGAAGCATTTAAGAAAATTTGCACAACCCTTTTTTGGCCATAATTTTTTTTCAATAGCAACACAAATAAAAAATAAGCCAGTGCTCGACCTAAGTAGAGAAAACTAGTGAATTGAAACTGGTTTTGCCAAATACTGTAGGCAACTGCGAAAATAGTGTTGATTAAAAGTAATAAAAATATTTTTTCATTAAATTTATTTATTTTTTTTAAATTAAAAATAATTTCTTTTAATGCTTTTAAGTTAAATATTAAATAAAAAAAGACTAAAAAATCATGTAGGTAAATGGCCAAATATTGATTAATGTGGATTTTGGCCAGTTCTCCACCCGCGAATAATAGTAAGAAACTAATTAAGAAAATATTTTTCATACAGATAAACTCTCACTAATAATGAGTGAAAACTCATTAACACTGCGTAGGCTAGTCCAGCAAAGCCATCAGCAATACCCAGCTTCAGAAAATAATTTAGCAAGAATTTAACATTGGGGTAAATCAGTAATTCTAAAATAATTTTTAGTTTGGGATAAAAATATTTTTCACTAAAGCGATAACTAGCCTCAAGCTCGGCGTAATTATTAACCGTGTTTAAAAAATCATTTAGATTATGATGAGGATAATGCCTGATTTCTAAATGACTGTTCTCTACTTGGCCAGCAATGATAGGAATTTCATGAACCACCCGTTGATACCTAATTGCATTTGATCTGGCTAGGCGAATAATTGAGCAGTTGCCAGTTTCACCAAAGCGTAATTTTTTTTGGTGAAAATAATCCACTCTTTTTAGTCGATAAGCGCTAATTGCTTCATTCGCCAGTAGGGTGGGTAATTGTTTTAAATTTTGCTGGCTTAGAATTTCATCACTATCCAAAAACATTAACCACGGCGTATGAACTTTGGCAATGGCTTTATTGCGGAGGGAAGCAAAATCCAAAATCGGATTTTTTCTAAAAATCAATCGAAAATTAAGCTTAGGATTAATTTTTTTTAATTTTTTTTCTAAAGTAGACCAATCGTTATGGCTGACTTGATCGAAAACAATAATTTCTTCAGCAATCGCGGCGCTAAGTAACGCTTGCTCAAACAGCTGATCCCGGCGATCGTTAATGATGACGATAGTTAGATTTTTGACTAACATTAATTTTTCTTAACCGACAATAAACTAATTGGCAGGCTAATCACTCTAGCTAATAAAATACCTAGACAAGCACCATAGAGGCCATAAGTTGGGGTTAAACTAATAATGCCAGCAATCATTAACAGCAAGGAAACTAAGAGATGAAAGTTCATTGGCAAATACCTTTTTTGAGCAATTTGTAGTGCGTAAACAATGTTTGTCAGGCTATGAACTAGTCCAGCTAGCACTAGGATACCAATGATTTGACTGGCTTCGAGCCACTGGTCGCCCAAAATTAAATTGACAAAGAAACTTGGCCAAATAATTAGTGGTAAGCTTAGAGCCAAACTAAGCAAAAAAGTGCTAAAAATTGAATTTTTAAAAGCCCGCCTTAATCTTGGTTGTTCATCTTCTTTGTGTAAATTGGAAAAAACTGGCATTAAACCATGATGAGCTGATTTAGATAACTCATAATTAAGTTTATGACTTAAGGAATAGGAATTGTGATAAATACCTAATTGGTGAGCATCAAGCATTTTACCAATCAGAAAGTCATCTGCATTGTCATTAAGATAAGTTAATACACTAGCTAACATCAGCGGTTTACTATTGCTGAAAATATGACGAGCTCGGTCACTTCGGTAGTGAAATTTTGGCCGCTGTGGATTCATGATAAAAGAAACAATAACCTCAACCACTGCCGCTAGAATTACCCCGCCCAGTAAAGCCCAAACCGACTTCCAGATCAAAGCTAGCACGATCTGCATCAGCACTTCAGCGGTAAGATGAATGGCATGATATAACCCTTCTTTGGCAAAGCGAAAATTTTTCTGCCATTGAGCAATGGCAGGATTGATAAAACCTTTAATGATCGGAATTAAGGTGGCGACAGTGATTAGGGGAAGCAATAAATCCTCTTGATAAAAATTGCTCATAGCAAAGGCTAGAACCAACATAATCACACTAATTAAAAAACCACGGATAATCGCGATCACCCAGGCCGTATCAAGAAAATAATTAATATCTTTTTTGGATTGAACGATAGTAGTGTTAATGCCTGTTTGGGTAAAACTCTCCGTTAAACCAATGGCAATCATCACTAAAGAAAAGAGGCCAAAGTCAGTCGGCTTGAGTAATCTGGCCAAAATCGTGATTTTCAGGAAATTAAGAAAAAAGATAAAAACTTTTTGTAGGCTCTGAATAGAAAAGCCAGCAATAGCATATTGTTTATAACCCATGGCTACCATTATAAAACAATCTTTTGCTCTTGCCAGCTAGTGATCATCAGCGTTAAAATGAAAAACTATGGCAACAAAGTTCCTCAGTAAAATTGCTGGCGGTTTTTTAGATTTAGTAGAGACAGTAGCAATCTCGTTGTCTATTTTTTTGGTGATTTATTTGTTTTTAATGCAACCGCATCAGGTCAATGGTCAATCAATGCTTCCCAATTTTCAGGATGGCGAGCACGTGATGACTGATAAAATTTCCTATAAGTTTCGTGAACCAATGCGGGGTGAAGTGGTGGTTTTCCATGCTCCGCCAGCTGCAGGATGTGTGGAAGGTACTGGCTGTGATTTTATCAAAAGAATTATCGCTGTTCCTGGAGATAAAGTCACTGTGCATGACAACGCCATTTGGATTAATGGTCAAAAATTACCAGAACCCTATATTCCCGATGATTTTGAAATTTTACCTGGACGAGCGACTTTGAATGAAGAAATTTATTTAGGTCCAGACGAATATTTTGTATCTGGTGATAATCGACCGCACTCAAGTGATTCACGTTTTTGGGGACCAATCACTAAAGATGAAATAGTGGGTCGTGTTTTTCTCCGCTATTGGCCAATCAGTGAGATAGAGCTAATTAAAAAAGCAGAATATCCAGCCGGTTTTTAATTTTTTGTTTCTTTTTTATTTGCAATTATTTTGGATATTGCTCTTGAGCAATTGCTCAAAAAACAAGTACAATAGCTAATAATGACAAGCAACCAACGTTTACTAAAAACAGAGTTTCCAGATATTGAATGGTCTTTTGATTTGCCGCTGGCCAGTCTCAGTTACTTTAAATTAGGTGGTCCTGCAGAGATTTTTTATAAAGTGACCGATACTGAATTATTAAAGAGAATTTTAGTTTTTTGTCATCACGCTGCCATTCCTTGGACGGTGGTTGGTGGTTTAAGTAATGTAATTATTGCTGATGCCGGAGTTAAAGGCGTGGTGTTGCAGCTGGCTACTAAAGGTTTTAAGATCTTAGAAGATACTACAGAACAGCTGCTTGTCGAGGTGGAAGCCGGCATGAAAACTAATCAATTAGTGAGTAAATCAACCTATTTAAACGCCACTGGTTTGGAGGGTTTTATCGGGGTACCTGGTAGAGTGGGTGGAGCCATTTACAATAATGCTCATTATTTACAGCATCTAATAGGAGACTATATTGAGAAAGTTGTATCTTTTCATGTGAAAAATAATCAAGAGATGATATTTTCACATGAAAATTGTAAATTTGCGTATGAACATTCGATTTTTCAAGAAGATAAACAGTTGGTTATTTTGTCAGCTACTTTTCTGTTAAAGAAAGACCAACCAGTCAACATTAGAAAAAAACTGGTCGAAGCTCAAACCAGACGAGTTTCCTCTCAACCGCTGAATTTACCTAGTTCTGGTTGTATTTTCCAAAATCCTCGAAACTCCGATTATCTAAAACAACTGTTTCCCCAATTTGCCAATCAAGAATTTATTCCGGCTGGTTTTTTAATTGATCAAGCAGGCTTAAAAAATTCTCGCGAAGGCGCTTTTGTGGTTAGTGATAAACACGCTGCCTTCGTCGTTAACAAGGCTGAGACATTAGCGATTCCTGCTTCAACCAAGGATTTAAAGAAATTAATTAAAAAAATTCAAACTGAGATAAAGAATAAATTTCAGGTAGAATTAAAAGAAGAAGTCTTTTATTTAGGTCAAGACTAAAAGAGAAAGTTTAGATGAACTCAGACACCACAGCCACTTTTCATATCCAAGGTAGTACCCCACTCCATGGTAGTGTGCGGGTGGGTGGAGCAAAAAATGCTGCTTACAAATTAATGATCGCTTCTCTGCTCGCTAGTAGTGAAAGTCGTTTGTTAAATTTGCCTGATATAGCAGACGTGGATATGGTGAAAAAGATTATCAATGAACTGGGTGCGCGCGCTTATAGCGCTGGTGAGCACACCTTATTTATTGATCCACAGAATTTTCGTTTTAGCCATGTTGATGGTCAGTATGGTAAACGCTCTCGAGCCTCATCTTTGTTTTTGCCAGTGCTGTTAGCAAAATTTGGTGAAGCAGCTGTTCCGCTTCCGGGAGGAGATCAGATAGGTAAAAGACCACTAGAACGACATCTGCAAGGTCTCGAGAAAATGGGGGTAGTTTTTTCCCAAAATGGCGACATGCTAGAAGCAAGAATCAATACTAACCAGCCGAAAAAAAGACTGAAAGCTTGTCACTATACTTTTGAGAAGAATACTCATACTGGTACTGAAACTCTGATTATGGCAGCGGCTTTGGCGGAAGGTAAAACTTTACTGGAAAACGCAGCCTTAGAGCCAGAAATTGACGACTTAATTGCTTTTTTAAATGAGATGGGTGCGAAAATCCGCCGGCGCTCTTTTCGCAAAATTGAGATCGAGGGAGTCGACAAGCTCACTGGAGCAATTCATCGGGTGATGCCCGATCGCAATGAAGCAGTGAGTTATGCTTGTGCGGCGATTATTACGCGAGGTGATATTGTAGTAGAAAATGCCCGTCATCGAGATTTAACTGCCTTTCTAGAAAAACTTGATGAAGTGGGAGCTGGTTATGAAATTGGTAACTATGGTATCCGCTTTTTTTACAAAGGAGCTCTCCAAGCGACGGATATTGAAACCGACATTCATCCTGGGTTTATGACTGATTGGCAGCCTCTGTTTGCCACCCTACTCTGTCATTGTCATGGTGAAAGTATTATTCATGAAACAGTGATGCAAAGCCGTTTCCAATATGTTGAGCATCTCAGACAAATGGGCGCCAAAATCGAATATTTCAACCCAGTAGTGAAGAACCCAGAAAAAGTTTATAATTTTAATTGGTCGGACAATCGTCCAGAGGATTTTCACGCCATTAAAATTACCGGTCCAGTTGATTTTATCGGCGGTGAGTTTACTGTCCACGATTTGCGAGCCGGGGCCACCATTTTGTTGGCGGCGATTGCAGCTAAAGGGAAAACTGTTTTGAGGAATATTGAACAAATTGAGCGCGGTTACCAAGACATTGAAGAAAAATTAGTGTCAATGGGTGCCAACATCGAAAGGAGATGAGATGGGGTCAATCGTTTTATTTTTAGGGATTTTATTATTTTCTTTTATTGTGACCAGTATGGCGGTAGTGCCTTTTATTAATTTACTTTATAAACTCAAGTTTCGTCGAGCTCAGCAGCAAACCAAAGATGCTTTTGGTAAACGAACGCCAATCTATGACAAATTTCACAAGAACAAAGCGGGAGTACCAGTCGGTGGTGGTCTGTTAATTGTGGTCTTGGTGTCAGTTTTCTTTGCGCTGATGATTCCTCTCTTAAACTATTTTGGCATTGAAGTGACATCACTGCACCAAAACAGTCAAGTAGAAATTAACGTTTTGTTTTTCACCTTTTTATCGTTTGCGATTTTGGGTTTATATGACGATCTGAAAAAAATTTTTTCTTTTGAAAAAACTAAATTTTTTGGTTTGAGACTAAGACAAAAATTACTTTTACAAATCATTTTGGCTGTAATTATTTCGCTAATGCTTCATTTTCAATTGGGTATTTCGATCTTACACATTCCGTTTGTCGGTACTTTTGATCTCGGTTGGGGTTATATTCCCTTTGCTACTTTTGTCATTGTGGCTTTTACCAACGCCGTCAACATTACTGATGGTCTGGACGGTTTAGCTTCAGGCCTACTGATGATTGGTTTGTTTGGTTTGTGGATTTTATCTTCGAGTATCTTGGATGTTCCTTTGTCGGTTTTTATTGCCCTGTGGTTAGGCTCATTAATTTCTTTGCTTTATTTTAATATTTATCCAGCGCGTTTAATTATGGGGGATGTTGGTTCCTTGGCTTTTGGAGCGACCTTGGCGGTCATTGGCTTGCTGTTAGGTAAGGTCTTTACTTTGCTAATTATTGGTTTTATTTTTGTTTTGGAAATTATGAGTTCACTTTTACAACTTTTAGCTAAGAGATATTGGAAAAGAAAAATTCTGCCAGCTGCTCCTTTACATCTGACCCTACAAGAACGGGGGTGGGATGAGCCAAAAATTGTGCAACGAGCTTGGCTGATACAAATTATGCTAACGCTGTTTGGTTTATGGTTAGCTTTTATTTAAATTATTTTGATGTCAAAAGCAAATTGGCGATTTACAATCCTAGTTTTAATTTTAGCTGTGACTGGTTTATTTTTTTTATTTGAGGCTTCAACAGTAGAAAGTGTGAGGCTATTTAATCATCCTTATTATTTTGTGACTCAGCAGGCTAAGTGGCTCGTTTTAGCAATTATTTTAGCCAGTATTACTTCTTTTATTAATTTGCAGATTTTTCAAAAATTGGCTTTGCCTCTTTATGTCGTAGGACTAATTTCTTTAGCTTTGCCTTTGCTCCCCGGTTTAGGATTAACGCTCAATGGCGCTAGTCGCTGGATTAATGTTTTTGGTTATAGTTTTCAGCCGGTTGAAATATTTAAATTCTTTTTTATTAATTTTTATGCCAGCTTATTGGCTAAAAAAACCAATTTAGCAAGTTTTATTTTTTTCCTTATTTGGCCAAGTCTCATTTTATTGTTACAACCAGATTTTGGCTCACTGTTGGTAATTATCTTTAGTGCCATGGTGATGTATTTTCTGTCTGGTGTAGACCTTAAACTCCTGGCCCTAGTTGTCACGGGATCCTTTATTTTGGGCTTGGTGGCAATTTTATTAATTCCTTATCGTCGTGAACGGTTAATGAGTTTTGTTAAGCAAGATGTCGATATCCAAGCGGAAGCTTATCATAGTCATCAGGTGTTATTAGCTCTTGGAGCTGGCTCATGGTTTGGTCGAGGGATTGGTAATTCTCAACAAAAATATGCCTATGTTCCAGAGGCGAGTAGTGACTCGATTTTTGCGATCATTGCTGAAGAAGTGGGTTTTGTCGGTTCTTCGGTAATTATTTTGTTATTTGCGGCCTATTTTTTCCTCGCTGAAGCAATGATCAAAGAGCAAAAACTGAGCACTTATCAATTTTTATTGTTTTATGGCATTTTAGCTTGGATTGCTGGTCAGCTTTTATTTAATTTAGGAGCGGTGGTAGCGATTCTGCCCCTGAGTGGGATGCCATTGCCATTTTTTTCTCAAGGTGGTTCGGCCCTAGTCAGTGTTTTCTTTGTGTCGGCGATTTTACTCAATATTAGTAAAGGTCAAAAAATTAGTAAAAGCCAAAGCAAAATGTTAAGATGATCTTATGAAGATTTTCATGACTGGAGCGCATTTAACCCCAGCCTTAGCGATGATTGATTATATTCAGCTTGCTCATCCCAATGATCAATTGGTTTTTCTTGGTCGCTTATATAGCCAAGAGCGCTTAAAACAAAAAGCCGTTGAAGAGTTGGAAGTCAAAAAACGCGGTGTTAAATTTATTCCTTTTGCCGCAGTCAAATTTGTTAATTCTTCTGTGATCGACTTGATTTTAGCCGTTTTTACTTTTCCCGGTACCATCGGTAAAGCTAGGAAAATTTTAAGACAAGAAAAACCCGATGTCCTCTTATCTTTTGGTTCTTATTTAGCTGTTCCCTTTGTTCTGGCTGCGAAAAGTTTAAAAATTCCAGTGGTGACTCACGAGCAGACGATTGCCATGGGTAAAGCTAATCAATTTATTGCCAATTTAGCCGATAAAGTGGCCATTTCCTTTCCTCAGACCAGCCAATATTTAAAAAAAGATAATTTTTATTTGACTGGTAATCCAGTTCGTCAAGCCATTTTTAAAAAAGACTTAAAAAAACCCGCTTACTTGCCCGGTAAAACTAATAACCTTATTTTAATTATGGGTGGTAATCAGGGTTCTTTTGTAATTAATAACTTAGTCAAATCAGTTTTAAAAGATCTACTCAAAGAGTTTACAGTGGTTCATCAATGTGGGCGCGCTAATAGTTTGAAAAATTATCCTGCTGAATTGACTAAGATTAAAGCGACTTTACCCTCCAAAATGCAAAACCGCTATTTTGTCAGAGAATGGATTGAGGAAGAAGAATTATTTTGGCTTTATCAAAACTCCTTGCTAGCGGTGAGCAGAGCTGGAGCTAATACGGTTTTAGAATTATGTTTAGCCAGATTACCCTCAATTTTGATTCCCCTGCCAAACACTTACAATAATGAACAAGTGCTTAACGCCAAAATGATGGTTAAAGCAGGGGGAGCAATTATTATTGAGCAAAAAAAATTAACTGCTCCAGTATTACTTGATGCAATAGCCACTGTGCACAAGCACCATCAAGAAATGCGCCAAAAATTGGCTAAGAAAAATTTTTATCAAGAAGCTGAAGCCAAAATTTATCAATTACTAGTCGATGTCTGTCAACAATAAGCAATTTTTTAATTATCTTGATTTTTTGCTAACCCTAGTTGTTAGTTTTTTACTGATTTTTTTTACTTTACGAGTAAAAACAGTCGAGTGTTATCACCAAGATAGTGCCGATCAAGAGGAATTGGCCAGTGTTTGTGCCCAATTGAAAAAAAACTTTTTAGGCAAGTCATTAATCTTCTATGATTTTTTTGCAGCAGATATCTGGCAAGAATTAGCCCAGAGTGTTGATTATCAGCAACTTTATCAACTTTCTGGCTTAGAGAAAAAAGCGCCTAGTACCTTGATTTTACATTTAGACAGCAAATTACCTGATTATCGGTTGGTAGTATTCACCAATGGCAATCAAGAGCAGAGTTATATTTTGAATCAAAATAACAATTTAAAAAAAGATCAGGGTCAAGGATCACTTTTTACCATTTATTACCATGGACCAGCAGAAATTTTAGACAAAAACCAACGTCATTTAGATGAAACCTATCATCAGTTTTTTTTAGCTTTAAAAAATAATTTAGACAAATATCAAATTAATGCCAAAAGCTTGACTTGGGAAAACGATGACTTATTAAAACTGGATTTGGGAAAATCCTGGTTGGTTATCTTGGATAAGCACAGTAATCCAGAAACAAGCATGCGCAATCTTTCATTAATTTTACTTGATGAAGCAGTGATTGCTGAAATTGAAAGCAAGGGATTTTTGGATCTGCGTTTTAATTTACCGGTCATTAGGGAGCAACTTTGATCGTTTTTGTTCTCGACAGTATCGAGCAAATTCTGTATGATGAAAGTTAGCTAAAATGAGTAAAAATAATATTATCAGCGCTATTGATTTGGGTACGGACAAGTGTGTGACCATAATTGCTAAGGTTAATGAAGCAGATCAGTTAGAGGTACTTGGTTTCAGCGTAGTTCCTTCCCGTGGTGTTAGACGTAGTACCATTGTTAATTTGGAAGAAGCTTTAAGTACTGTTGGTCAAAGTCTAGATGCTGCCGAACGGATGGCGGGTTTAGCCGTGAAAAACGTGGTGTTATCTGTGTCTGGTGTTTATATTCGTTACAAAAATTCGAAGGGGGTGGTGCCTGTTTCTTCTCCAAATCAAGAAATTTCCGCTTTAGATGTTGATCGGGTCATAGAAGCAGCGCGGGCGATTTCTTTACCGAGTGAGAGGGAGATTATTCATGTGATTCCCAAGGATTTTAAAGTTGATTCGCAGGAGGGAATTAAAGATCCAGTCGGAATGATGGGCGTGCGGTTAGAGGCAGAAACCCACATTATCACTGGCTTATCGACCAGTTTGCGTAATTTTGAAAAGTGTATGGCTGATTTGGGTTTGAATGTGGATGCTTTTGTTTTTTCTGCTCTCGCGGCTAGTGAAATAGCTTTAACAGAGACCGAAAAGGAGTTAGGTGCTGTCTTAGTTGATATTGGTGCCGGGACTACTAGCATTTGTGCTTATGTTGAGGGGGTTTTGGAGTTTTCAGCTGTCATTCCGGTTGGAGCCAAATACATTACTCAGGATATTGCTTCAGGTTTGCGTATTTCACTAGAGGATGCCGAAAAACTCAAACTTTATTTGAGCAGTGATGAGGAAGTCAAGCTAATTCCTCTCCCAGGAGAATCAAAAGCTGAATTTACTAAACGGAAGAAAAAATTCGATTTACTTGATCCAGAAAAAGTGGGCATTACTAATCATGATCCCATTTCTCGTAAATTCGTAACCGATGTAGTGATGGAGCCGAGAATTAAGGAGATCTTTACTTTGGTGTTGGAAGAATTAGCCAAAGCCGGTTTACTAGATGACGCCAAATTACCAGCTGGTATTGTGGTGACTGGTGGTGGTGCGCTCACTTACAATTTGATAGATGTCGCTCGCTACACGACCAAAATGTCAGTCAGATTGGCTAAACCAAGTAATATTTTGGGATTAACAGATGATATTAAGCAGGCAAATTTTGCGGTAGCCTTGGGACTATTGGTCTATGCTAAACGTCAAGGCAATGTTGGAGCAGCCGGTGGTGGCGGCGATTTTTCGCTGAATTTAAAGAAAATTTTGCCCGCTGAGTTTTTGTCAGGAGTCACGGAAAAAGCCAAATCTTGGTTTAAGAAAATTTTTCCTTAACTTTGTTAAAACTGCTATTTACTAGTTTACTTTTATGATAAAATCAGTTAATTTGATTGTGATAGTTTGATATAAATAATAGCTATATAAGAACCTATGGGACTAGTTAAACCTTCAAATACAACCTTTGCCAAAATTAAAGTAGTGGGAGTGGGTGGTGGTGGTAATAATGCTATCAATTCAATGATTCTTTCTCGTGAAATTAAAGGTGTGGAATTTATTGCCATCAATACTGATGCTCAAGCCTTGTTAACTTCCAAAGCCGAAACTAAACTGCAAATTGGCAGTAATTTCACTCGAGGCTTAGGAGCTGGTGCTGATCCTGAAGTGGGTCACACGGCGGCAGAGGAAAGCCGTGAAAAAATTAAGGAATTACTTTTTGATACTGACATGGTATTTATTACTGCTGGCATGGGTGGTGGTACCGGCACCGGTGCTTCTCCCATTATTGCGGAAATTGCCAAAGAAACGGGAGCGCTGACGGTGGCAGTAGTCACCAAACCTTTTGCTTTTGAAGGCGTACGCCGCATGCAAACT
>Ga0255347_1004728_pt1 | contig 16165 bp, 15 predicted proteins | sample wastewater_treat_2_FD_192479 | JGI IMG/M metagenome (GOLD analysis project Ga0255347, IMG submission 192479) | Wastewater microbial communities from Lulu Island WWTP, Vancouver, Canada - plant24 | ecosystem: Engineered > WWTP > Wastewater > Unclassified | place: Canada: Vancouver, British...
TCCCAGTCAATCAATGATATATTCTTAGCTATGCCATTCTTTTTATGATCATATACCTTATAGCCATCACGCTTAACTTCAATTATCTCACCATCCTCAAGGTAAACAACATTCCTTGTATAATCTACAATAGCACTGGCATCTGATGCTATAACCATCTCACCATCACCTATTCCAAGGATCATGGGACTACCCTTTCTTGCAGCAATGAGCCTCTCTGGCTCTTTTTTTGACATCAACACTATTGCATAAGAGCCTTCCACATGAGCAAGTGCATGGAGAACTGCATCAAGCAGAGGCAATTCTTTGTGATACTCCTCAACCAGATGGACAACAACCTCCGTGTCTGTTTCACTCTTAAAAGTGTGACCCCGTTTAAGCAAAACCTCTTTTAAATCCTTATAATTCTCTATTATTCCATTGTGGATAATATAAAGCTCCCCTGTGCAGTCACTATGAGGATGGGCATTTTCATCAGTTGGAGCTCCATGAGTTGCCCATCTTGTATGGCCTATTGCTACTCTTGCCTCATTAAGAGAGTGGCAATCAACAATTGATTCCAGAGCAGAAATTTTACCTGCTTTTTTCCAGGACAATAAATTTCCATCACAATTTACCACAATACCTGCTGAATCATAACCTCTATACTCCAACCTCTTTAAAGAACTGAGAACAACTAAAGATGCATTTCTATGACCAATATAGCCGACTATTCCACACATTTAACTTACCTCTTAATTTTTTTACTCCAATAAAAATGTTTTGGTTCTTGGATGATTTTTCAATCATCCTCATCTTTTCTCTTAATTTTTTACTCCAATAAAAATGTTTTGGTTCTTGGATGATTTTTCAATCATCCTCATCTTTTCTCTTAATTTTTTACTCCAATAAAAATGTTTTGGTTCTTGGATGATTTTTCAATCATCCCCATCTTTTCTCTTAATTTTTTACTCCAATAAAAAAGTTTCTGTTTTTATATTTTCAAGGATAAGAAAAACTTTTCTCTCACCTTCATATTCACTTAATCTAAATCTCTTGATTTTCCCTGATATAGAAAAAAGTAATTTAGTCTTTTCTTCAAAATTTTTACCAAGTTGTATCTTTTTTAGAGTTTCTCTGTCGGAGATCTCCCCTTTTAGGACAAGCCATTGGCTACAGGCAAATTTTGCCTCAATAGTGTTACCATCAAAGGACCAAAGAGTGTAATCATAATCAGTTTTTATTTCCTTTCCAATCATCTCAACAAGATGAGAATAAAGTATCTTCCTGAAATAAGAGGCACTACCTGGAGGTCCACTGCTCCACTTCAGATAATATCGCCTGAGTTCAAGATAATTATCAGAAGCCTCTCTTGCCTTTATGTCTTGTGAAGAGAAATTTAAAAGCAACCACAAAAATAAAGCGGAAAAAGCATTCATAAATGGCAATATTATCAAAAAATAACACTAAAAGTCAACTCTATTTTCTTAATAAAAATACTTCTTTGTCAGGTATGGCCTTATATATTGATAAATCAACAAATTAAAAATTTTTTCATATTGCACATAAAAAATATTGCCACATCTATAATAGATGATAAAATTTTAAAAAACTATAAAGGCTTTAAAATATGTTTAAAGAAAGACTTTCCTGCTGCCCCTTATGTAAAAGCAGAGATATATCATTTAAATACGAAATTTTATCTTATTCAAATAAATTTACCACTGATATATGCAAAAGTTGTGGCTTTATATTTATGAATCCACAATTTGATGATGAAACGATTAAAAGCTTTTATAGTGAACAATATTACAGCGGTAAATCTGACTACTCATATATTGATGAGAGAGGTATCAAAAAATACTCATCCTATGTATGGGACAGCAGACTAAAAATCATCAGAAAATTTGCAAAAGGGGGCAACTTTCTTGATGTTGGATGTGCCTTTGGTGGTTTTCTTGAGAGAGCATCAAAATGGTACAGTCCCTTTGGAATAGAGATATCAGATTATGCAGCAACTCATGCAAAAAAAATATTTGGTGATAACATTCACCATGGAACTATATTTAATCATCCATTTCAGGCTGAGAGCTTTTCTGTAATTACCATGATTGAGTTAATTGAGCATCTTTCAGATCCAAAGAAAGCCATTGAAGAGTGTTACAAACTCCTTAAAAAGGATGGGCTCCTTCTCATTCAAACTGCAAATATGGATGGCCTGCAAGCAAAAAGTGCAGGCCCGAGATATGAGTATTTTATGCCAGGACACCTCTCTTACTTTAGCAAAAAAAATCTTTGCAAATTACTAAGATCTGTAGGTTTTTCTTATATAAAAGTTTTTCAACCTGTTGAATTTGGTCTTTTACCTAAGCTTCTAAAATCACGGGGGAGTTTTAAGTCCTTCAAAGATTATAAAGCCTGGATTAGAATTGCAACCTATCATTATAAAAGTAAAATTCATTGTGGAGACTTTGCTTTAACAAGTTCCATGGTGGTTTATGCCATAAAGTAATTCATAGCCTAATGCCCCATGGCCTTAAAACCTTCTGTAAAGCATTAAGCCCCTGCATTGCAGAGAGAAATATGCCATAATTAGTATAAGGAATTCCCACAGAGTCAAGATCCCTGATCCGGGCCATCATCTTCTGTCTGCTTATCATGCAACCACCGCAATGAATGATAAGTGAATATTTCGTAAGATTTTTGTTATCCTGAAACTCTCTGCCAAAGTTATGCTCAACATTAACCCCGGGGAATTTTTTTTGAATAATTGAGGGGATCTGCACTGTCCCTATATCTTCACCTATTCTGCTATGATTGCAGGCCTCTGCGATAAGTATGGAATCACCAGGCTTTAAATCTGATAGAGCTTTAATCCCTTCTACAAAAGAAGCAAGTTTTCCTCCGCTCATGTAGTTGATCATCACTATAGAAAAAGTTGTAAGATCAATATCTTCAGGACACCATGATGACATTATATCCATAGCCTGAGAATCTGTTATTATGCAGGCTGGACGTTGTCCCAATCCATTGAGCATATTAAAAAATCTCTTTTTCTCAAAATCATGTAAATCCCCTCTTGCTGCAGATAGATCAAGCCTGAAGGAAACAGGATAAGCCCAGTGACGTGTAATATACTCCTCTACCATGGACTGAGGACGCAGAAATCTTCCAGGGGGAGTTTCCTCATCCATAGGGATAATCAATATATAAAACCTATCCCTCTTAACAGCAGGTAGCAAAGGAATATCAGACTTAAGATGCTGAAAATTATTCAATATAAATTGCAATAGCTCTGCTCTGAAGGAGAAATCATTTGCCCTGATCCTTATCTTTTTATGAAATTTAAGCAAATTTATCGAATCTTCAATAAGTTCTATTTTCTGCTCATCATGCTTATTAAATATATTGTAAATGATAAGAATCTGCTTATCCATTTCCCGGGCCTCTTCAATCAATTCCCGCTCAGAGGTAAAATCCGAAGCAGAAGGATCTATAACCAGCAAAAGAAGATCACATTCCTTTAGATCGTTTAATACCTTTTTTCGCTTTTTTTGTCCAAGCTCACCAGATTCATCAATGCCTGCAGTGTCAAAAATTCTGACAGGGCCAAAACCATGCAACTCAAAAAGAGCTATTTTTGTATCTGCAGTTGTCCCAGGAGTTGAGTCTACGATTGATGTTTCCTGCTGTGTAAGGAGATTCATTACAGAGCTTTTGCCTGCATTCATCTTCCCAAATATTCCTATATTGACTCTGTCAACTACCACTGACATCTTGTGCCCTCCTTAAAAAATGAACTGAAACTCCATGGTCCTTAAAATCTGGAATAAGACCAAGCCTAATAATTCTTTCTTTTAAATCATCAATAAATTCCTTAGAATAAACACTTCCTACAGGTTTATTATTATATAGACTATAACTTGATCTAAACTCAAAGGGGGAAAATTGAGGCATAACAACATTTGCACCTGCCAGAAGCCCAAGTTCCCTGCCATCGGGAGACAATGTCTCCAGTGCAGTAGTTGAGGCAATATTGATATCTGGCATAATATGACGCAAAAGTGCAATCATGTTAAGACCAAGATTTAAACTCTCCTGGGGCCTATATTCAATACCACCCAATGGGGTATCTGCATGAGGGATATATGGCCCCATTCCACACATGTCAATGTCCATTTCCTTAAAAAATAGAAGATCCTCTGCAAGGTTCTCAAGACTTTGATATGGTGAGTTAATCATAACACCAGTTCCAACTTGAAATCCAATCTCTCTAAGATCCCTCAAACATCTAATTCTATTTTCAAAGCTCATTGATTCAGGATGAAGTTTTTTGTAGTGAACTGGATCCGATGTTTCTATGCGCAATAAATAGCGACTTGCTCCACTGTTAAAAAATTCTTCATAGACCTCTCTTGTCTGTTCTCCTACAGAAAGAGTTATACTCACCTGAGGATATTTTTCTTTAATGAGCTTTAAAATATACACAACGTAAGAGGTAAACTTTAGATCTCTTCTTTCGCCAGACTGTAGCACAATAGAGGTAATACCTGTTGATAACACCTCTCCCACTGATTGTAATATCTCCTCAAAGGACAGTTCATATCTGCTAATCTTTTTATTACTGCAGCGTATTCCGCAATACAAACAGTCATTTATGCAAATATTGGAAAACTCTATAAGGCCCCTGAAATAGACTTTATCAGATAAAGTATTTCTCCTTATTTCAGAGGCCTTTCTATGAAATTCCTCCTGTTCCCTGCCACGTAGTTCCAGCAGCTCAATGATTTCTTTTTTAGAAATAGATGTCACGTTCACCCTTTTCTATTTTTTCAAGATTTTTGACAGTGGCATCTTTACGTGCCTCATCAGGAATCTCCTGTAGTTCTTTTTCAATCAAAGCCTCTCCGAGCTTTCTCGTCTCTTCATCTGCATAATCCACAAGGTATTCCTTCAATGTCAAAAGAGCATTGGGCTGACAATGAAGCTTAATAAGACCAGGTTTTGCCATATCCATAAAATCCTTACCAACTCTACCTCTCCTATAACAGCCTGTGCAAAAAGAAGGAATATATCCATGCTTGATTATTGACTTTATAACCTCTCCAGTGCTCCTTGTGTCATTAAGTGAAAACTGACCATGATCCCTTGCAGAATCATCAGCACTATAGCCACCAGGATCTGTTCTGGAGCCTGCACTCATCTGAGATACTCCAAGATCAATGAGTTTGTCTCTCATCTGTGGACTCTCCCTTGTAGAAAGAATAATTCCAGTATAGGGCACAGAGCAGCGCAAAACAGCAACAATCTTCATAAAGTCATCATCACTTACAGGATGAGGGACGTTTTCTGCGCAAGGGGCATTTTTTGCATACTCAATTCTCGGTATAGAGATAGTATGAGGCCCTATGCTATATTTTGACATGAGATGCTCTGCGTGTTGCAATAAAGCAAGAGTCTCAAACTTCCAGTTATAAAGACCAAAGAGAGCACCAATGCCAACATCGTGCAGCCCATTCTCAAGGGCTCTATCCATAACAAGGAGACGCCACAGAAAATCCTTTTTCTTTCCAGAGGGATGCATTTTATCGTAAGTTGCTCTGTGATAGGTTTCCTGAAAAACAGTATATGTTCCAATTTTTTTAGTAGCAATTTTTTTGAATTCCTCAGGGCTCAAAGGGGCAATCTCTACATTAATTCTTCTGATAGAGCTGCCCTTTGAATCGCGGACAGAATAAGCAGCATCAATTGTCTCAAGGAAATAATCAAAGGAGGATCTTGCAGGATGCTCGCCCATTAGCATAAGTATTCTTTTGTGACCCTGCTCCAAAATAAGCCTTACCTCTTCTTTTACCTCATCAATGGTGAGACACCTTCGCTCCATCTCTTTATTATCCATCCTAAAACCACAGTAGAGGCAATTGTTTGAACAATAATTGGATACGTAAAGAGGAGCAAATAGAACCATCCTATTGCCATAAATCTTTTGCTTAACCTTAAGAGCAGTTTCAAAAAGAAGATTTTTATCTTCCTCGTTATCTATATTGAGAAGCACTGCCGCCTCTTCAACAGAAAGCCCTACAAGAGTCTCAGCCTTTGCAAGTATCTCTTTGACCTCTGTTGAACCAGTTACTTTTTTATCAAGAAGGGACTGCAACCTTTCTTCATCGATAAATGAATGTTCCATAAAAATAGCCTTCCATCAAAATAAAATTACATTAATTTTATGACCATAAAAATAATTTTTTGTTATCATAAAAATCATATACAAAAACAAAATTCCCCTCTCCAAAAAGATAAACTCAAAGGGGAATTTCATATCTTCACAGTTCATAACTCTTAAAAAAACGGGCTTTCAGGCATTAAAATGCCTGAGGCCCCAAAAGGAATATATCTGACATTAAACAGCTTGCTAAGCTCTACTTCTCCGTGGAGTGTAGTGCGTATGCAACAACTCATGGGAGTGATGTCCCAATGGCTCATGAAGAAATTCTTCATATATAAGCTTTATCTCTGGATTATCATGAGATTTGCGCAATGGAAGTGAACTATCTGCAACATATATAGCATCAGCTCTTTTCTTGCGAATCTCAGGAGAAGTTGGTATTGGCTGCCCACCTCCTCCAATACATCCACCAGGGCATGCCATAATTTCTATAAAATGAAAGTTAGCTTTTCCAGATTTAATCTCTTTCATCAATTTATCTGCATTTGCAAGACCATGAGCAACTGCCACGCTAAGCTCTGCACCTTCAAGAAATTTCCACTCATCTTTTACATTTTCAATCTTGATCTTTGCACTTTTGATACCTTCCATTCCACGAACAGGCTCAATATTCAGATTTTTAAAAGGTACCTCTCTCCCTGTGACAATCTCGTATGCAGTTCTAAGAGCAGCCTCCATAACCCCACCAGTTGTTCCAAAAATTACAGCAGCACCTGTTGACTCTCCCATTATGCTGTCATACTTCTCTTCTGGCAGAGATCTAAAATCAATTCCAGCCTGCCTTATCATATGCGCAAGCTCTCTTGTAGTGAGAACATAATCAACATCCCTGAAACCACTGCTGTTCATCTCTGGTCTTGCAGCCTCAAATTTTTTAGCTGTGCATGGCATTATTGAAACAGAGATCATCCTGGCAGGATCAATCCCCTTTTTCTTTGCATAATAGGTCTTTGCTAAGGCTCCAAACATCTGCTGAGGGGATTTACAGGTTGAGAGATTATCAAGCAGCTCCGGATACTGATGCTCAATAAACTTAATCCATCCTGGGGAGCAGGATGTCATCATTGGAAGAGCCACATTTTTTTTCTCAACCAGTGCCTCTTTTAGACGAAGAAGTAACTCTGTCCCTTCTTCTATTATGGTAAGGTCTGCTGTAAAATCTGTATCAAGAACGGAATTAAATCCGAGAGCCTTTAAAGCCGCAACCATCTTTCCTGTGACAATAGCACCAGGTTCCATTCCAAGGGCCTCTCCCAGCCCTACCCTTACTGCAGGAGCAGTTTGCACAACAACATGCACCTGAGGATCATCAATTGCAGCCCAGACATCCTCTATGTAATTTCTCTCTGTAAGAGCACCAGTTGGGCACCTATTTATACACTGACCACAGTTAGTGCAAACAACATAGTGCATGGGCTTATTCATAAAAGTAGAAACCTTTGTATGATTTCCTTTATTCACTGACCACAGAGCAGATACTCCCTGCAGCTCAGCACAGGTTCTAACGCATCTTAAACATCTGATACACTTACTATCATCTTTTACGATAGCAGGAGATGATATATCAATGGGGCTTCTATCTGCGACATCGATAAACTTATCTCCATCAGCAAGATATTCCTGAGCAAGAGCCTGTAGCTCACAGTTTCCGCTTCTGTAACAGGAGGTACACTCCCCGGCATGTTCAGAGAGAAGCAATTCTATAATAGTCTTTCTGGCTTCTCTGACCTTCTTTGTATTAGTGTATATTTGCATACCTTCAGCAGCAGGGACTGCACAGGAGGCAACAAGTGCCCTTGTTCCTTTTTGCTCAACAACACAGACCCTGCAGTTGCCTGCAATACACAAATCCTCATGATGACAAAGAGTTGGGATCCTCACACCCACTTGCTTTGCAGCATTAAGAATTGTGGTTCCTTTATCAACAGTTACCTTTTTATCATTTATGGTTAATGTTACCTTTTCCATTTTTTACTCTCCATGATCTTAGTAGCAAATCTCCTCACGGAAATGCTCTGTAATTGAATTAAAGGGGCTTGCAACCGACTGTCCAAGGCCACATTTGGAAGCAACTGACATAGTTGCAGCAAGTTTACGCAATTCATCAAGATAACTCATTGGTTTTTCACCAGCTCTTATGGCCTCAATCCCCTTCAAAAGCTGCTGGCATCCAACTCTGCATGGTGTGCATTGTCCACAAGACTCTTCTTCAAAAAATTCAAGGAAATTTTTCAATACATGATACATGGAACGTGAGCTATTAAAAAGCATCATGGAACCACCAGTTGGCACTCCCTCAAAGCCAATTACTGTTGTTGCAAAATTTTTCCTTGGAACACAAACACCAGAGGCTCCTCCAACCTGAACAGCCTTTGTGTCTCCATCACCAAAGATATTGACAAACTCCTCTATCGTCATACCCAATGGCAGTTCATATACTCCCTTTACTGAGCAATCTCCAGAGACAGAAAACACTTTGCCTCCCATAGAATCCTTTGTTCCTATGGATTTGAAGTAATCAGCACCCTTTTCTATAATAGTTGCCACATAGGCAAGAGTCTCCACATTATTAACAACAGTTGGCTCATTCATATAACCTGCACCAACTGGAAATGGAGGTTTATTTCGTGGCTCTCCACGATTTCCTTCCATAGATTCAATGAGAGCTGTTTCTTCTCCACAAACGTATGCTCCGCTGCCAGAGCGGACATTCACAGAAAAATTAATTCCCTTTGAATTGAATATCTTATTCCATCGGTCGCAATTGGATTGCAGTTTATCTTTTAAGAAATTATACTCACCCCTCAGATATATATAGCCCTCTGATGCACCAACTGCATAAGCGCATATAGCCATGCCTGTTATAACCTTATCTGATTGTTCATCAAGAATTCTTCTATCTTTAAAAGTCCCTGGTTCACCTTCATCGGCATTGCATATAACATACTTTTTATTTCCAGAGGCAGAGGCAGCTCCTCTCCACTTGATTCCTGTTGGAAATCCAGCTCCACCTCGTCCTCGCAAGCCAGAATCTGTGACCATATTTATAATATCATCAGGCTTCATGGAAAGCCCTTTAGCAAGAATAGCCCCACAGTCTGTGTCTTTAAATATGAGGTTCACTCTCTCCTGCATTTTTTCCAAAAGTTTATTTTTATCTGAAACAGACATATTTTTTCTCCTTCATATCATATATTCCGGCAAAAAATTTTTATTTTACCAGTTCAGTAAGCTCCTCTGCATTAACAGGTTTAGACATTGCTCCATTAAATCCAATCTCATGGATATCAAGAGTTCCTGCAGTTTCGTCTCCTACTGCACTGAGGAGATAAATTTTGACATTCTTATCTTTTGATCTAATTTCTCTACAAAGTCTTATTCCTGAATCCATCTTTTCCATCATGAGATCCAGAAATACAACATCTGGCTTTTCTTTGTTGAACTCATCCATACAATCCTTCTCATTGCCTGCTGTGAATACTATATGCCCTTCACTTGCCAGTATTGCCTTCATGGATTCGATGATATCCATATCATCATCCACCAGAAGTATCTTCTTTGTCGCCATAGACTCCTCCTATTGTTTTTCCATATTACGATATTTCTGAACAACTGCAACAACACTTTCAGGATTGAGTTCAGTATATACATCATCGTTGACAAGCATTGCAGGTCCCTGATGACACCAACCCATACAGTTTGTCTCAAGTAGAGTAAAAAGTCCATCTGGGGTAGTTTCTCCAACTCCTACTTTAAGCTCATTTTTAAGAGCATCAATGATTGCTGACTTTCCTGCCATATCACAGGATATTGTCCTGCATACCCTTATAACATACCGGCCTCTGGGCTCTGTATCAAGAAAAGAATAAAATGTAGCAACACCATAGACTTCCGATGGCGACATCCCGAATGCAGCAGCCACATCCTCCAGCAAATCCTCTTTTAGCCATCTCTCTTTTGAGATAACATACTGAAGAACCGGAAGAAGGCTCTCGCGTCTTGTGCCATGTTTTGCTATGGCTTCCGAAAGAGACTTATTAGTTGTCATAAACATCCCCCATAGTGTTTTTTTGTCAGTTAAATAAAAAAAATAATTTCGTCAACATAAAATAACACTTTTTATAAAAAAATATTCCCAAACATATATTTATTAAAAATTTGGTAACAACAAATTTTAATATGTCTTGATTGATGGATTAGATTCTTTATAGAGAAAAAATGAATATTAACAGACAAAAATTTCTTAAATTAACTGGCGTGGCAATAGCAATGCTTGCAGTTGGTAATGCAATATCCTGCAATCCTGATGCAAAAATTGAAAAAATTGAGCATATCTACACATCTATGGACTCCCCTGATATTTCTAAATACGAAAAAATCTTTTTTGTTCAGGTTAACCAAAACAGATGCCAAGGATGCCACACTTGCAATGATTATTGCGCACTGACATAATAGATAGCAAAAGCCATGGTGGGCTTCATAGAGTCTATAGCCCGACGGATGTGTCAACTGTGGTCAAGCAATATATCCCATGAATTACTTCATACAGAATACTTTGACAGATCGTCAGCTGTCAAAAAAATAAAAGCTTCAGAAATAAAGCTTAAATTTTCAAAAATGTCTATCTGAGCCTTTAAAAGGCTCAGATAAAAAACATTAAGCCTGCGCAATTATATTTAAAAGATAATCTGGAGAAATAGGTTTTTCCAGTGAGCCATTGAAACCTACCTCGTGGATGTCATGAGTCCCAGCATTGTCACTGCCTACAGAACTAAGCATATAAATTTTAACTTCCTGATCCCTTTCTCTAATATCTTTGCATACTCTAAAACCAGAATCCATTCTCTCCATCATCATATCAAGAAATATGATATCAGGCTCAAAAAAGGCATATCTTTCCAGACATTCAGTCTCACTTCTGGCAGTTTCAACTGCATGACCATTCTTTTCCAGAACAGCTTTAAGGGATGTAATTACATCCATATCATCATCAACAACAAGAATCTTCTTTTTATTCATTTGTCCCCCCTTTTTAATTTTAAAGCACATAATTTTTTTATAAAAATCTCTTTATTAAATCATAACAAAAAGATGTATAAAATATAATAATATATTATTGACTTTATTGAAAGCATTTTTCAGCAATTATTTTAAAACCACAAAAATTTTTGAAGGAGTCCATATTGAACTGCAATCTCTGCAACTTTAAATGTAATGTCGACCGAAGATACAAAAAAGGTGCCTGCGGATTAGATGATTCTGTATATGTGGCACATTATGGGCTACACAGAGGTGAAGAGCCATTTCTTACAGGTAAAAAAGGTTCAGGAACAATATTTTTTGCAGGCTGCACGTTAAAGTGTATATTTTGTCAAAATTACCAAATAAGCAGGTGGAATCTCAATAATAGATGTATACATGTCAAAAAGTTGACTTCTAATGGCTTATCAGAAATTTTCTGGCAATTAAAAAATATGGGTGCAGCAAACATAAATTTAGTTTCCCCAACACCTTATGTTTACTCAATAATTGAAGCTACAAAAATAGCAAGAAGTGATGGATTTGACCTGCCTTTTGTTTACAATACACACGGTTATGACTCGATAAAAACAGTTGAAATGCTCAACGGTATAGTTGATATTTACTTGCCAGATCTGAAATATGGAGACGATTCCCTTGGGGAAAAATTCTCCAAAGCCAAAGGAATTTATAGCCAAGGCAAAAATACAATAAAAGCAATGTATGAGCAGGTTGGACTTTTAAAAACAGATAGCGATAATCTTGCCACAAAAGGAATTGCAGTAAGGCATCTTGTTATTCCTGGTCATATAGAAAGTTCATTTGAAGTATTAGATTTTTTAGAAACTCTGGATCGGAAAATTCACATTTCCCTTATGTCGCAATTTCATCCATGCGATCTAAGTCTTAGGGACAAATATCCAGAACTCAAACGAACACTACAAGAACAAGAGTATCAAAGAGTAGTTGATTATGCTTGGGCTCTTGGATTCAAAAATCTGCTAATTCAGGACATGGAAAGTCATAGACACTATCTTCCAGATTTCAACCGAGAAAAAGTTTTTGAAGATTGAGGCTTTAGCAAAAACATTACCTCAATATCTGGAGTTCCTGGGAACATATCAAGGGGAATACATTTTTCTGGAGTGTATCCAGATTTTTTCCATCTTTCAATTTCATCTGGAATTGATTCTAAACCACAAAAAATGTGCAACACCTTTTCCGGTTTTTTTGAGGCAATGAATTCAATAACGCCAATAGCTGTCCCATTTTTGGGTGGATCCAGTATAACGTGTGAGTTGTGAAAATCATAATCAATAAGTTTATTCAAAGTCCTTCGTTCTATTTTTTGGGCAAAAAAGCTATACTTTGTTTTATAATTTAATCTTTTCATGTTTTCTCTAGCACTATCAATTGAAACTGATGAGTAATCAATCCCAACAATAGATTCATAAAAATTAGCAAGAAAGCACGAAAAGAATCCGTAACCACAATAAAGATCAAAGAACTTACCACCATTTGGCTTCAGCAATTCAACAACAGTATCGAGCATTACATTGCATATTGAAAGATTGACCTGAGAAAAAGAATCTGGAGAAAAAAAATATGAAATATTACCGGCTTTTATAGAAAGATTCTTATTGCCAAATAAACGCTTTAACTTAGGACTATCTGTGCCTGAAGAAAAATTCATATAATACTTGGAGGAGTCTGGATCAACAAATATAAAAGCTCCATCAATTGCAGGGAACAAATTTTTCAGATACTGCGAAATGCAAGTAAAGGACTTTATAATATGGCCATCTACATTTTGCAAATTAAAAATGATAGAAACCCTTTCGTAATTCCCTCTTATTATAACAAAGTTAAGATTGCTTGCATATTTTAAGTTATCTTTCTTATTCAAAAAATCAGACAATGAAGAATAAATCTCTGAATGAATTTTAGGTTCAAGAAGAGATTTATTTTCTAACATCACCTCATCACAGGACAGAATAATGCCCCCCTTGATATTATGAACTTTTCTCTTTGTTGTTGTTCTATAATGTCTGCTTAAAGGAGAGAACTTTATCAGAGAAGGTGCTATTTGTATCCCCAGATCATATATATAAGAAGATAAAGATCTATCCTTTGCAAGAAGTTCCTCTGCATAATCCATTTTTGCAAGAGGTTCAGATCCAGAAATAGTCGTTCTGGTTTCAAAGGAAAGCCTCTTGAGATAATTTTGATATAAAAAGTGCAATTTTTTTATTTCATTTTTAGTTTTCATCTGGATGAAATTTTACCTGAAAAACAGCCTGAACATCATCATAGCAAACCATATTAAAACTGCCATGTATCTGTTCAAGTATTTTATTTACAAAGGCAAATTCTCTCTTAAATTTCCATTCATTCAAAAAAAATTTTGGACATCCAGAATTTTGAACACAAAGCACTAGTGAATTGCAATCCTTCTTTGCTGAAATACAAACATTGTTAGAAAATTTAGGCGGTGTATTTTCAAAAATACTTATAAGTATCTCATTTATAATCAAACCAACTGGGAGCACCCACTTAATTTCCAATGCAACTCCTTTTAACTCATCATCAAAAATAACATTGTGATGATTATTCTTATATGTTTTGACTATTGAAGATAGAATAACAGTAAAAAAATCCAACAGCGAAACAGTCCCAATGGCTGATAAAGAATGAAATCGTTCATATAAATCAATACAAAAGTACATTTTCTGTTGGATGTTCACTAATAAATCAGGAGAATTATTATCTTTTAAAGATGAGATTAAAAATTCAACAAAAAGCCTCATGGTAGAAGCAGTTTCTTTAACGCGGCCTTTCATTTCGCTTAAATACTCTTGATTTTCCTTGATAATCATCTCCATACGATTTTTTTCTAATATGCGTTCAGTTATATCATCTGTAACAACTACGCAAAATATTTCACCAGGATTTTTTTCAAAAAAAGTTACAGAAGAATCCATCCATCTCCATTGACCATCTTTTATTCTAAAGCGCCAAATATCACGGATGGTTTCCTTTGCCTTGTGTATTTTAAAAAATTTTTCCTTCCATCGGGAAACATCATCTGGATGAAGGTGCTCAATCACATATCTACCAAGAAGTTCCTCTGGTTTCCAGCCAGTAATTTTTTCATAGGCAGGTGACAAATAAGTATATCTGCCACATGAATCTGTTTCACATACCAGACTTGTTATATTTTCTACAAGAACTCTATACCGCTCTCTACTTTCCTTAAGCTCTTGATGCGCTCTATGCAATTTAAAAGCCATCTTTATTGAAGCATCCAAAACTATAAAGCCTGATTGCTTTACAACATAGCCATAAGAAGTTATCTTTTCAGTTTTTTCTACAATTTCTTTTTCGGTATGAGAAGAAAGAAAGACTATTGGTATATCCTTATATTTAGAAATTTCCATGGCAGCAACAGTCCCATCCATATCCATGCCAAGGTCAATATCCATAAGAATTATATCTATATTATTTGATTGAGCTTGTCCCGATTTTAGTGGAAATTCCATAGCAGTATAACATTCATATCCTCAACAAATCTTCTTGTCAATTTTAATTTTTTCTTCGCTCAATACTTTTTCCATATTTTTTATCAGAGGCTTAATACCCATAAATCCCCTGAGTCGATGCATCCGCTCTTCACTCTGTAAAATTGCCGAAGCAAGCCATCTCTTCTTCATGTCTCCTTTGCCCCATCTTTTAACTCTATGCGAAAACCGCTCAAGAGAACTATTTAGGCTTTCAATCGGATTAGTCGAATACACTGACTTATACAGGTAAGGCGATACTCCGAGTCTAATAATAGTCAGAGTCTCTTCCATGCCTTCTCGGACACTGCGTCCCATATCAGGATTTATTTTATCAGCCCAGGATGCAAAAGATATCATCATGATACGGGCTTTCTCATAATCCATTTCAGCGTAAACTTCATTTATCCGTTTTTCAACCTCATCCTTCATCGCGACAGGGGCATGATCAATTATGTTGCGTTTCTTGTGCTCACGGCATCGCTGAATGAAACAATTATCGAACCGTTTCGTTATTGCAGAATGAATAGCCTTCGAGCCATCTACTACAAACAGTATTGGACGTTCTTTCTGCAAACCCCTCTTTTCCATCTCTTCAAACATGGAATTGATGACCCCAGCATTCTCAGTACCTCCCTGACGTATAGAAAGTGCCTTTTTTACGCCATTTTCATCAACTCCAAGGGCTATTACCATACAATCACCGCCTATTTCATAACCATCAATGAAAATTATTGGATAGTAACGGTCAATCGGTCTTTCGTCAAACTCCTTAAGAGCCCGGGCGCTCGCTTTGACAAAATGGCGGCTTATGCTTGACTTTTCTATTCCGTAAGCATCCTGCACCGCTTCTGCAACAGCCCGGTAATTACGGGTCGATACTCCATGCAGCATCTTTGCCATAACGCTCGTTTCTATAATACCGTTTCGCTGAAAATTCTTATAGGTTTCCAATTGAACTTCTTCCTTGTTTTTTCCTCTTTTGACGATCCTTGGTTTCTTCATCTGAATCTTTTGACCATTAATATACACATACCCCGTTTTCTGTTTCCCATGTCGATAACAGGTAGAGCATGATGACCGTTCATAAGGCCTACCGCATTTTTCCTCTACTTCAGCATCTATTACTGCCTTTACCGCAAGCAGGGTTACGCCAACAAGAAACTCATTAACCCCTTTTTCATATAGCTCTTTTAAATCTTCCCTCGGGGCAATAAGCCCATAGAGATATAAAATGTCCTGTAGCTCTTTTTCTCTTGACTCTTTAAGGCATGTTTGTTTTGCTCTCTTCGTATTCATAGTGGTTACTCCTTTGATTTTTATTATCCTAAAGCATAAATCTTGGGTAACCGCTATGAATTTCAACTAAATTAGGGACGTACCC
>Ga0255347_1004731_pt1 | contig 16161 bp, 24 predicted proteins | sample wastewater_treat_2_FD_192479 | JGI IMG/M metagenome (GOLD analysis project Ga0255347, IMG submission 192479) | Wastewater microbial communities from Lulu Island WWTP, Vancouver, Canada - plant24 | ecosystem: Engineered > WWTP > Wastewater > Unclassified | place: Canada: Vancouver, British...
ATTCTTGGCTGTTTATTAAATTTAAAAAAACACTTACCCAAATTCTGTTCTTCTGAAGGGTGTGTAGTTGGGATTGGTACATCTATTACTTCATCAAAGAAAACTCTCGTATGTCCATCCTCATCAGGAATGGTGGTGGATTTTATTTTCACACCTTTTATGGATTTAGCTTCAGACACATTTTCACTGTGGTGATATACTTTAATATCATACCCAACACTATTCACTTTAACCCAAGAAGGTTCTTGGATATCAAACCCCTCAAACTAAAGGTGGTACTATGATTGCTTTTGCTCAGCAAGTGGAAGAGGTGCGGTGGGATTAGATAGAATATATTCCCCATCCACTTCAGTTATTGAGAGGGTTAAGACAGTACCCAACTGCCCATCCTCAAAATAAGCATCTATACTGCATGTATCTGTTCCCACAGTACCCTATAAAGTATATTCATCCCTAAAATAGGTAGTGCCCGCCTCTGTTGTTTTTTCTCTATAATTACAATAGTAAACACCAAAGTCTTTTGTCCCCCCTTTATCAACAATCTTAAACCACGTATTTAATTTACCCTCTAAAGAGTCTAAAGAAAGAGGAGTTGTATTTTCAACTTTCTAAATCAAAAATTTCGGACCAAAGACATTTTTATAATTATCGCCTTTATGGATAATATTAAAGAAATCCACCTTCTCTACATCAAACACAATAGCTATTTGACCATTAGCAATGTTTGGATAAGAAAGGGGAGCGTGTTTCTTTTTATGAATAGGAATTTTAAAGTTTGGTTTTGGAACAATGGACATTATATCATTTCCGTAGCTATATATTGATACCACCTCTTTACTCCCCTATCTATATTTAACACAATATAGTTGCTCATCAGAATAATTACAATTTTCCTTTGAAAAGATTTCAACTCTTCCATTACCGAGGGTAACTGTAAAAGAATCAATATTAGCAACCTCAAAAGTAGCATAGGAAACATCATTGGTAAATAAAGATTTATCAAAATGTTCCGTAATATCCTACTAATTCATTGTATTAATTAATCTGTAGGTATAGAAGCGCCTATCATTTTTAGATGATAATGTTTCAAAGTTAAAGTCTTTAAATATATAGGAAATAATAACATCAAACGGCCTTAACACAATATTACTACTCTCAGTTGATGAGGTAATTATGTGCTATTCCGAAGAATCAAATTTTTTATTGTCTGTGGAAATTTCAACGCGTTGTTCGTCAAAAAGTTCTTCATCAAGCAAGTCCGTTGAACGAAATTCGGGTGAGGGAAAACTACCCATTTGAAATTTCCCTTCCTACGGATTGTAGGAGGCTATATAGAGAACACCACCATATTCCTTTATACCAACAGGAACAAACCCATCGTGTAACTACACCTTCTTAACCTCTTCCGTATTAGTAACAGGGTCTTTGTATTTATAGATTAATCGGGTATTGCCCATATCATTCTATAAAGACAATTCGTTTCCATTGAAGGTTAAGAAAGTGGCATTCAATGCATCTGACATGCTATCAGCAGGCATTGATATGGGATTTAAATCTTTATTTAGTCCTTTAGTAAATTGATTAGTAGTGTCTTTCATACCTTCTATCATTAGTATCAACGAAAGAAATCCACTTTTTATTTAAGCGAATTTCGGGAGCATAATAGGAATAACCTAAGTAAATGGGGTATTTCACCTTATAAATTCTACATAAATTTCTAACCCGCCTAACAGGCATCTCATCTGCATATAAGATGGTTTTTTTCAATATAATGGTGCTTGAGCTTTGACTATTTAAACGATTAAGAAACCCACGTAAATCTTTCTTTCGTATACCAAAGTAGTAGTAACCATCCCATACACCACCACGTTTAAAATATAAATAACGCTCATGCATTTTCCACTTGCGTTCCCAATATCTAACAGCCTTATTAAAATCTGTAAATAAATCTCCTAAAAAGGAAATCATTCTCGGTTGAGATAATTTATCCATTAATAAAATGTCATTACCAGACCGAGCTAAAGAGTTGTAAGTTCTCCACCCATAGCGCATTATCACTCCTATCTACTATTCAGATAGTCTTGGATACATTTCTTTTAGTTGTGGAATGTAATCCTGATATTCAGTAATCATTAATACTTTTGATTATAAAGATTCTAAGTTATCTAACCACGTCTTACTTTATCTACATAAATCCTTCTTTTCCGCCATTTAGTAGCTGTTTTGTAGCGATACATAAGGCAAGCCGCTGAAAAATTAGACTATAAAAAGTCTACATCATAGAAACCACCATTTCTCCGTGCCTAAAAAAAATCATCACCACTAATTTTTTCAATCTCTATAAAAGCATCAGTATAAGGAACTTTAAAACAGTGATTGTTTTCAATAGCATCTTTTATAACTAAATTAAATCCTGATTGAAAAACATGCGCCGCTAATGCCTAATAATCTTCTCTTTGTCGTGGAGTTCCTTTGTATTTATACCGAGGTAGTTTTAAACTGGCAGGGTCAAAGAATTCAAACAAATCATATTTAGTAAAACTATGGTCAGTTAAATAATGAATCGGTTTTGTCGGGTCCATTATGCATTTACATTAAGTCTGACGGGGTTTAAAGGATATGCCATACTGTTTTCTATCCCAAGACGTATTAGCGTCTAAAATCGCATCCATTTCATTCTGCGTAAGGTATTCTGGAACACGAGCAGCATTACATTTCTAATTCCACAGTAATTTTAACTCACCTGCCATCCGTAAGGTGTTTGCATCCATGGTTTGCAATGCTTTTTTAAAATAGTAATTATAAGCACAGTATGTGGCAATTGCCTCGACCTCCTTAATATTTAAATAAGGAAGTCCTTCCTCATCAGCATATATTCCATAATATAACACATTTAATTCTGCAAAAGGTTCTTGAAAATATAACATATCACCAACCTGTTCAAAATTAACCAATGCGCCTGATTGGTAAAAGGGAGGTGTATCAAATTTCATCATTTCAGTCCCATGTTCAACAAAAGATTTAGCTGAACTTGGAAAACCTGAAGCATAATGTGTTAATTCTACATCTTCATAATTTGTAGTAATTGATTCTATAATAATAGCATTACAGGGAACTGGAGCAGACCATTGATTTGTGCCATCAGGACTTGGGTAAATTTTTGTTTTATAAACACGAGTGTTACGATTGCCTATATTATGCCAAGCCACTAATGCAGCAGTTTCAAATTGGTCTTCCGATATTTCAAGACCATACATATCGTGAACAAATGTCAAGGTCGTATAAAACGGATAGTTAGTCAGTCTACTCATTTCGGAATTTGATTATTAGGTTGTGGACCTTGATAATTAGCCCTGTAATATCTTAGTTTTTTCTAAGTTAAATTGTATTTAATTTCGGCATCTAAAAATGTGAAATTTTTCAAGTCTTGAATACAACAAGAAAAATCCTCCACTTGCCGTAAATCCTTAAATATTCCTATTACTGTTAGTCGTTTTAATAATGGGGCATTGAATATATACCCATCATACATGTTGTTGGCATTTGGGGTTGTGTCAATAAACACATAAGGTCTGTCAGCATTCCTTAACCTATACTTATGATGTCTATATGCTCGAGAAGTGTAAACCTTAAATGCCACTTCTTTATTAGTTGAGCCAATAAATTCTACAGCATCTTCTCCAAAATCATTTACTAACTGTGGAATTTCAAAATGTGCTATAGGTTTACTTTTACTACTATAATCACCCATAGTATCACAACACTTATCCAAACTCTCACAATCAACAGGAATACAATTAATTGAAATGAGTAAGTCTTTTTTGGGTAGAAGGTTTTTAATAGAATATTGTTTTATTAAAGCAAGACGTTCATCTACAACATCCTGTTCTAACTATTCCATCGAAATGGTGGGATTTGATACGACACCAACTAAACCCGCTACTACATCCGCATATATTGCAGAAGCTAACTCATTTACAATCATAATAATAATTTTAAGTAGTGAACTACACATTCACACTTCGTGATGAATGTGCTTCGAGTTTCATAGCTTGTGCTTACTGCTTCCGAAGAAGTTAAAAGTCTTATTTTTGCTCCGCTCGTGTACTCGCAAGTCCCTTACGAGGTTTTAATGTCTTATACCGACAATGCAAATATACAAATTTTGTCGCTTACATCCAAACCACTAAAGATGATTTGGTTTTACGCTCCGTCTTTAGTAAAAATAAAGGCAGACAGAAATCTCCGCCTGCCTTTAGTTAAAAAATCATCAAGCCTTGATAGTGGCTTTAACTTTGAAGGTTTTATCATCAATAGTAACAGCAAAGCCCAATTTATCGTTAGCAGCTATACCATGACCTGTGGCAAGGCTCAATACACCATCACTTGTCAACGAAACTTTAGATTCGTCAAGCGTACCATCGATAATATCACCATCAGTATCGCGTGCAAAGATAGCACCAGTCACTCCAGAGGGAGTGGTTGTATAAGTGATTTTAGCACCACCTGTACCAGCAGCACTCGCCAAGGAAATATTACCCAAAGTAACAGCAGAAACATCAACACCAACAGTGTCAATGGAAATACCAGCACTTACACAAGCAGCTTCCAAAGCAGCACTCGAAGCGGCATCACAATACAATACATGAGTTGTTTTGGAAGTTACTTCTGAATTTACAGCAGACGTACCACCTAATTCAGGACGTTCCGATTTTTGAACAAATGTATATTGTGAATATTGAGCTCCGGGAACAGGACGTTCATCACTGAACGGTGCACCAAATGACGTGTTGGCTAAAGTCGGTAAGCGTAAGTTTTTCATTACCCAATGACAAGTACCAAACCCTTCACTACCAGTAGCAACATGCGTGATAGAACCCGTAGCAAAAGCAACAGAAGTATAAGCGGCATAACCTGTCAAGGAAGTACCAATAGCTTGTAATTCTAATGATTTAATTCTATTGTATTCATCAGTTACTTCTAAAGTAATAGTATCAGATGAGCGAGTAACTGTAACATATTTCCAACCTTTTACTGTTTGATAGTCATTTAGAGCATCTTCTACGAGCTCAGCTAAAGAGGCAGCCGTCATACTCGGAGTAACAGCAACTTCAACAGAAACTTTAACACCGCTGTAAGTCAACATGTTTTGAAATTCTGCATCGTATTTACCCTTTTGAGTCAGGTTTATCACAAAACGATAATCAGTAGCAGTTTCCGTACTACTAACAGCACCAAATTTAACCGACCATTTATCTTTAACGGGGGCTTTATACCCACGTTTATATGCTCTAACAATGCTTGTAACAGGCAAATTCATAATCTTTTTGGCTGATAAAACACCGTTTGCAGCACTAAATACACCACTACCGCCATTATTTACGATAGTTTCTTTTACAAATTTATACATAAAAAATTGTTTTTTTTTTAATTAAACTAATTTAAAACCTTTCGGCAATCTTTATTACTTAGAACCTCCATAAGGTGCAGAAGTAGGAACTGTTTGATTAACACCTGCCTAAATCTAAACCCTTGGGTTTCCAGTATTCTCTAAGAGTAACATAACTAAACGATTAATGATTTCGTAAATAACATAGTCAGGAAATTCTAATCTCTGACTATTATCTTCAATATCATTAAGCTCAGCCTATGTCAAAGAAATCTATTGAGGAACTTTGAGATAATCTACCATTATAAATTGAGGAGTAGCAATAGTTTTATCTGAACCAAACCGTATTTCAATCCGAGCTTTAGTTTTATTGCCAAATCTAATTCCGGCCTTTTTATCCTACATAAAGTCGACCATACCCCCATTTTCTATTTTTATAGTATCTGAATGCTCACCCGTAATTCTAAAAAGAACACATTTTAATAAAGCAACTTCTAAACAATCAGAATCTACATAATCTACTTTTAGCCCCCTAATTAGGGAGGGGTCTGCAGTTGAAGAATCATCGGGAATAATAAGCTGATTTTTAATTTTCAATAAATCACGATATAAGGACTAAATATCTTTTGATTGTCCTGCTATATTGGGAATGTTTGATAAAGGATACCTAAGTGCTGTTTCGTCACAAAACACAAATTCAGCAGTTAAATTCTAAAGACTTAAGGATTTGTTTTCTAAATTCACTTCCCAAACTATAGCCTAAGAATTAATGTTCTTTAAAGTCTCTATACCTCCCAATTCTTCCCCACCACGTACATCTACATTATTTATATAAAAATATGGATTTTTATATGATGGTTTTAAATAATAGTTGTTTAAAATAGCAGAATTAGCATTTGAGCTCAATCGCTTTGCTCCTTTAAACACTAAAGAATCTTTTGCATGACAGTTTTTCTGTCGATTCATTTTAAAAGCAACAATACAATTCAAGATATGAAGATAGTCATCGGGTAAATAGGTACTATATACATTATCAAAAATTCCCGTTCCCGACAAGTCTTCGTCAATTGATAGAGGTAATTTTACAGTCCCCCTAATCACACGTAAATCATCAACCGTTTGCTAATTAACTTCATATGAATTATAAACCATGTTCACATACTACTGTGATGCTTTATTAAAGAAATATATGAAGTCTTCTAACGATAGACTTGGGGCTTTTACCTTGTTTAGTTCAATTAAAACCGCTTCATAAACTTGAATTGCAGTCATTATTTTTTAGTTTTTGTGGCGGGTTTTCTTGCTGTAGTTTTAGGTGCTAAAGGTTTAATTTCAGCCACTTTAATATCTTCAGCCTTCATAGGCGTATCTTCATCCGCCAAAGTATAGTATTCAGGATAAGTTTCCTGTTTAATATATTCAACAATCTTTTGATTAGAAGGTTGTTTTAAATAAGTGATAACAGCTTCGTCAGTTACACCCATCGCAATTTTATCACCATATAAGAAAACACCATCTTTTTCTCGAATAACACCTTTTTGCACAGCATCAAAGAATAATATGCGAACCGACTCATCACCACCCGTATAAAGGTCAATAATCTTCTGCGGATTACGTCTTGCATATTCACTCAAATAATCTTCGATGTCGGCAGGATAAGCATTATCCATAGATTTACCTAACAACTTACATTTGGTTTTCTGTCCATCGACAGAATCACCAAAGACAAAACTTACAGCACGGTTAATTAGTTTGGCTTTATTTACACGAGTTTCGGTAATTTGACCTGGACGTTGAACATATAATACAGCAATGCCATATCTCATACTTCCCCCATCAATAATAAAATCACCATTTCTATCTCGTGCATCACGTTCGGGTGCAATTAAATCACAGTCTTTAATAGCTTCCCAACGAGCCTTCTGTAAAGGATTTGATAAATCAAATACCGTACCATCTTGAACAACAATTTGTTCTGTAACAGGGATAAATATCTGCCCTGATTGTTTATCCTTCTCAGATAAAATCATGTCGCCATTTGAGTCTACTTGTTTAACACAGGAGGGCAACATACCTGTTTCTTTGTTAGTACAAGGGTTTAAAACATATTTTTGGTTTACTTTACCATAAACCGAACGTAAAATAATAATATCACTTTGCATAAAACATAAAAATTATAATTCCCAATCTTCATCACTAAAATATTGTGGTGGGCTGGGACAGTATTCCCAACCCATACACAATATTAATTATCTAAAAATAAATTAATTATCATTTATTTTCAATAAGAATAGCACTACGATACGGAGCGAATACACCAATACCTGCGTAACCGCTACAAATGAAACGACTACCAGCAACAGGCGAAGAAACATCACCAGAAGTAGCACCATTCAAACCACCAACACCCTTAATGGTGTTTGTGATATATTCAGCACCTTCAAGAGTAAACTGTTGGATAGCAGGTTGACCACTTTTCTTATCGGCAGTTAAGTCAACCATAACAGCATAACCTCTGTTAGGATATTCAACAGACAAAGCTCTGTCTATTTTAAAGATAATCGTATTACCTATAAAGTTATAAGCCACATACTCAGCACCAATCGTCAATTTATTACCTTCAGCCTGAGAGTAAACCTCGGCATTAACAGGTTTAAATTGCATTAAGTGTTGAGCAAGAGTTACTTGAACTTGTTGATAGCAACGTTCATTAGCTATAAAGATAAACGTATTACCTTGCGGGTCTTCGGCTTTTTCAGTCAATGCCATCAAAGCCTGATTAAACAAATCAACAGTAAGTTTGGAATAAGCAAACATGTTTGCGAAACGGTTGATTTGAGGAATTGCACCATCACCAGCAATTAATGGACGGTTGGTGGCAGGGTCAAATAATGTACACTTACCATTAATATCCATCGTGGTTTTTCCAAGCAACATAGAATTGTTACGAGATTTCATAAACTCGTCCAGCAATGCTTGTTGCATTTTTGGCATACGGAATATCACTTCGTTATAATCACCACCACCTTCACCAACAGCAATTTTAATAAAGGTATCTTCCATACGTGCGTAACGAGAAGAATATGAAATATCGTGACGAATTTCTGTCAACCAATTACGGCTTTTTTGAATGTTAGATTGATATTTGGTATAACCAATTTCACTTAATTCAGGTTGAATATTGGTTAAGAAACGAGTTTCCATACCTTCTTTGCAAGAATCCAAATCTAAGGAATCTTCCAAAGTTTCATCAATCAATTTACCAACATACTCCCACAAGTCATCAGCCTTGCGGATAGGTTCATGCAAAATAGCAATCTGTTGTTTAGAATCTATTACTTGCAGGGTGTCATATTTCTCATAATAACGTTCTGGGAAATACATAATAATGTCAGAACTATTAGCACCCGAAGTAGTTACGTCAGCTTTAAAAGGAACACGTTTAACAAAGTCAACAGCTATTTCCCATTCAAAAGCCAACGAATTAATCTTTTGGAATTTTGAGCCCTTTTTCTGCATATAGAAAATATTGCCCAAACCCTCTGTCAAATAAGAAGCGGTATATTTGGAATACATCTAAGATACAAGTCCAATACGCTTCGGTTTTTCTCCCAAGAATTTACTAAAGTCTTGGTAAGTACGGGTCGATGCCATTTCAGGACGAACCGTTACGAAAGAAGCAATTACTGCCATAATTAATTAAATTTACTTATTAAAAATTGAGTCTAAATCATACTTATCAACCACAGCGGATTTTGAAGTCACTGACTTAGGTTTTCCCACTGCGGGTGGCGTAGTTTGAGAAGGCATACCTTTCTTACCACTATCTAATTGCTTAGCATAATACTCCTTTATCATATTAAATGCCTCATCTCCTTTTACAGCATACCAAGCAAGTTTAAATAATTTATCAGGATTATCTAAATCCTTTACAAATTCACTCTTACCCGTTGCATCTGGTTCTAATAAATATTGTAATATCTAATTTCTATCTGTATCCTCTAATTCTATATCGTGAAGAACTGAAATTTTCGATGCGGTATCTGTTAATACAGAACGGGTCTGCTCATAAGCCTACTATTCAGCCTACTGCTATTCCAACTCTTTTTGTTTAATTTCAGCCTCTTCAGCCTCTTTATACCACTTTCTAAGTTCCTCAATTTTCTTAGCAAACAATTCAGGATTGTTTAACTCCTTATCTAATTCTGCTTCCACCTCTTCATCAGTAAGACTTGGAAACTTACTTTTTAAATCCGTAATAAATAAATTTTCATCAGAAACGTCATCTACAATAGAGGTAGTCTATTTGCTTAGAGCGTCTTTTGTAGCCTACTCTTGTACATGAACAATATAATCCTAAAGGGACATATTGTTTTGTCTAAGGAAATTAAGTGTATTAATTTCCTCATCAGTCAAATCTATTTCGGGAGATGATAGAATCTCCAACTTCTCTTGATTACTCAGCTCTGAAAAAGGAACACTCTATGTTGTACCATCTTCATTAGTTATACTGATATTATTTACATCAGCAAAGCCTCTAGCTTTTAGTAATTCATTAATTACATTTATGTCATCCGAATCCTTAGGAGATTCTGTACCCTCTGAAGGTGTTTGAGAAAAAAAATCATCTTCTTCAGGATTATATGCCTTACCATCCTCATCAGCGGGAGCATAATTATCAAAATCAATCAGGTCATCACTAGTACTTGTAGAACCTGTGTCTGATGCGGCATCAAACGCATCAAAATCGATAAAATCATTAGTTGCACTCATTTACATTTATTTTAACATTAAACCTATTTTATACAAAAACAAAATTAAATAAATTAGATATAATAATCTAATAGTGAGAGATAAACAATTAAACCACAGAATACTATTAAATATTTTAAAATTATCCGAAAGCCGTTGAATAACTATTAAAAATTAACAAATAACTCCCCCTTAACGTGAATTAAGAAATCGTAAAGCTGTTTGGTAGTTTGGCTTACCTCCCGTTATTCCGTCTCTGGATGTTTCACATACTTTTATTGTATATTCATCGGGGATGGACTTAACTTCTATTAATTTATTGCCACCATTAACCGTCTGTTTTATTTGGGCATTATTGCTTCTTCCAGCCCATATAGTTATGACGTCCTTTGCACCTATATTTGATTGAAAGAGGTGTCCACTTGAACCCCAAACTCCAACCAAGGCAATTTCTCCCTCGTCTGGGTCTCCCTAAACCATTAATTCGAACGGTGGTTCATACGAACCACCTGCTTCCCAAATGTATTCTTATGAAAGTTTTCCCTTCATCTGCTGTTAAATTAATACCTTCTATTTTCATAATTTTATTTTATTTTTCAATTATATTATTTGGGTCTATTTCTTCTGGAATATCAATTTCTTCATAATATTCAACTTTATCCTCACGAGGTTCACCTGTTGAATAATCCACGCCTAATTGAATGCCATTCCCCATGTCGTAACCATCATGTATTCTTATGAAAGTTTTTCCTTCATCTGCTGTTAAATTAATGCCTTCTATTTTCATAATTTTATTATTTTATTTTTTTATTATTTTATTTTTATTGTACTAAATCTTCTGGACAATATTGTTTTATGACGCCTGATGAATTTTTAGCTACTACCCAATCATAGTTAGTATTTGCAGTTGATAGTGTTATTATTGTGCTTGTTGCTGTAGCATTTTCTAATCCTTTTATTCTTATTCTTTGTAAGTAAGTTGTGCTACTTGTTGTTACGTTTGAATAAAAATTATTATACCGACACCCATCCTCTAAAACTATATATCTAATATAGTCCTTTCTTGTTGTTCCAGATGCCCCAGCATAAAAATTGTTAGAACGGCAGTAATCACCAAACGTGTTAGAATAGCAGCCATTACCAAACGTGTTAAAAGTGCAGCTATTACCAAACGTGTTATTACCGCAGTTATTACCAAACGTGTTAGAATAGCAGTAATTACCAAACGTATTAAAATTGCAGTTATTGCCAAACGTGTTAGAATAGCAGCTATTGCCAAACGTGTTAAAATAGCAGCTATCACCAAACGTGTTAAATGATAAACTTAATTTGTTGGATGATTTATATTCTTTAATTATGTTTCCATAAGAATTACCAGTTAAAGAATCATCTGTCGTGCCACCAAAAGTATATAACCATACACTATTTTTAAGAAATTTTATATTTTTAAAATCATAAGGCACATCATTGTTGAATTCATCTTTCATGTAGTAAATCACGCCTTTACCATTTTCGGTATCAGCCCAAGCAAATCTGCTTGTATCGTTCTCAATACAATATTTAATTTCCCACGCTTCTAATTTGGCATTATTAGATGAAAAATAAGTATCACCTTCGTGATAAGTAGCACTAGCATTTTCTAATAAATGACCTTCATCTAAAGCTGTTACTACGATATCAAAATCGTGTCCTGCCGATTGTGTATCAGCTTGAACAGTGGTTGTGGTATAATCAGTTATCCTATAACTTAAATTTGGGATTAATTCATTGTTGTCGATTAAATTTAATAAATCAGCGTACAAAATATTAGTTGCATTCGTCAAGTGGTCTTCTGGACAATATTGTTCGATTATTCCCGATGAATTTTTAGCTATTACCCATTCATAATTAGTATTTACGTCTGATAATTCTATTTGAGTGTCTTTTGTTGTAGTATGGTTTAAACCTTTTATTCTTATTCTTTGTAAGTAATTATTGTCACTTGTTGTTAATGTTGAATAAAAATTATTATTTATACACCCATTCTCTAAAACTATATATCTAATATAGTTCTTTTTTGTTGTTCCAGATGTCCCAATATAAAAATTGTTAAAGCTGCAGTAATTACCAAACGTGTTAGAATAGCACCAATTACCAAATGTGTTTGAAGAGCACTCATCACCAAATATGTTAGAATAGCACCGATTACCAAATGTGTTAGAATAGCACCAATTACCAAACGTGTTAGAAGAGCAGTTATTGCCAAATGTGTTAGAAACACAGTTATCACCAAATGTATTTGAACGGCATTCATTCCCAAATGTGTTATAAAAGCAGTCATCACCAAATGTGTTATGACAGCAGTAATTACCAAACGTGTTAGAATGGTACCAACTACCAAATGTGTTATGACAGCAGTAATTACCAAACGTGTTAGAATAGCAGCCATTACCAAACGTGTTATAAGAGCAGTAATCACCAAATGTGTTTGAAGAGCAGTTATTACCAAATGTGTTAGAAGAGCAGGCAACACCAAATGTGTTAAAGTTGAGTGTTAGAACGGAATTCGACATATAATCCATCATTGTATTGTGATGACAGCCTCCTGTTAAACTATTGTCTGTTGTACCCCCAAAAGTATATACCCATACATCATTTTTGAGATACTGAATATTCTTAAAATCATAAGGACATTCATTTCCCCATTCGTCTTTCATATAGTAAATCACACCCTTTCCATTAACACTATCAGCCCACACAAAACGATTTGTATCGTTATCAATGCAATATTTGAGTTCCCACGCTTCTAATTTGGCATTTGCAAAATAGGTATCACCAGCTTTTCTAACACACTTAGCATTTTCAGATAATTTGTTAGTACTTAAAGCTGTCACTACAATATCAAAATCATGTCCTGTTGAAGTTGTATCAGCTTTAATAGTAGTTGTGGTATAATCAGTTATCCTATAAGATTGTCCAGGAACTAATTGTCCATTATCACGTAAATTTTTTAATTCGATATAAGTTAATGAAATAATATTAATACCACCAGAAATATCTATTTGTTCCCAATCACCGTCTTTTCTACCATATAAAAAACCATCTGAAGGTGCATCAACTAAATTTTCTGTACAATATTGTTGATAATCACTCCACGTTTCATTACTTGGGTCGTATATCTTAGCAACCATCTATAAGTTATTATCATAAGAATACCATAGAATGCCTACCCCATTAATATAGTTCAAATACTAAACCTATGTATTTCCATCAGCAGGAGTTAGATTTACAAGTCTATCAGGGGCATTTAATAATGTTAAATTAGAAAAACCATTTTCAGTTAATAAATTCATTTCCTTTATTTCATAAGGAGTCCCGAATACATTATTATTTCTGCAAGCACCACTATAACTTAAGTCGGAACAAGTTATAGTTGAGCCAAAGAGGAAGTTATCATTTATGCGAGAAGATTTAAAATCAAAATTGGCTATGTTATTATAATCATCAACTAATTTTGTTACTAATCCCTTATTAACATTATAATAAGGAACATTCCAAAATACAATAGCCCTACTTCGGTCAATTAGATAGTAATAGTTATTTCCCGAGACAGTTTCCTAATATATTCTCGCCTTATTAAATAATTCAATATTAGTAGTAGAAAAGAAATCATCATCTGATGTTCTAATATTTAATCCATTCTCACCAACTTGTAAAGTATTAGTACTCCCATTAAATTGGAATTTTATATATTGTCTGTTATAACAATTATGGTCGTTTAAAGACTGTAAAACATAAACAGGGGTTTCGGCAGATAGATTAATAGAATAATTATTTGGTCCGCTTATATACACAATCCCATCATCACCAACACTCATGGTTTCCCAAGATTCATTTTCAGGCAACTTCCCAATTCTTAATGCCGATTCTGCAAAAATCCTATAAATACCATAACCAACTTTAGGTAATACAAATAGTTTACCGTCAAATATTATAGAATCTACAATTGACAAATTAGAATTAAAATTCTAACTGTCAAAATTTGTTCCATCAGAACTTTTATAATAGGTGTTGGATAAGGATTCCGTGAATAAATAATATGTACCATCTAAATATTGTAACTATGACCATTTTGAACTAGTCGTTTCTCCGTCACAAACAATATCAACATTTGTAAATGTAATGAAGTCTTTAGTCTTCAAATACCTATCAGTCTCTCCTAATAAACAATACCACGTTTCTTCATCTATAGTAATTGTTGAAACATAATTAACCTGATAATCAATGTCGGGATTTTCCGTCCAATGAGAATCGGTTAATTTTTTATAACAATATAAACCAAATACATAAATGCCATCAGGAGTCTGTATAGATGTCGTAATGTTTTTTGAAAATGGAATAATTTCAACTTGTTCTATAGCTAATGTTGCGGTATTTTTATTTAAGCCTTCTACATTTTCAATACCCCCAACTTTGTATAAACCTGTATAATGCTTTGGGTTATTATCTCCAAAAAAATGTACAAACAATGCTTCCTCTGATAACTAATTTGGTAGTATTGCTTTAACAGTAATCTCCATATTGCTGTCGCCCGCAGGAGATAAAAAATCACCATGCAATCCATCATAATCTAATATGGTATAATTTAATCCAGGAATCAATTCACTATTCCTTATTAAATCCATTAACTGCTTATATAATATCCGAACGGATAGTTCCTGTGTAGTCGGAGCGGGTAACTATCCTCCACCGCCTCCTGTAGATGTTGATTCTACATCCAACTTCAACCATTCGTCCAGAGTAAAGGCAGAGGAAGCATGATTATTTGGATTTCCTATTAATAGGTATCTCTTACTAATATCCTTTACATAAGCAACAGTTGCAAATTGTTTTAACTGCTCATATCTTTGATACAGCTATGTTAGTTCATATAAGGACTATACCACAATATTTCCACCTCTTACAAAATTACTATCTACTATAGGTAAAAGAGGATTATTATGTTCGTAAATATCAGGTCTTTTTATTGACATATTATCTGAATTTTAAATAGTTATTTGTAAAAGCATTCTTTGCATTAGAACGATATACTGAATAAATGACAGAAATCCCACTATCATAAGTAACTGTAATATTTGGTTGTCTTGTAAATGCTCCTATGACTTCTGTAGAACTGCCTTCACCCATAGAAATGGATTCAAGTGGTGTGTCAAATGGGTATATATAATAAGTATATTCTCCTACCCCTGCCGAAAAATTAGAAATTGTTCGTTCTTGATTTAATGCCCACTCACCATTAGATAAACCACCTTTAATAGCAGCGGCTGTCATTGTGTCTGATATAGACGCGCAAACATAACTCTAAGAAGCATAAGTTAGTTCAACTATATTACTAAATACCACTCGATTTGTATCTAATATAATCTGTGCCCTGTAACGTACCGTTTGTTTGTTAGGAGTAATAGTTTCATCACGCCTAAAAATAGTATATGGCGGGTCATATATTAAATGGTCATTTAATTGCACTAACTAAAATGGACCTCCGTTAATAGACCTATAAACCGAAAATACATCCTCTGAAGTAATTGGAAAATATGTCTGTGGATTTACTATATTAGAAATTCCTAATGCTGGATATATTGGGTCGATTTCATTACCTCCAACAGGAAAAAACGGACCTTCTCCCGCTATTAAAGAAATTGTAGGATTAATCCAATCTTCAAACTAAACCTAAGAAAAGGCTTCAGTAGTCAAACCCTACGTATCAGTAGTGACTAGCTTAAATTCAAATGTAGTGTTTTCGTCATTTCCGCCATAGGCACAAGTAAATGATTTTTCAGTATCAGAAAAGTCTTCCTCAACCACAATCCAATCAGCACCTCGTTTATAAAACAAAGAACTAATACAGCTATTTCCTGGATTTATATCTGTGTTTACAGTTATATGTATTGTAACATCAATACTAACTAAAGGTTCTTTATACTATAACTTCTACGCACCACTTGAGGGTACGGTTGTCAATGATACTATTGGGGCCTAAT
>Ga0255347_1004732_pt1 | contig 16159 bp, 32 predicted proteins | sample wastewater_treat_2_FD_192479 | JGI IMG/M metagenome (GOLD analysis project Ga0255347, IMG submission 192479) | Wastewater microbial communities from Lulu Island WWTP, Vancouver, Canada - plant24 | ecosystem: Engineered > WWTP > Wastewater > Unclassified | place: Canada: Vancouver, British...
TAGGGTGAAAAGACTTTCCGATGGATTAATCGGGGGGTACATTGAATCGGAAAAAAATCTCAGTCATGAAGGTTCTTGCTTTGTTTATGACGATGCAAAAGTTCATGGTAATGCAAAAGTTTATGACAATGCAGAAGTTCATGGTAATGCAAAAGTTTATGACAATGCAGAAGTTCATGGTAATGCAAAAGTCTATGGTGGTGCAACAATCTATGGTAATGCAATAGTTCGTGGTAATGCAGAAGTTTATGGTAATGCAAGAGTTTATGACAATGCATTCGTTTATGGTAATGCAAGAGTTTATGACGATGCAATAGTTTATGGTAATGCAAGAGTTTATAGTGGTATAATTCTCTGTAAAGATGTTGCAGTTTCTAGTGTAGAAGATTTTATGATAATTAGCCCTTTGGGAAGTAGAAATTCTGCACTAACTATTGTGAAGGGTCAAGATTTTGTAGCTACTGGGTGTTTTTTTGGAACAAAGAAAGAATTTCTTAAAAAGGTTAAAGAAACTCATGGCGATAATAAACATGCTAAGAAGTATAGAGCAGTTATAAAATTTGCTTTTACTAACTTTGAAGTAAAAAAGGAGAAATTAATATGAGTGAAAGAAAATATGTATGCCCTGTTTGTGGGGCTAATCTAAAGTACGAAAGAATTGATGACGACAAGACAGTGATTGAAATTAAAAGTGACACTACTATGTGTGTTGAGGATGAAATAAGTAATGGAAGCACTTCTGTGTATTGTTCAGTGGACAACACTCATGAACTTCCAATGGTATTGGTTAATGAAGTCCTCGATCTCGTGGAAGACGGCAAGCTTAAAAGAGTAGTGGAGTGATATATGTTCTATAAATTCATGGGAGTATTTCATAGTGGAGAAGCTTTTACTTTTGTTATTAGTGCTATGCTTGAAGCATACATGATATAATTACTTTTATTGAAGGTAAAGGTTTTGACTTCTCCGGAAAGGTAAAGCGGTTTAATACCGGTGGTAAGATTACGCAGTCAGAGTTTAATCTACTAACAGAAGACAAGGCAGTAACCCAGGCAAATTTTGTAGCTTGGTTAGATAAAGACGGTGGGCTTCATTTAATTTAGCTTATGAGATAAAAAAGTGCTTGACAAACAATGTGAAAGGTGCTTTGATATTGTCATAATGAAAAAAAGGATGGTACTAAATATGGTAATTGAGAAATGGTTGGGTATTGACTTTGAGTCTTCATGCTATAAGACTCCACAATTTTTATCGTTCGCAAATGATTTTAAAAAGTATATAAAAGCTTCGCTTAAAGGTGATGTAAAAAGCATTAAGTTCAATGTAGAACACTTTTACATTTTTGGATTTATTGAAAAACTGGACGGGCAGCTTGTTTACTTCAATATAAGTGATGTCCGCTTTTTCAAGGATGCATGGTACAATAATTTATTGTACCGGTCGGCAACATCAACTAAAGACTACACCGGGGGCATGAACCATCATGTAGAACTTAGAGAACTAAAAAATGCTATTGGACGTAAAGTTATCTAAATTAAAAAGGATGGTAAATGATATGAAAGACTATTATACTACAAGTAATATTGGCAGAGCTAAATACACTGTATCATATCATGATGGCATATCTAAACATAAAGACGGCAGTGCATTTTATGACATAATGATATTCAAGAGTAAGGTAAAGATGAATGCGTTCATTGATTCCCTTATTACTTCCGGTTACAAGGAAAAAGTGCTTGACAAAACAATATCCATGTGATATTGTTTTGTCATACAAAGGAGGCAACATGGAAAGAAAGGATTTTACAATTGAAGCAAATTCCAGCGGATACATGATATTCTATAAAGGTAAACCTATCGGTGGAGCTGGCATTAAAGGTAAATTCAGTGGTCGTGGTAAGGCCGCTCAGAATCAGGTAAGGGATTACCGGGAACAGGCAAAGAATGTGATTGACTGTATTCTTGCCGGACTTCCGGGGCGGTACGCAAAGACAATAGCAGACATTGACGGAGGTATGAAATGACTAAAAAAGAAGATGCTGAAATGAGTGCTATTATAGCGGCGCAGGGTATTATCGGAAACAACATTGACCGTGCTCATGAGTATGTTGCAATATTCACATGGGTAGTGGTGAGGTGAATTATGGCTATAACGGTTCAACACGTACCCACTAAGCAGCAGGGCATATTACTTGAAGACAAATACAGTTTTGGTTGGTGGTGTGTTCAGTTAAAGACCGGGCTAAAGGTTTGGGATGAAGCCTACCAATGGCGAGTCATTTCCCGTAAGTAAAAAAAGTGCTTGACAAACTTGGCACTTTGGAATAGCCTAAACTATAAAGAAGCTGAGTATATGAAAACACCGTGGTTTGCAGGTAGTTATCTATATGATAATTGCAGACCTGAAATTATGAAGAGATTGAACAGTAAAGAATTTTTATCTTCTGGAAAAGAATATTATGAAGGTATGTTTTCTTAAATAAAAAAATGCTTGACACAATTCTAATTTGCTGATAGTGTCAAGTTAACTTAAACAAAGGAGGGTAACTAAATGGGACAGAGACATCAGATTTACATTATAACAAAAGAACAAGGCATTAGACCATATCACGAGCAATGGCTATATGGGACTAATCCAATTAAATTAGTTGATCGTGTTGTTAAAGCAGTTAAACAGGCACAGGATGAAGCTAAAAAAGGTGGAGTATCTTTCAATGAATTCGAGCTTATTAATCTGGTGTCTGGTGTTATGAATTATGATGCTATAGATAATAAAGCATTTAACTGTTTTGATATAACGGAAGACATAACTGACAAATCCGGTAAAGTGAACCCTTTTCGTGGAGATAATAACGATGGGATAACCATCATTGATTTCTCCGGAGCTAAAATCAAGTATGGGTTTATGTTCCTTGAAGATACAGGAGTTGATGATATAAAAGGGCTCACCGTATTAAATGCACAGCAGTATGTTAATCGGTATTACAAGGACTTCGCACCGCAAGGAACGTTTATAGACAGATTTAACTTTGTAATGAACCTTCCTTTAGTAACTAACTTCTCAAAGTTTTCAAAAGAATTTAGTTCTAAGATTATAAAAAAGGAGGGTAAGAAATGAAAATTTCAAATGCAATTAAAGCTCTTGAAGCAATGCAGAACTCTGGTGAAACCGATGTCCTTATAGACTGGTGGTCTCGTTCAGATATGAGCAATAATGTAGATAGTGATATTACCCATAAAGAATGGGAGTCCCTTTTGGAAGGGGTAGAGGATGAAGTAGGTGGAGATACAGATGGAGCTTTTTCAATCTATAACCGAGCTATGAAAGAGCTTGTGCATTCAGAACTTGAAAAAGTAAGAGGGAACTAAATGAAATACACAGATGAACAGCTAAAAGAAGCTTGGAAACGTCTTGGAGATATTGCAATCAATAATGAAGAAGAACTGGAAGAGGACTTCATTATTGATGCCGACACTAAGTTTTCAAAGGGAACTGATAGAATGGATATCTGGCACTGGTTCGATGTGCACTATTCAACAGGGGTTCATGGTCTTATGTTCCCCAATCAATTTGTAACTACTGAGGACTTCTGGGACTGTGAGTGTAAGCATAATTATATTCATTCATCAGGTGAAGGGACAAATGAATGTAAAATTTGTGGTGCACAAAGAAGCACTTCACCGGATTCAAGAGTTGAAGAAGTAAAAAAGGCAGGTTTGTTATGAAAGATTATGACAACATTGGAGTACTTAATCACTATAAATGCCCTGACTGCGGGTATGAATGGGATGATGAATGGGACTGTGAGGTTGATGATTTCTGTGGGGAATGTGGAACACAAAACATATCACCTATAAGCAGTGAGCACCTTAATACGGAAAAAAATGATTGACAAACATTGCTAGATATGTTTAGATATAAAGCATAAAGGATGGTGGTTATGAGTACTACATTTAATGAATCTATTGATACTTGGTTCTCTGATATGTCGGAAGTAGCTAAAGACCTTCAATATAAGAATGAGATACTTAATGTGATTAAGTACGTTCCAAATAAGAACAACCTATTGAAGTTGAAAGCACTTCTGAAAGCTGAACAGCACTATATCATGGAGAGAACTGATAGCAATGCTGAAACAGATAAAACATTTATAGCATTGGATAACTGTATCAAGACTATAGACTTATGTATGGATGGTGAGTTCCGCAAGGAGTTCAGATATCAGTATCATAAAACTCTCAACATTAAAGGTGGTTACATGGTAAGTGTAACTTCCGAGTTCTTCTCCTTACTTAAGCAATCACTTACTTACTACCACGGAGATGAAGATAGTGAGTTTGGATGGAAGTAATGGAAAAGAAAGACAGTAAAATTAAACAGCTTCATAGATTAGCCGGTAGACTTCTATTAAGAAGTCCTAAGATAAAGAATAGTGGTAAGCTATATAACCGGAAGAAAGCTAAGCGCAGTAATAATACGGAAGAAGATTCCTCACCTGCACCCAAAGGCTCACTAATCCGTGAATGGGTAGAGCTTGCTGACGGTACAGAGTACGATGTATGTATGCAGTGTCATGCTTACATATTAAAGACTGTTATGGAAGATGATAACACCGGTAAAGGTATTCATGAAGTAAAACGTTGTCCGGAATGCGAAAATGAATAAGAGCTGTAAGAATTGTAGTTTCTATAAGTACTGTGATTACAGATGCGGTGAATGCTACGATGGTACAAACTTTAAGAAATGGTGGGAAGAGTTAGGTGCAATAACCATTGATGATGAAGAGCAGATAGAGTCTGACTTTGAAATACCTGATGTAATAATGTTTGAAAAGGGTACTGAAAGAAACGAGATATGGTTGTGGTTTGATGAGAATAGCAGTGAAGGTTTAGCTAAACTTATAGGACTTAAATAATCCTATAAGTTTTTACAAAAAAGTGCTTGACAAAAGGTTGAAAGGCTAGTAAAGTTTATTCAGATTTAAAAACGGAGAGGTTAAATAAAAACTGTATGAGTAAAACAATAAAGGCAAAAGTACGTTCCAATGATGGTTGGCTGAATTATGAAGCTAATGTGACATTCGATACAGCCGATAATGTTCAGAGTTTAATTGACCTTATCAATCGGTTCAATGCTATTAAACAGGTAGCATTTGGAGAACTTACTTCATACTCTGTAATGAATGAGTATGCTACTATAGAAGTTGAGCAGGGTACTGATTCTATAAACTTTGATATTAGTAGGGTGTTGGTTAGCAATACCGGAATTTACTTTACCCTACTGGATAAGCATTCACTAGCATCATTTGAAATCGGTGAGTACTCAATCGATGACCTCAAAAATATTATGAAAGAGATGGAGCAGGGGGATTAAAAAATGAAAGATAAAGTAAGTTTTTCTACAATGACAGAGACTTGGTTTGATGATATAGCGCATAGCAACTTGCCTAATAAGGTAGAGATACTAAATATGATGACTCATGTTGCTAATAAAATAAATCTAATCAGAGTGGTTAAACTTCTCGAACTTAACTCGACCGTAAAAGGTATCAAGGAAGTTATAAATCATGCCAATTTTATTATAGCCGGTGAGTTTAATTCTGAATTTAGATTCCGATACACTAATCCAAAAGGACATAAAGCCTTTAGTAAACAAGTAAGTGTAACATCGGAATTCTTTTCCATGCTAAGACAGTCACTTACATACAATGAATTGGAGGATTAAAAATCATGAAAAGTAACCCAGTATGTCCAGTTTGTAAAGCTAACATAATCTATCGTAGACACAGTTCAAAAGAACTTGAGATACAGATTCAAAAAGGAAATTCTATTGTAATCAATGAAAACACAGACGACAGCTCTGTAGACATTTATTGCTCTGAAGATCGTACTCATGAGATAGGAAGTATAACTTCCAGTAGAGTTGAACAGATTGTAAAGAGTTATGGATTTTGATTAAAAATAATGCTTGACAAATATATTCGTGAGTGATATGCTTATTGCATATTAAACAAGAGAGGTTGTTTATGAGTTATGAGATTCTTTATAAGAAAGCATTTATTAAGGTAGAGGATAAAAATCTTCCCGAAACATATTACATACCTATGGTACTTATGGGCAGTAATAATTGCTATGAGCCGGTGTATAGAAATGGCAGAACTTATGATATTCCAGAGAAACATTGGAATACATTTTCATATACTAAGGACAGGATATTTCATAACCAGATTCTTTTTACAAGAGATGAAATCACTGAACTTGCTGTCAGAACTTCAACACCTTCTGAATATGGTGACTTATTTCACAAAACAAGAAACACACAGTTCAAACAGAAAGAACTGTTTAGATGGTTTGACAACGGTGTAAAAACTGCACAATCTATTGAATGGTATATTTCTAAGGGGAACGTTTGTAAATTCACAGTTAGTAAATGGAACGATAACGGGAGAGAAAGTTTAGTAGATGAATATATAACTACAACAGGAAGACTTGTAGAATTAGCTAAACAATATCAGAGTAACCCTGATACTAAAACCTATGTTCAAGTATCCTTTAGTGGGCGCGAACTTAACCTACCTAAAAAGGTTCGGAAGTCTTCGATAAAGGAGAAGATAGAAAACCCGTATGTTATTAAAATAGGAGAAGATTATTATTTCAACAAATTAACAAAATACGGATATAGGTATAGCTATTACGCTAATGGAGCTAAATATTTCAGAAGCAGAGCTATAGCAGAAAGGTATATGGAAAACTCACTTAAGCACAGAATTTATGTAACTAAGCACCCGTTGTTAAAAATTATTCAGCTTCAAGGATCATACTAAAGGATTTTAATAAAAAATTGCTTGACAAAACAAAGTCGGTAAGGTAAGGTTAGTATAATAGATAAGAGAGGTTAGTAGATATGAATACAATAACAGAGCAACCTAAACCAGCGGATACAATGACTGAGCGTCAGTTTATTGAGTACATGGGTAAAGTATTTGCTGAGAGAAGATCAGATGTTACAGAGATGTGTACCCAGTTCTTAAAGGATGGTGTTGTATCAAGAGAGCCGGAGCATAGATTCATTTATGCTAGTATTCCTAATACTAATATTCAAATAGAATATGATACTCTTACAACCCTTCTTTCTTACCGTAATATAATGGATGAAGAAAAAGAATATAGAGAGTGTAAAGATCACAAATATATTGATGCAGATGCTATGTTCATGAGGGGGCAGTATGAATAATAATCAGATAATCGAAAATCCATTTGTTATAACTATAGACGGCTCATACTTTATTAGTGTGTCTAAAAACGTAATGTCGTGCAAGACTCTTGATGGTTTCCTTATCCATAGAACACAGTGGATACCTAAACTAGCAGATAACCCTGAGTGGGCAAGAATGTTCCGGACTAAGAGCCATGCTGAACAGGTTAAGAAAACACTTGGATGTAGATTCGGTAGCAGTAAGAATATCGAACTTACTCAGCTTAACGGTGTGTTTAAGCATAAAGTTTCTTTACAGAAAAGTGCTTGACAAATATTAGTAACCGTGATACTCTGTGCCAACACTAGGAAAAAAGGAGATTAATAATCAATTATGGAAACAACAAATATTATGACATTGGATACTTATCAGATGGATCGTATGTTCGAAGTTCTAAGAGAGCTTCATAACAATGGGAACTTGTATAACCGAAAGATTATAGCACAGTTCGTATTTGAAAAAGGGAGCAGTTTAGATGTAACATATTATGATACTAATACCGGAGATGCTATAGAACTATAGGGTTATTGGAAAAAATAGTTGACAAAATCTGACGGTTATTGTATTGTAACATTTAGTAAAAAGGGGAGGGAATGAATTTTTATGACAGATGAAAAGATTTCTAAAGTTATAAAGGAAACGATTGAAAAAGTATTCCCTCATATTGAGGATGACTTTGGCACTAATGTATTTAAAATTACAGAAGTCCCTCATGAGCATTGTAGTGGGTTTTGGGCTTCAACTAATGGTGGGTGGAAAGCTACTGCAAATGTTTCTCTTCGTGACATCAAAATATACGCTCATAAATTTGGCATTAAGAAAGTTGACGATTCAGTAAAGGCTTTATCTAAATACTATCATGCAATTGCTGTTGACCATTTTATTAGAGCACACCCAGAATATGCAGGTAAAAAGGTTACTTATGAAATGCTTGCTAAAAAGGATTATAAACTTGCTGAAGAGTTTGACTGCTTACTTTATGATGAGCTACTTGATAGTTGTACCTTTGACCTAATGTTTTGTGTTCAACTCTTTCTTAAAGGTGATATGCACGCTAACGGAAGAAACAATAGCAAGACTCATATCTCAATGCTTGCTTTCATAGGAGAGTATGAATTACTTGACAAAACCATTACTGTAAAAGAAGGTTACGAACAGGTGATTGAAGCTCAAGCACTCAAGACTTATAATATTTTTAACAGGGTGCTATAAGGAGGATTTATGGCAGCAATCTCTACTAAATGTCGATGTGGATGCGAATCTATTATTAATTCAGATATCCCTAAACAGTTCATCAATAACAGAGTCTGTTTTAAATGTAAGGAGCCTCTTAAATTCAGAGTTAAAGATGAAGCACAGGATTCTGCTTTACCCGAAACTTCTATAACAAATGATGTAGAGGTTAAAGAAGATAAAGGTAGCAGGGTTACTAAACAACAGAAGACTATTAAGTCTAAAGTAAAGAAAAGGGTTAAGAGGTAACAAATTTATGAAAGGATACAATCATGCCCTAAATAATGTTATAGAAGCTTGTGGATTTGCGCAGGAAGAAACTGATAAATGTTTAGAGGGAGCTATTACATTGCATGATAAATGCGATTGCACATCTGCGTTTGTAGAAGAGCTAGAGAAAATGATTACAAGTGGAAAATTTCCTACATTTACTCGGTTCATTGCGATGTTGGCAGCTAGAGGTTTACGATCCCAGGTTGCAGAGACTAGAAAGAAAGACGTTTTTTCTGAACTTCTTTCTAAAATGAAGATGTCTGATTCAATAAAAGTAATCACTCTTGGGGAAGGTGATATACCTGAAGAACTCTTAAGCCTTTTAACACGTAAAGATACGGGTAAGGTAACGAAAAAGGGTAAGAAAATTAAAACTGAAAATGAAGAGGAAGGTGGTAAATGAGAGAAGACTATGATTTTAATGCTACAACCATGACAGAAGCTCTAGATCTTTCTCAAGAAGAGTTTTTAGCTTGTGGGAAGTTTTTGGACACAGCCTATTTTACTTCTTTAAGCTTTGCTGAGCATGTAAGAAATACGGAAGACATCTTAAAAGCTAATACTAATCCTGTTCTTACCCGGTTCATAGCCATGTTAGTTGCGTGTCAGGTGAAGGAAGTAAACTCTAAACGAGCAGATAAGGTTGAAGATCCTAATATATCAATTATGACATTGCAAAGTGTGGCAAAAGGGTTAAAAAATTTAAAGGCGATGATGAAAGAAACAGTTGATTTGGATCAAAATATCCGGAAAACGCCTAAAAAAGAGGGAAAACGGGGGGTAAAAATGACTAAAAGTACCGATATTAAGCGAATTTTTAGTAGATTAGGTATACCTTTCACTACTATTGCAAAGAGCAGATACGGTACTTTTATCCTTAGAAAAGAGTTCTTTTTAGCCGGAAAACCCGATTTTATCACCATAAGTGCCCAGATTAGAGGGGCTGGATACCGAATTATTAAGGCTGAAGACGTTTGGAAAGGCTTTGACACCCGTAAACCCCTTGCTGAACGGTCACATCACTATGTTGAATTCAAAGAAAGTAAGGAGGTTAACTAAATTTATGAGTAAAACTGTAGTTCTTGAAGTCCTAAATGACAAAGCCTCAGCTACTAAACAGAAGTTTAACCTATATGATATTAGAAATGTGGTTAGAACAGTGAAATTGGAGACTAAAGTTAGTATCCCTTACTGGAAAACCACTTACAAACTGATTACTAAAGACAAAACTACCTACACTTTTAAGAGTGCTAGGAGTTCAGCATCAGAATATCACCAGTTAGTAGCAGAATTGAAGACCATTGGAAGGGTTATATGTGAAAAAACACCGGTAATCATTCATCATAAAGGTAAAATCAGAAGAGGCTTGAACATTTTTCATAAAGTTATAGCCGTTTAGTAATTTTTTTGGCTTAAAAAGCTTGACAAAATTATAATATTGTAGCTACATTGTTACAGTTTCTTTACGCAGAACAGATGCACTATTGATCTGTGAAGAAAAACAGTAGGGGGTAGGTGGTGGACAGCACCTATTTCTGAATAAATACTATATAAGGGGAGTCTCGTAAATACACAAGCACTGTCTATGTGGTCAGAGATTCTAACAGAGAGTATATCAATAGGTGCTCTCTTACTTAAAATGCCTGGATGATGGAACCGGTAGACGTAAGGGACTAAACTTTACTACAAAAGGTTGACTTTTACCTCCTATTAGCTTAACTTGCGGTAATGAGGTGTTGTGAAAGTTTGTATTGATTGTGGTAAACAGGAAGTTGTAGAACGAAAGCGATGTAGCGAGTGTGCTAAAATTCATAATAGGTTACGTGCGAATGCTTATCATGCTAAGCATGGTCGTAGCTTTATTAGAATAGAAAAGTGCCCGATATGCCATGAAGATATGAAGATATGGTATGAAGGGCAAGTGGCACACCGAAAGTGTAGAGTGGAGCGCAATTTAAAAATGGTTGAAGACTACAATAAAGTTAAGCGTACTAAGGATGGTAGGGCGACCATTGGTAGGAGAGTTGTTGAAGACTTAGGGATTTTAATCCCTAAAGGGTGGGTAGTTCATCATGTGGATGGTGATCCTAGCAACAACACACTAGCTAACCTATGGATGTTAAGCTTATCCGATCACTCTCGCCTACACGGTAGATTACAACGAGGTTGGTCACTCTGGTTGAAAAACCAGGGCAGTAACTCAGAGAATTGCAAGAAAGCCTTTATAGCTCAGGAGACTACAGCATGGCTGGAAACGGCGGGTGCGAATGTTTTAAAAATATCTGAGATTAGGCAACCTGCAGCCGAGCTTCTACGTTCGAACGAATATGAAGAAGGTTCAGAGACTATGCACTGAGCACCTAAACTGATAAAGTATGGTGAAGAAATAGTCCGAACTCTAACAAGTATCTTTCTACTTGGTCTATGAAAATAGATAGGGTGAAGTAAAATCCCTCGGCATTCGTGCTGTGCGGGTTCAAGTCCCGCTCCAGGTACATAGCACTTATCGGATATGGGGTTATACTTAATGTGTAACCCTGGGAAATCGATATCCGGTAAGTGTCTCCTATTATTGAGGTGTCGTCAAGCGGTAAGACAGTAGTTTTTGGTACTACTATGCGTTGGTTCGAATCCAGCCACCTCAGATACTTTTACAATATCCTAATTAAAGTATAGTTCATATTCAATTTAACCCTTCTTATATTGCGAGTGTAAGAAGGGTCTTTTTTACTTCACCTCATTTATTCATAAAAAATGCTTTACAAAAATGAAACGGTATTAAACAATTATCTAGTGTTAGATCAACAAATAGCACCACTGTTAAAAAAGTACCTCTATCTCAACTATCTATCCGGAACGCTATTGAAAAGGAACTGAGGGCATCTGGTGTTATCCCTTCTACATCTTTCATAACTAATGTGAAGTGGGATGTAGTTAAAGACCCGAATTCTTACAACGGCGATCTTGTCGGAGCCATGATAGAAATATTCGGATAATTTTTTAAAAACTACTTGACAAAAGCAATACTCTGATATAGGATGGTTATGTAATTAAGGCATGGAGGTTAGAAGATTAACTTATGAGATTTACAGATGAAATTACATACGCCCTAGATCAAAAGTACGGTGAAGGCAACTGGAAAATACGCCATAGTATTAATTGGGCAAAGTCACTTGAAGTGGCGAAGAAGAAGAAGTTTGATCCTAAGAAGTCCTGGTCGGTATCGGTGCTTGAGGATGGGAAGTGGTCTATTCCAAACCATGCCGTAGCCACTCTTAATGAACTAAGTGAGGTAAAAATATGAGTGTAGATGTAAAACCGGTTCGTTACATTTCGAAGTCTAAAGCTTTGTTTACACCTAAGAAAGGGACTCCTAAACGATTAATAGCTAAAGATGAGTGGGTAAAGCTTATTCCTTACATCCGTCAGAGACTCAATGTTGATGGGTGCACCTATGGCTTCCTTGGAAAAGAACTTGGAGAAAAGTATGGTGGTAAAGGCGCAACACTTACCCGCAGCAGAATTGAGCAGGTTGTGAAATGGCTTAATGCTAACCATGAAGCTAATATTAAGCTAAGGAAAGGGAATTCCCATACATACATTGATGGTACAGGGAAGGAACAGCGAGTTAAGAAAGCTTAATGAACTCCATCCATTCTAAAATTAAACGGACTAAGAAATCTTATAGGCTCTTCAAACAATATAATTGGATGAAGAGCCTATATTATAGGGTGTTGATAATTAAAGTGCTCTTTACATTCAACAATCATAAACTCCTAGTAACCCTGGCTAAAACCATAGCTGCATCTACTTACCAATTCCATTTAAAACAACATCTGATTCCACCTTTCTATGTCTCCGAATGCTACTCCTATTTCTTTGATACTCCTTCCCGTATTAATAGAGATGAATATACAGATAAGATGTATGCACGTCACTTTTTAATCGAATATATATCTAGGATATAGTCAAAAAAACTACTTGACAAAACCTTTCTGACATGCTAGACTCTTACATGTAGTGAGGTTAGATATGAAATATGTTAAGAGGACTATAGAAGAATGTATAAGAGGTGATGGGCAGTTTGATCCTTATGCCAATGAAAACATTGTACATTTTCGAGCATGTGATCTTAAAATTTATCATAGAAATTCTAATGATTTAGGTAAGGACTCTAATGAAATTTATAGGCATACTCCGGATCATCCAGATGCTTCCCGTTCGTATGAGATGGCTATAAACTCCCATCAGAGATTTCATGTAAATACGTCCAGAGCTTATGCTGCAGCGTATACTGATTATGAAACAGATGAAGATAGAGAGTATGCACCGGAAGAGATCTATAAAGCTTATGAGGATAAACTGATGTCATTGTCTCAACTTCCTTTACCTCCTAAGCTGAATATAAATTTTGATAGTATATTGGATTCTGCTATACTTGCTCCTGGAGATACTTGGGCAGGATTCTTTTCAATGCTTAATCCCGTTACTTGTTGGAAGACTATGGACAGGTATGCTAAAGGCTTATTTATATTTGGAGCTTATCAGTATTTAGCATTCTTGATTCCAGCTCTATTTACACTAGAGTATTATACGATTTGGCAAGTTTTCCTATTGATAGGTAAGTTGCTTAAGGCTATCTGCAATTAATGATATCTAAAAAAGGGGAGGATATATGAAAACTAAAACTGATACTACTAACGTAAGACTGCATGTAGCAAAACTCTTTGATTTTAGATATAAGCGGCTTATAGGAAATTATAAAGAACTTGCGGACTTTGTTATAGATGAGTTCATTGATTATGTAAAAAGCGTAGACATCTCAGAGGAGCAGATTCTTCAGTTGAAGAAGAGTGATGAAGTTGAAGATACCTGTTCCACATTTCTATCAGATGTATGTGCAGATGCGTTTAGACGTAAATTCTTTCCTAACTTTGACAATGAAGAATACTATAAATTGTTTTCTGCATATACATTTAAAACTATGGTATATCACTTGTCAAATGTTATAGACAGAGAAGACCAGATCTTTACAGATATACAGTATGGTGAAAGTTGGATTACATCTTTCGTAAACAGCACAGCTTTTAAGAAAGATAAGGAACTTCAGCTAACGTTTCTGGGCTATTATTTAAGCAAAATAAATATTTTCGAAATTGGAGAAGAAACTGATTTTGAAAAGTTTGTTTCTACTTTTAGTACTCCGGAAGTACCTATTAAGCGTGCAGCTATGTTTAGTTGTAAATACTGTCTATTTACTCCGTTACTAAACTTGTATAGTGAAATAATACTTAATAGTTTAGATCCGGAAATGGTCAAATATTATGAAGATAGATGTGCAGAAAATACAGCAGGTAAGTATGATACCTACATTCCAGTTCATGCTTCAAGCGTAGCTAATGGAGGTATATTTATCCAGAACCTTAAAGCATGTAATATAGATAATTGGGGAGCCAGAATTAATTCTGCAATGGATTACGATCCTCGTCAGTATAAGGCTATACCCACTACAGAGCCTAAAATATCTAACTCTTTCTATGATGAAAACCTTTTGTATTTTAAGAATGTGGCTTTTCCTTTCTTCTTTACATACATTAGGTCTATGAACTTCACCATAGACTCACTTGAGAAACACAGTTTCTTCTATCACTTTGGTAGAAATGCATTTGTTAGCTGGGTTATAGGTGTTCCATGTATAATAGCAGCTTTTATCTTTTTTATTAAAATGATTATGATGACATTCGGAGAATAAGGGGGGGAGGATAAATTTATGTTAAAAGAAATTATTACACCAACGTTGAGATCCAGTTATGACACTGACGCTCAATATAATAGGGCAATGCTTGAGAAGATGTCACTCATAGGCTTTGTACTCAGTGTCATTAAATCATTGTCTGATATGAGAAAAGAGCATGCTATGGTCGATCAGAAAAAAGAAGATATGCTTAGAGCTATTACACCTAAGACTAATAGACAGGCTCTTAAGTTCATCAAGTATGTAAATAGATTAGCTCTTAGATTTGCTAAAGGTAGAGGTGGAAAAGCTTGTCCTCATTGTGGATATTACATGTTCCCTATAGAGCAAGGTTCCGGAGATGGGGGAAGTGAATTCAATACAAGTGATATATTGCCTTCACCTATGGTAATAAACTATTGTTCAATGTGTGGATGTGTAATAGAGAGAGTGTATAGAAATCAAACAGAACTTGATTACATTAAAGCAGCTATACATAAAAATCTTGTAAAACCTATGAAGGAATCTAATAGAGCGCATATAAGGGTTAGAGATTCTTTAAGAAGCTACGGCATAGATGAAAGTGAATATTATGGAGATGATGATCTTTAACTAAATCTAAACAAAGAAAGGAGGTAGATAGTGAAAAGATATAGTATGGTGAGGTATGTATTGATTTTGGCAGTAGCCTTTAGTCTTAGCAGTTGCAGCGTTTTACGAATGCACAAACCTAGCCTTTCAAAGAAGGGTATTGAAAGTAATCGGATATACTTACATTATATGTGCTATGATAGATGCTACCTCAACTCTGGTTGCGCTTCAATGGTGTATTATCCGGAAGGTAGATATGTCCATTTGTCAAACATGCTTTTGGGTTTTTATACCACGGAGCTACCATTTGATATGATAGAAGATTTATCTGAATACTTAAAATATCTGGTAGATTATGAAAGTGATCTGCAGACAAATAGGGGCTATACACTTCCGGAGGGTGGGATTAGGGACATTAAACGATTTGAGCACAAAGGAGCTTTTGTGTCTAACTACTTAGGGTATGCGAGCTTAGGTTCATCTGAAGGGTTTCTTTTAAAAGAGGTAATAATAGATGTTGGAGTATTTACATCTGATGGAAAGTGCTACACATATTTTGAAGCTATAGATAAAGCAGATCACTCTACACTGGGTCATACATTAATAGACATTCAAAACACACAAGAATTCTATGGTGCACTAGACCATATGTTGTACTTATATAATAAGTAAAGGAGGAGAAATATGAAACAGGCTATTAAAGTGATGCTATTGATAATGGTAATGCTACTTGCAGTGAGTGCATGTACTTCTGTACAAACTACAGCGTTTGAGGAAGATACAGAAAGATACGCAGTTATCCCGAAGCAGGAGATATCATCGAAGTTCTACTATATCGACACTAATGAACCATACGATCCAGGAAAAGAGCGTACAGGGTTCTTACCTGACAGTGTAAAAGATATAGACCTCTATGTAGAGGTGGAACCTAAAGTTGAGGGAGAGTTTCTAAGATATTTCAACATAGTAATGGATAATTGGACCTGTAAAATTCCTATAGAGTACGCCGAGTCTTTGAAATATTACATTGAGAGTCAGCTTAAAAGTGAAGATCATGAAATTCAATACGAAA
>Ga0255347_1004747_pt1 | contig 16131 bp, 12 predicted proteins | sample wastewater_treat_2_FD_192479 | JGI IMG/M metagenome (GOLD analysis project Ga0255347, IMG submission 192479) | Wastewater microbial communities from Lulu Island WWTP, Vancouver, Canada - plant24 | ecosystem: Engineered > WWTP > Wastewater > Unclassified | place: Canada: Vancouver, British...
AGACGATTGTCGGCGAACCGCTGAAGGTGCACGGCATTGCTTCCGGCTCCAGCCGGCGTCAGCGGGTGGTGGAATTGCTCGAACAGGTGGGACTGTCCCCCCGTTATCTGGACCGTTATCCCCATGAATTTTCCGGCGGACAGCGGCAGCGTATCGGCATCGCCCGTGCCCTGGCCCTCGGCCCCAAATTCCTTGTCTGTGATGAGCCGGTCAGCGCCCTGGATGTCTCTATTCAGTCTCAGATTATCAACCTCCTGATGGATTTGCAGGCCCGCCTGGGGCTGACCTATCTGTTTATTGCTCACGACTTGGCCGTCGTCCGGCATATCAGCGATGAAGTGGCGGTGATGTATTTAGGGCGAATTGTGGAGCATGCACCTCGAGATATTCTCTTTGAACACCCCCTTCATCCCTACACCCAGGCCCTGCTTAGTGCCATTCCCGTTCCCCAGCCGGGGCTTCGCCAGAAACGAATCGTCCTCACAGGGGAGATTCCAAGCCCTGCCAACCCGCCTTCCGGCTGCCCGTTTCATCCCCGATGTCCTTTGGCTGAGGACCGCTGCCGGCAGGAGCAGCAGGTCCTTGCTGAATATGAAAAAGGACACTGGGCGGCCTGCTGGAAAGCCGCAATGTGATTGCATTTCATTGACGCAGGCCCGAAGGATTGGTACAATAGAACAAGATAAGCCGGAAAGGAAGACCTCTGACGATGGAAGCCGAAAAATTGCTGGATATCGCCGAGCAGGACGGCATCATGGTCGTTACGCTCAATGCCGAAGCGGTGAACATGGCTGAACTCGAATCGATTGCCGGCCTTTTGCGGAACTGCATTGCTCAGCGGCGTCCGGCCCGTTTGATTATCGATTTAGGACGGCTTCGTTTTATTTCCTCTATGATGCTCGGCCTGCTGGTCGATACGTGGCGGCGGCTGAAGGAATACGGCGGCCAACTGTGCATCTGCGGCATTCAATCTCATCTGATGCGCGTCTTTCGAATTACCCATCTGGACCGAATCTTTGAGTTTTCGCCCGATCGAACCCAGGCCCTGGAGGCAATGAAACAGAAATTATAAGTGTCGGCTTTCGAAGCATGCATAAGGAAAAAACCTTTGCAAGGAAAGGAGCCACCTGTGTATCTGGACACGCAATTCTCGATTTTTATGGTAAACAAGCCCGGGGTTTTGGCACGCATCTTAAGAGAAATCGCGGAAGCCAAAATCAACATCGCAGCCCTCACCATGACGGATTCCTATGAGCATGGGGTGATGCGGGTGGTGGGCGACAACGCTGAGAAACTCCGGTCGGTCCTCAAACGGCTCAACCTCCAGTTCAGCGAAACCGAGGTCCTGTGTGTGAATCTGCCCAATCATGCCGGCGCTATGGCCGCTGTAACCGGCAAACTGGCCGATGCACACGTTAATATTTCCTATGCCTACTGCACTGCCGGTGCAAAAGGCGGCCGAACCACTTGTGTCCTGAAAGTAGCCGATGTCGCCAAGGCGATGAAGGTTCTCGAAGGGTTTTTGGAGCCCAAAAAGAAAAAATCCGTTCGCTCTTTGCGGCGCAGCCCTGCATCCAGACAGTAAGAAAAGCAAATCTTCGAACAAAAGGCAGATTCTTTCTGACAAAGGCGGAATCCTATGAAAAAACTGTCTAAATCATCCATGTTTTGCTGTGTCATTTTTTTCTGGCTTGGTTCGGTGTCCTTTTCAGCGGACTGGCCGCAATGGAGGGGCCCCCAGCGGGATGGAAAAGCCAGCGGCTTTTCTGCTCCTTCCCAGTGGCCGGCCGAGTTGAAGCAGAAATGGTCTGTACCCGTTGGGCTGGGGGTGGCAACACCGGCTTTGGCGGGCCGGCGGCTTTATGTCTTTACCCGGCAGGGCGATGAAGAGGCGATTTTGTGTCTGGATGCCGATTCAGGAAAGGAGATTTGGTCGAACCGCTATGCGGCAGTGGCGGTCACCGGCGCCCCAGGCCGGTTCCCAGGCCCCAGAAGTTCTCCTGCTGTGGGAGAGGGGAAAGTGGTTACGCTTGGTGTCGGCGGAGTCCTTTCCTGCCTTCAGGCGGACGACGGCAAACTGCTTTGGCGGACAGACCCCTATTCAGGGGTGGTGCCCCGCTTTTTTACCGCGATGTCCCCTCTGATAACAGACGCCATGGCGATAGCCCAATTAGGCGGCCAGGGCAATGGCGGTATCCTTGCTTTTGACCTCACCACCGGCCAGGTAAAATGGCAATGGACGCAGGAAGGCCCTGAATATGCCTCTCCCATGATTCTGACGGCGGAAGGCACCCGCCAAATTGCTGCCCTTACCGAGAAAAGTGTAGTGGGTCTGGCTCTCGAAGACGGCCGGCTGCTTTGGAAACTGCCGTTTCTTCCTCTCGAGAGGTCGTACAATTCCGTCACACCGATTGTGAATGGGCCGGTTGTTGTCTATTCCGGCGCCTCGCGGGGTACATTTGCCGTTCGGATTGAAAAACAGGGCGAACAATTCGTCCCCGTTCCCCTCTGGGAAAACAAGGAGATTGCAACCCGCTACAATACACCTGTTCTGCATCAGGGGTATCTGTACGGCCTTTCCGAAAAGGGCAATCTGTTTTGTCTGAATGCGGCGGACGGCAAACTCAGCTGGCTGGATGAAGTTCAGCGGGATCGCGGCGGTTTCGGGGCGATAGTCGATGTCGGTTCGGCTTTGATGGCTTTGCCCTCAAACGGAGAATTGATTGTCTTAGAACCCGACGAGAAAGCATTCAAACAGAAAGTCCTTTGGAAAACCGCTCAGACGCCGGTCTATGCTCATCCCGTTCTTGACGGCGGACGCATTTACATCAAAGACGAGCAGAATCTGACCCTCTGGACGCTGGAGGAGCCGCTCTGATTTACCGCACTCCTGTATAGAAAGCCGGGGGCTTGTCGCCCATTCGGTTGCTGAGAGTGCCGATGCCTTCGATTGTGCACTCAATCAGATCGCCCGGCTTCAGGTACCGGCCGTCAGCCGCGCCGACTCCCTCCGGAGTGCCCGTAACAATCACATCCCCGGGCTCCAGCGTCATCAGGTGGCTCAGAAAAGACACAATTTCATACACCGTATAAATCATCTCCGACGTCGAAGCGTTTTGCCGCACTTCTCCATTGACGCTCAGGGTCATTTGCAGATTCTGCGGCTCAGGGATTTCATCGGCCGTAACCAGCCACGGTCCCAGCGGCAGAAAATCGTCCGACCATTTTCCCATCAGCCATTCGTAAAAATCTTTGCCGCCCGTTTGTCCCTGTCTTTGGCTGAAGGTTACGGACCTGGCGGAAATATCATTGGCAACCGTGTAGCCGGCAATGGCCTTGGCCGCTCGTTCCGGCGGAAGGGCTCTGGCGGTTTTGCCGATGATTACGGCCAGTTCAATTTCATAATCCACCTCCTCACTGTACAAAGGCCAGGAGATGATTTTCTGATGGCCGGCAGCCGCCGTAGGCGGCTTGAGGAACGGACGCAGCGGAACCCGCTCGCTGTTCAGATTCGGCAGCCCTTCGCTGCGGCCGGTTTCCTGAAGGTGCTTCGCATAATTCCCCGCTAAGGCCAGCAGTTTGCCTGGTCGGGGGACGGGAGCCAGCCACATCAGCCGATCCAACGCAATCACTTCGGCGGGATGTTCGCGAACCCCCTCCAGAATCTCCATCGCCGCAGCCCCTTTAATCAGGATTTCTTTCACGCTGTGAAGCCGTTTTTTGGGATTGTCCTGCGTGGCTGCAGGAATATCAATCAATCCCTCTTCCGTCACAATCCCGCAGGTAACACGGTTGTTGTAAAAACACGAGGCAAGCTTCATTCCCGACCCTTTCGAATAAAGCAGGAACCTCTGGGCCAAGCCCTTTCCGGGTGCGCTGAGCCCTTACAGTTTCTGGTTGCTTATTTTGGCTTTGTCCGGTTTTTCCCCCTTCCAGGAAAAATCTTTTGTTTCTTGAAAGATACCCTATAATGAATCGGGTATTGTTTCAAGCAACTTTTGGGAGAATCTTATGATTTCTTCGCTGCCGGCTCAGCAGAAACAGCATCCGAGGCAGAATATCCTATGCAGACAAACAAGGTCTTTTATGTTTTCTTCGTGTGAATGTCTCCCATGGAGCATGTCGGACGGCCGATTCGGAAAACAAATATCTCCTGTCCCGGCATTCTGTCTCGGCAGCCGTTTCAACCGTCGTTTTTCCAAAGATGAGGAAGGTCAATGAAAATCGCAAGACGGACATTTCTGAAACAATCAATGATAGGTCTGGGCGGTCTCCTGCTCGGCTGTCGCCGGCAGACCGAGAGCCAGTCCGCCGCTTTTTGGGACCCTTATGAAAAAACTTCCCTCGGACGCACCGGACTTCGCTTGTCGCGGGTAGGTTGGGGAACGGGGATGAAGGGTTCCCGTCGAATGTCAAACCAGACCCGCCTCGGAAAAGAAAAATTCAATGAACTGGCCCGCGGCTGTTTCGAACGGGGGGTTTGCTGGTTTGATGCCGCCGACCTTTACGGCAGCCATTCCTATCTGGCCGATGCTCTTGAAGGCATTCGGCGCGAGGAATATGTGCTCGTTTCCAAAATCTGGTTGGGCTGGGGAGGGTTGCCGGAGCCGGAAAGACCGGATGCCGATATCATCGTCGGCCGATTCCTCAAAGAACTCCGCACGGATTATATCGATTTGGTTCTTCTGCATTGTATGGCGGCCCCGGATTGGCCCGACCGCCACGAAAAACAGATGGAAATTCTCGATCGCCTGAAGACCCAGGGCGTCATCCGGGCGCACGGCATTTCCTGTCATTCCCTGCCGGCTCTTCAGGCAGCCGCCGTTCATCCCTGGGTGGATTCCATTCATACCCGCATCAATCCTTTTGGAGTTCAGATGGATGCCGAGCCCGACCAGGTGGTGCCGGTTCTCCAGGAGGCCCATCGCAACGGCAAAGGGGTGATTGGGATGAAGATTATCGGCGAGGGGGCTTTTCGAAACAGCCCGCTCAAACGCAGTCAATCGGTTGATTTTGTATTCAATCTCGGCTGTGTGGATGCCGTCGTCGTCGGCTTTGAGTCGCTTCAGGAAGAAGAGGATTTCGCCCAGTGTGTTCGGCAAACGCCGGTGCGTCTGCCCGCGGCTTCCTCTGCCTGATAACAAAAAACACACACTCCGGCGAACGACGCCGCCGAAGTGTGTGTTGAAGACTGTCTGGTCAGACAGACCTGTTTAGTCGCATGCCGATTGCGGATATCGCTGGCATTCCAGCCATTGGGCCGCAAACAAAGCAAAATCCGCCAGGTTAACCGCACAGTCTTTGTTCAGGTCAAAAGCCGTCAGCGGTTCTTCCGCGTCTTCCATGCAAACATACTTGTCCGGCTCAAAGTCCACATACAGTTGGGCAATCTGAACAGCCGTCAGCGGGTAACTGTAGATTCGCACATCATCGATGGCCCCATCTACAGAATTTTCCGTTTCCCGCCCGCCGATGGAAATCGGCGCTGCCGGCAGCGGATGCCCCGTCAAATCCAGCACAATCGTCTCGTTATTGTCGCCGTCCGTATAAATCGTGTATGACGTCGTCTGCGGGTCATAAACCGCGGTAATCATGTGCCACTGGCCGTCATCCAGTTCAATATCCGGATTGCCGTCCGCCCAGTAAGCCGCATCATTGGCCGATTCAAAGAAGAACACCGTCTGGTTGCGCGTGGCCTTGTCCACGCCGAACAGCCAGCCCGCACTGCCGGCATCCAGTTTGGAAACCGGAAGCCGCCAGCCGACTGCCGAGCGTTCCTTGTACCAGTAACTGATGGTAAATCCGAGCGGATAGAAGTTGAAGAACTCTGGATTGTCGATAGCCGCATAGTCGGCCGTATTGGAAAAGACAATGGCCTCTCCATTGATGCCGCTGCCGTACGCCGCAGCGCCGATGCCGCCGCCGGCCATCATTCCGTTATGAGCCGCCGCACCCGGCACACTCAGCGGTGCGGAATCCAGCAGGTTGCCGTCAAATTTCCAGTGGCCCATCAGCCGTTTGGTCCACAGCCACGCCTTTGCAGAAGGAGCCGATGGAGTCAGCCCGTTATAAGCGATGCAGTAGTATTGCCCTTCTTCGGCAACTGTCGCGCCGCGAACGGTTAAGGTATCAGTGGTTGTACCCTCATAGATGCCGTTGTCCGTCAGCGGAATATCGGGTTCGCCTGCCTTGAACCACTGATAGCTGCCGGCAACGTCATTGGCGATAATGGAGAAGACGGCATCCGGCTCAGCAATCGCATTGACCGGCTGGCTCAAAATCAAAGGCACAGCCCCCTTGGCCGTAAAGGACCAAATCGGCCCTGCAATGTTGTTGGGGTCGCCGGCTGAATACGGCTGGCCGCTGCCGTTGTTCAATCCTTCTTCAATGCTCCAGTAGTAAGTTCGTCCTTCCGCTACCGTCACCACATAAGAAACTTCCGGGTTCGTCCAGTCGGTATGAGCAACCTGGCCGATACAAGCCAGTTCGCTTTCGCTCTCGCCCAGCCAGATATAGTGAACCAGGATTTTGGGATTGACGGCAAGGATTTCATTCGGATCTACTCCCGCTTTCCAGTTCAGTGTTACCTCCGTCTGAGTCAATGAAATCAAGGTTCCCACCGAACCGTCGATATTCTGCGGCTGCGGGTCGGGCTCGCGGGCGCACAGCGGCGGAACGGCCGTAAGAATCATACCCCCGGGAACCGTCGTGGTATCTACCACAATCGTTCCGCCGCCTCGGCTGCCCGGTGTCGTCCCATAGGCCTTCAGATAGCCGGCGGCAATCCAGTCAGGAACGTTCGCGCTGAGGTCCTGACTCCGCAGAATCAGGGTCCCTTCCCAGATGTCCAGACAAGTCAGCCCTTGTCCGGCCGTGTTGGCGGCCATGTTGAACCCGTTGGTGATATCAACGGTCCCGCCGTACAGGTTCAAATATCCGCCAAGCCAAAGATAATCACTGACCGTAACCTTGCTGTTATCATACACATTCATTGTTACATAAGGAGCCGTAAGCCACCAGTTGTCGCCCAGACAAAGATTGACCGCACTCAATTGCCCGCCGTTTCGCACATTGATAACGGAGCGTGCATTTTCGGCTGAGGCCACCGGTGCCATCACAAACCCTCGATGAATCAGCGTGCCGCCGTCAATGTTCAGCGTGGCTCCCCAGTTGGGGCCGTGCAGGTCTGTCGGGCGGACAGTCTCGCTGCCGCAGTCGATAGAATCCTGAGCACGAATGGTAATGATAGGCGAGGCCGCCACATAGCCGATGTTGATGTTTCCGGTCACCGTCGGATTCTTCGGCGGCACGCCGTTTGACCAGTTGCCCGCCGTAACCCACAGCCCGTCGCCGGCCGCACCTGTCCAGGTGGTATCCGCTGCCCATACGGATACGGCAGCTATCCACAAACTGAAGATGCTCAAAAGTACAGTTCGCATAAACACATCCTCCGCAAAAGTCGTTTTATAAGTATTCTGCCGCCTTGCGGCAGTAAGCCGCATAGATAATTGCTGATTGCCCTTTTTCAATCCGCCTGATCGAGGAAAAGAAGCCGGTGTCGATGCAGACGCCGGCCCCTTTTTATCCTTTGATTGCTTCTGTTCAGATTTTTTTACGCAATAGCGTCAGACCGCCCAGCCCCAGCAGAATAACCGTTGCCGGCTCCGGAACGACGGCTGTAATCAGAGCACCGGTTGGGACCTGCGAAACAACAACTTCTCCCGTGCCGCCGAAAGCAACCAGCTGCCCGTTGGCAATCCAGCTGAGAATCTCCTGATAGACATCACGACCCTCAGCCGTTCCGCGAATGAGCATCTCGGCATTATCTTCAATGTTGATTTTGGCATAGGTGCTTCCATGGGCGGCCATATTGACCAGCCCGCCGATGTCGAGTGTGCTGTTTCCCAACAGATTGATTTGTCCGCCCAGCCACAGCCAGCCCCGGACTTTCACCGTCGAATCGGACACAGTCAGATTCACATAAGGCGCATCCCAGAACCACCAGTTGTCACCCAGTCCCAGTTCGCCGACTTCCAAATAGCCGCCGTTGGTGACAAAGATATTGGAAGGAGCATCAGCCGCTCCGATGGGAGCCGCCACAAAACCGTAATGAATCATTCTTCCCCCGTCAATGTTCAGGGTTGCTCCCCATTCCGGCCCCCAAAAATCAGACGTGAATGACGCGCTGCCGAACTCGGATATTTCGCCTGGTCCTAAATAAGCCGCGGAAGTACTCCCTGAGAAACCAACACATCGGCCGCCTTCCGCCGGAGGCACGGTATCCGGCACCCCATTGGTCCACATCGCCGGGTCAAGCCAGTTTCCCGCGCCTCCCACCCAATAGGTGTGTTCATCTGCCCAGCTCACCGAGATGAAACTGAGCACAACAGCACAAAAAACCACTTTCAAAATCGTTTTCATCTGTCCAGTCCTCCAAAAAATTCTCTTCTCGTTTCTGACATAACTGCACTGTTTATCCCACACTCCACACTTCACACATTTCTTGTCTTTATTTTATTCTGCCTGCACATGCAGCTGCGGCAGAGCAAACAGTCCCCAGTCGCCGTCCAGTACATACGGCCGGCCGTCAATCCAAAGGCAAACATCCTGCCCGCCGTCCGTTACCGCCAAAGTCAGAAAACGGTCGCTGTCCTTCAAGTCAATCTGAATCGGATAAGTTTCTTTCCCATCCGCTCCCCGCCGGCTGAAACAAACCTTTCCATCCACCAGAACCCAAAAATCGGCATACGGACTGCGGCGGGGCCCGTTCTCGCTGATGCCCGCCAGAGCCGTAAAGCGGGTGATTTTCAGATGCGGCAGTGCCGCTCGAATGGCCTCTAAATCAAAGGTAATCCCCACATTGGCATGCATAAAGATAGCCGGATTTTGTTCATTGCCGTAAACCTGCCCATCCAGCCGGAACTGCGGCGAGGAATGTTCAACCGGCTCCGACAGCTGCCCGCCATTGGTAATTTCCGTCCAGAACTCTCCATTGGTTTTCGGACAATCCTCGAACCGCTCTCCCCTCGAACTGATAATGACATCACCCCGGCTTGGGTCCGGAACAAAAACCCCATCTACAAACGGATTCCACGGTACCCGCTCATACCGTCCGCTGCCTTTGATGCTGTAGCGGGGGGTGATTTTCTGAACGGCCTGCCCGTTCAAAGGGTCAATCCCGGATTCAATGCGTCCGGTACCAAAGCCGCTGCCCCCGCCGACAATATCCGCCAGATTGACGTTCTGCCCCTTCCAGACAAACTGCGTCTGAGGAGAGAACCGACGAACAAACCCATTCCCCCGAAAGGCAATATCCTCCACCTGCCCGCCGGCGCTGACCGCCTTGGCCTGCCCCTCCTGAAGTTCGCACTGATTCTTTGTGTTCTTGGCCAGAGCCGAAATCAGCATCGTCTTGCCGGCCATCACATGCACTTCCATCCCGTCCGGGTCTGTCTTGACCCCGAACTCCGTGCCCAAATCAATAATCTTTGAATAGGGCGTACTCACCGTAAAACCGACGGCCGGCCCGGGCACAGAGGCATAAAGCCGACCGTGCCGCAACTGCACCTGGTCATCGGTCAGAATAGAAAACTCAGCGGGACCTTCCAGCACAACCGTACTGCCGTTATCGAACTGAATCGAAGCCATTCCCTCCCGCAGCCACAGGGGCCGGGACTGGGTACTCAGCCGCATCCCCTCATGAAAAGCCGCCGAATCCCATCGGGCATTCAGCGTACCGGTCAAGGTGGCCACTTCAATGCCGCCTCTTGAGGTCATCAGCAGGGCGTAAGCAATCAAAAGAATCAGCGCAGCCGAAGAAATCTGAAGGGAATAGAGCGAAAGTTTGCTCACTTTGTGTATCTTCTTTTTGTCTCGGACGGCCTGGTCAGAAGGTTCGGCATCCGGCTTGTCCGGTTTTTCAATCGGAATAGGGTCGGCCGTTTGCTCATTGTAGGCAAGTTCTTCCCACAGAGCGGTATTGATAGGATCATCGCACGCGCCGCCGGTCATGTCGAAGCAGGCCGGCTGGATGCCGTCGGGCTCATGAATAAGGGCAATAATCGATATCGTCCTTCCATAATACTGACGCGCCTCCGCCGAACTTCTTAAAAGTTCAGAAAGCCGATGAAACTGCTCGTCTGTGAGCGTTCCATCCAGCTCCATCTGAATCAGTTCGGCAATTTCTTTGCGAAGTTTCTCGTTCATTCGAAAGTCCCTTCACTTCGCTTAACGGTATTTTCAATGCACACCTGAAGGGCATCCTGAAGACGCGCAAAGGCCTTATACAGTCCAAATACCGGTTTGCCGAGTGAACTGGCGATTGCCTTGACGCTCTTGCCTTCCTGATACCGAAGTTGAAGCAGTTTCTGATGGGTCGGACTCAATTTCTTCATGCACTCACGCAGCGCTTCCGTCAGAGTGGCCGCCTGTTTCATCTCAGTCATCGTGGTATCAGCCAATTCCTTAACCAGGGAATCATCAAACTGGATTCTGGACCGTTTATGTTCATTAAAAAACTTCAAGACCTGGGTATGCGCAATCGCAATTCCCCACGCCAGGAAACTGGTGCCCGGCTTAAATTGGTCGAATTTCCGCCACATCACCGTGGCAGTTTCCTGCAGTAAGTCATTTGCATCAGCATAGTTATGGATAGAGGCCAGAATAAAGGCATACAAATTCCGCTGGTAGGTCATAAACAGTTGGAAAAACAGCTCATCCTTGGATGGATGGCCCTCAGAAGTCAGGTTTTCTCGAAAATCGCTTTCCATCACTCTTTCTCCCTTTTGAAATAACAAAAAAAGGCCAAATTGGACACAAAACTCGCAAACGCAGCAAAAATTTTCAAACGGCCGCCCACGAATGGCTCTCTTTCGGCTGGAATAAAATCACAACTTCTTTATTCCGCCCATCTTATCGTTATTTTCCCATTTATTTCTTGACAGGTTTTCGGAAAAAAGTCATAATACAAAGAGCAAAGTAAACGTTTACTGAAATTGAATTGGGGAGTGTTCTTTGGGGGAAGGGGTACCATCCTGTCCGAGGAAGCCGAGCAGGGGCGCACTCTGTTTATCCATTGCAGCCCAATGGAACTCCAAGATTGTCTTTTTGTCCCATCTTTTATCTTCCAAATCTCTGTCGTTCAGAAACTGCCGACCGTTCAAACATCAGGAGGCCCAACGTGATTGGAAATAAACTGTTTTTGACGGGATTGGTTTTCTGTTTTGGCGTTTCCTGTCTTTTTGCAGATGTGAATGTCCTGACAAATCCCGGTTTTGAAAACGGCACCGCCGGCTGGGCTGCCCGCAATTGTACAATCTCGACCGTTACATCCCCCGTTCGCTCCGGCACTTATAGTGCCCGCGCCTCCAATCGTACCGCCGCATGGCAGGGCATCCAGCAGTCTATTCTCGAGAAGGTCGCAATCGGACAAACCTATCAGGTCTCCGGCTATGTGCGGGTCAGTACCGCCAGTGCCCAAGTCAAGGTTTCTATTCAAAAAACCGACGCCGGCGATACCAGTTATGTAAATGTCGCGGTCGGCACGGCGAACAATACCGGCTGGCTTTATTTGTCCGGTACTTACACCGTCCAGGCCAACGGAACCCTGACGGAGTTGTGGGTCTATTTCGAAGGGCCTAATGCCGGTGTAGATTTATATGTCGATGATGCCTCCGTCTTCGGCTCTCAACTTACCGATGAGGCCTCTGTTCAGGTGAACACAGCCGCTCGATTTCAAACCATCGAAGGATTTGGAGCCGCCGGCGCCTGGTATGAAAACATGCTTACCGGACATGCTCAAAGAACAACTCTCTACAATCTTCTGTTTCGCGACCTTGGCTTGGATATCTACCGCGTTCGAAATACCTGCGACCAGTCCGGCGGGGCGGAATATATGAGCCGCTCCGCCGAAATCATCGCCGCAGGCCGTGCCGCCTTGGGACGCCCGCTGAAGGTGCTGGTTTCCTGCTGGTCTCCGCCGGCTTATCTGAAAAGCAACGGCCAGACAGGCGGCGGCGGAACGCTGATCGGAGGCCCCTCGAATTATGCCTACACCGAACTGGCCGAATGGTTTGCAGACAGCATCGCGGCGTGGAATAATCTGGGCGTCCATGTGGACTATCTCAGCATCCAGAATGAACCGGACTGGACTGCCGACTGGGATACCTGCCGATATGAACCTTCCCAAACATCCGATTATGCCGGCTATGCCCAGGCCCTCGAAGCCGTCTATACCGAACTGGCATCGCGCTTCGGTTCCGCCATGCCGAAAATGATCGGCCCGGAAACCACCGGTTTTTATGGAGCCGCCGGCAGCAGTCCTTCCGCGTATTTGTTCGCCCTCAATCCGTCTTATCTGTATGGATATGCCCATCATCTTTATAACATTGCCGCCGGCGATGACCCGGATAAGTATCTGACGGCTATGCAGGCCTTTCAGTCCGCCTGGGGCACCAAGCCCCTTTTCCAGACAGAATACGAAAAGGCCGCCGGCAGCTGGCCGGATGCCTTCAACCTGGCGCTGCTGCTGCATAATGCCCTCACCGTCGAACAGGTCAGCGCCTATTTGTATTGGCAGCTGTTCTGGGGAGGCAGCGGCGGGTTGATTACGCTGAATTCAACCACTTCCTATACAATCAATTCCGATTATTACGGCTTCAAGCATTTTTCGGCCTTTATTCATTCCGGCTGGCAGCGCGTAGCCGCCTCTGCCGATTCTCCGCTGGTGCGAAGTTCGGCTTATATCAGCCCTGATGCCCGGAGTTTGACAGTGGTCCTGCTCAATACCAGCCCGACCACTGCGGTTACGGTCTCTCCGGCTTTTCCCGACTTTACGATTACCGGCGGAACGGCCTATCGAACTACACAAACAGAAAACTGCGTCAGCATAGGCAGCTATACCGGCGGGACGCTGGTCTTGCCGGCCCGCTCCGTCGTTACCCTGTCTTTGACCGGATTTGTCGGCACACAGCATACGCTGACCCTTTCCTCTTCTGCCGGCGGCTCTGTCGCCGCCCCGGGGGAGGGCGCATTCACCTTCAGCGAAGGAACAGCCGTTTCGATTGCCGCCGCGGCAGAGGGCTCCTATCGTTTTGTCCAGTGGGTTGGTACAGCCGCAGACGCGGGCAAGGTAGCCGACCCCTTTGCCGCTGCTACCACAGTGATTGTCGATGCCGACTACACCCTTCAGGCCCTTTTTGAATATGACCTCACACCGCCTTCTCCCCAGCCGATCTGGCGGGTTGCCCCAACAGCCACCGGCCCGACCCGCATTACCATGACCGCCGCCTCCTGCACCGATGACAATCCGCCCGTGGAATACTGGTTTGAATGCCTGACAGATTCGGCCTTCTCCAGCGGCTGGCAGGCCAGTCCCGCCTATCATGTCGAATATCTTTCTCCGGCTTGTGAATATGTCTTTCAGGTCAAAGCGCGAGACAGCGCGGCGGCCCGCAATGAGACCGGCTGGTCGCCGTCGGCCTCAGCCGTCACCGAACCGCCCCGCAGGGATGTTCAGATTCTCAGCGGCTTCCAGAGCGGTCTGACCCACGCCGCACCCGCTTCCGCCGCCCGCCGGCTTTTGGTCTTTACCGCTCACGCCGAAGGAACGGACAGCTCGATGTCTCTTGCCGGTCTGACCTATGGCGGCGTGCCGATGACCAAGATTGCAGAAGGCCGCCAGTTCGCCTCCGTTTCGCAAAGTTATGTCTATATAGCGGCTTTTGTTCTGGACGAAGCCGGCATTGCCGCTGCTTCAGGCAGCGGTTTTGCGCCCGTCTGGAGCACAACCCCCGCCGGTGTCGGCTATGCCAGCGCATTTTTTGATTCTGTCCATCCTGCGGCCTCCATCTCCTTTATTGATGTCAAAGGCGCAGAAGATGTGACGGTTTCCTCCTCTGCCCTTTACGCGGAAAAAGGCGATATAGTGATTGCCGCCGGTACCTGCAGCGAGGAAGGCGACTATACCGCCGGCAATGAGTTCACCAAAGCCGTTGAGTTGGATATTTCTTCCGCAGACGGTATCGTCGCCTGGAAACGCTCCGATTCACCGGCCTTCCAGACCCCCGGCATAACGCATTCTGTCGGCTATGCCCAAGCCCTGCTCAGTTTTGTCATTCAGGGAGCCCCTAAGGAACCGCTCTATGGGGATATCAACGGGGATTTTACAGTGAATCTGGAAGATTTGCCGCTCTTTCTGGACGCATGGCTGACGGCGGAATGTGAACCGCTGGATATCAGCGGCGACTGCTGGATTGATTGGTTTGAACTGGCGGAATTAGCCCGCAACTGGCTCCAGTAGGAGAACGCAACCCGGCCGACCTCCGCTTTCATACAGCGGCCGCCGTGCCGCCTACTGATAGGTGTACAGCCGAACGTGCTGAACCCCGACTGGTCCCATCGGCAGACGGACGTGCCGCCCCTGATGGCTTTCATCGCCGCTCAGACGGCGAATCCGCCTCCATTCTCCCTCGCGGAAAAACCCCTCTTCAATGGAAAGAAGTCCCGTCTGCGTCTTCGGCTGAACAGATTGAAAGGTGATGATAATCCCCGTGCCGGCAATCAGAAATTCATCCGGCCCGCTCGCCAGAATCAGCCCGCCCGCCGCCGGCCATGAAGCCGCCTTCGGGTCGCCCCCGGACCACCCCCACGTGTAATCATGCCGCACATGCAGAATATACCCGCCCATGCGGATTTCCTCAGAAGGGGTTTGCTTATCCAGCAGGACGCCTCTGGTTAACGATTGCCCCTGCCGGGCCAGCAAAGTTTCAGAAAGTCCCTCCAGGGTTTCGTATGCTTTGCTCAGCGCTGCCGCCGCCGTTTCCTCGATGGAATCAATGGCAAAGGGACTGAAGCCGATGGCCTCGTGCTGCCCGACAGCATAAAAAACCTGCGCGGCACACTGGGGCCCTTTGCGATTTTCAGGAATAAACAGCGGATTATCCGGACGGTGATACTGCGCACACCAGAACGAAAAATCAGGAAAGTAAATATCCGGCGACAAAAAATCCACAGCCGGCGCAGCCGCCTTCCAGATATCCATCAGATGCGGCAGGGGGCCGCCGCTCGGATACTGCCCCGGCTTGCGATCAGCCCGATTCAGCGCAGCATTCACAAACATCGGCAGCGGATATTCTGCCTTGCCGGCCGCCGCAGCCGCCTGCACATACCGGCCGTAATGCCACGCCGTAAAATACTCCTCCGCCGCAGGCCCTTTCCCGAACACTTCCTGCCAGCTGCCGCTTTGACGAAATCCCCGCCTCGCCCATCGGGCATAAAGACCCGGATGAAGCGAGTTTTTATGAGCTGCTAAATACTCTATCAATTCCTGCGGCACCGGCCCGGCAAAGGCCTCATTGGCCGCCGGCCCCCACTCGCGGGCATTCTCAAGCATTCCCACCTCATTTTCCACCTGCATCAGAATAACCGTCTGATACGGCTGGTCTGTCCGGCGAAGATGACGCATCAGCGCCCCAAACGCCCGCACGTCGGCACGGCGGTTTTCCTCGCTGAACGCCGACAGAATTTCCAGCGGCCGACCGTCTTTCAGACGAGCCCGCGGAAAACGCTGCCAGTCCGTTTTGACCCACGCCGGCGCATAGCAGGACATGCTGTTTTTCCACGAACCGAACCAAAGCAGAATCAGCCGCAAATGATAAGCCCGGGCCTTCTCCAGCAGCCCGTCAACCCCCGAAAAATCAAACTGGTTCTCCTGCGGCTCAATCTGATCCCAATACACCGGCACCAGCACCGTATTCAGATGCATCTGCGCCAGCCGGGGCCAGACGGGCTCCAGATAAGACAATTCCGTTGCCGCCGAATTGCCCACTTCCCCCCCAAGCACAAGAAACGGCTTGCCCTCCACCATCAGTTGAACGGCCTGTCCCTGCCGCCGCAGAAAAGGAATGCTCTTATCTCCCTCATTGCCGGCGGATGCGCAAAAGCCCATCGCCAACATCACAGACACAACCAAACCGGCGCTGTGCATCGTTTGTCCTTATTCAGAAACCCGCAGAATAATTTTTTGGAGGTCTTCATCCCGGGAAGAATTGCCCACCATAATTTCAAACTCCCCAGGTTCGACGGTATATTCCATATCCGCATTGTAAAAAGCCAGCTGTTCCGTTCCAATCG
>Ga0255347_1004751_pt1 | contig 16114 bp, 15 predicted proteins | sample wastewater_treat_2_FD_192479 | JGI IMG/M metagenome (GOLD analysis project Ga0255347, IMG submission 192479) | Wastewater microbial communities from Lulu Island WWTP, Vancouver, Canada - plant24 | ecosystem: Engineered > WWTP > Wastewater > Unclassified | place: Canada: Vancouver, British...
ACACGATCAGCGAACATCCCAAGGGGTTGATCCTCTATTGGCTGATCCTGCGCGTCGATCCCCCCGACAACGCATTCCTGCAACTGCCGACCGCCGAGGCCCGCGCGCTGCGGCTCGCCCTGCTGAACCTGCCGCACCGACATTTCCGCGGCACCGACCGCATCAGACGTCTTTTCCAAATGCTACACACGGTGTATGACGAACCCGACAACACGTTGCGCCCGCTGCGTCTGCGCATCGCCCTGCTCGATCTGTTGCTGGAGATCACAGTCGCGGCCAGCGCCCACACCGTACCGCCCGGCGAGACGCGCATCGAGGCTCTGTTGCGCGAGATTCAGGCGCATCCGGAAAACAACTATCCGGTGGACGAACTCGCGCGCCGCGCAGGCATGACCCCCGCCCACTTCACCACGCGTTTCCGGATGCTGGCCGGCCTTCCTCCCCGCCAATTCCTGATCGACTGCCGCATCCGCGCCGCGCGCGAACTCCTGCAAACCACCTCGCTGCCGGTCACCGACATTGCCATGCGCCTCGGCTTCTGCTCATCGCAACACTTTGCCAACCTTTTCAAGCGACACACCGGCATCACACCGCGCGCTTGTCGCCAAGGCCACTCCGGCCCACTGCGCGCGAGCGACAGCGATGATGGACAGAGCGTAAACATCGCTACAGCAACGCGCGGCGCGCGTTGGCTCCGGTGATATCTGAAACCGCCTCGGGCGTGGTGTTACGCAAGCGGGCCACCTCTTCCAACACGTAGCGCAAGTTCGCCGGCTGGTTCAGCGGCTTGCCGTCTGCCCCCGTCGCAGCGGGTGCGCCGCCTTGCGGAAAGATGTCCGGCGTATCGGTCTCGATCAGCATCTGACTGTCCGGTATGTCGCGCACCGCAGCCCGCACCTTGGCAGCCCTGGGATTGCAGACCGACCCCGCGAACGACACATAAGCTCCCAGATTCAGGAGTTGCTTCAAGATTTCGGCTGAACCGCTGAAGCCGTGAACGACGACCGCAGGCAGACGCCGCGCATAGGGCTTGATCCGCTCCGTCAAACGCCCCCAGACACGCGCGCCGTGCAGGATCACCGGACGGTGCAACGCCTCCGCGATATCGAGCTGGCGCAGGAACACCGCCTCTTGGAGTGCGGCAGGCACCTCATCGCGCAGACCGTCCAGACCGATCTCGCCCACCGCCGCAACCGGATGCGCATCGAGCAAACCAACCAGTTGCTCATCCCAGTCATCGGACAGCCCCTGCACATACCAAGGATGGACACCGAAAGCCGGCACCAGCACAAATGGCAGGCGTGCCCGCGCCAGTTCGGCCACCGCCGACCAGTCGTCCGGCATCGTCGCGCAACAGCAGACGCCGGTCACGCCGACACGCGCGGCGTCGTCGATCACCCGAGTCAGCACGCCCGAGAGCAGCGGACTTTGCAAGTGGGCATGCGCGTCAAACACAGCCGGGCGGCCTCACGACAGCTTGGTAGCGGCCTTCACGTACTGCATGCGCTCGAAGCCGTTGCCGTCACGCAAGTTACTCTCACGCAACTTGCCTCGGAACTCCGATAAGGAGGCGTAGCCTTTGTCCGCCATCCAAGCGGAGAGGTTGTCCAGAATCTCCTGAATGACCCCAAAGTCCTCCCGCACATACAGCACCGAACAGACATAACCGACATCCGCACCGACCAACAACGCTCTGGCCAAATCTTCGCCGGAGTGGATGCCGCCGCTAATCGCCACGCTGCAGCGCACCCAGTCGCGGATTACCGCCGTCCAGCGCAACTGCGAGTGCAACACATGCGGCGACGAGTAGTCATGCGCGTAAAAGATCGACTCCGTCTCGGTATCGATCTGCGTCTGCAAAAAGCGATTGAACAGCACCATGCCGCACACTCCCGCCGCATCCAACATGCGCGCAAAGGAGAGCAACGATGTGTAGTGTTTGCTCAACTTGACCGTGATCGGTACCTTGACCTCGTTGCGGATCGTCTTGACCACCTGCAACCGACGCGCCTCCACCGACGCCGCGTCCTCCTCCGGATCCACCGGCATGTGATAGAGGTTCAGCTCAATCGCATCGGCCCCGGCGCGCTCCAGCTTCTTGGCGTAGGTGATCCAATTCGCCGCCTTCACGCAGTTGATGCTGGCAATGATCGGGATCTTCACGGCCATGCGCATCGCCCGAAGCTTTTCGACATACTTCTCCGGCCCGAGTTGTCCCAGAAGGTCGGCACGCATATACTCAATGGCGGCCATGCTGGTATCACCTGCCAGCGATGCCGCCATCTCCGCCACATCTGCCTCGATCTGCTCTTCAAAGATCGAGCGCATGACGATCGCAGCGGCACCGGCCTCCTCCAACTGCTTGACTGACGTCACGTTGTCTGTCAGCGGGCTGGAACTGACCACCAGTGGATTCTTCAATTCGAGCCCGAGATATGAAGTTTTGAGATTCGGCATGTCCGTCCCTCCCTTACTGCTTGGTCACAACACTACTTGGCCACGATCTGACCGGCCCGCGCCAACATGCGTGCCTCGACGCTCTGGATCTCGGCGAACCCCTGCGAACTGACCGGATTAAGCCCGTCGCTCGCCTCCATCGACGAATCGGCCTCGTTGTAGATAGAGGCCTTGCAGTCGGTAAGCGCATTGAAAAAGATATTGCCCTTGTAGAGCCCGACCGACACCGTGCCGGACGCGTGCTTGGCAAACGTCCCGATCGCGGCGCGCGCCGCCTGGGTCACCGGATCAAAGTAGCGGCCGTCGTAAATCTGGTCGGCGACCAACTTCGAGAGCTGTCCGAAAAGCAGACCCGCGCGGCGGTCGAGCGTCGCCTGATAGACATAGCGCAGACAGGTGGCCAGCAACTCCATGCCGGGGGCCTCGTACACGCCGCGGCTCTTGGTGCCGATGATGCGGTTCTCAAGCGCGTGCTTCATACCGATGCCGTTGCGCCCGGCCAACTTGTTGGCGAGTTGCATCGCCTCCAGCGGCGACACATCCTTGCCATTGATCTGCACGGCCCGGCCCTTGTTGAAGCGCACCGTCACGTTCTCGATCTTGTCCGGCGCTTGCTGCGGCCAGACGCCCATCGTCGGCTCGACGATCAGCATCGACGTCTCCAGGCTCTCCAGGTCTTCAGCCTCGTGCGAAAGACCGGCCAGATTGGCGTCGGTCGAGTACTTCTTCTTGGTGCCGACAAACGCCTTGATACCGAACTGCGCCAGATAGTCGACCATCTGCGTGCGGCCGGGGAACTTAGTCAGCAGACCGGCATCGCGCCACGGCGCATAGACCTGCATCGCAGGCGCCAGCACATTGGTGTAACGCTCGAAACGCATCTGGTCGTTGCCGCGTCCGGTCGCGCCGTGCACCAACACCGTGCAGCCGCGCTTCTTCATCTCCGGGATCAGACCGCGCACGGTGACGGCGCGTGCGATACCGGTCGAATTCCAATAACCGCCATCATACATCGCCTGCGCTTCGATCACCTGAAAGCACGCCTCAGCCATCGGCTCTTTAAGATCCACGATGACCGTATCGACCCCGCACGGTGCCATGCGCGTCTTGATATCCGTGATGTCCTTTTCATCCGGCTGCGCCAGATCGGCGGAGAACGCCACTACCTTCACACCCGCCTCCACCATCACCTTAGCGATCGTGCGGCTATCCAAGCCACCCGACACGCAAGCACCCACCGTCTTGCCCTTAAGATTCGACAACGTCAAAGCCATTTGCAAAGTCTCCTTTTCATAGGGAAAAATGATTCACAGTAGCGTACCCTGTCCGGACGCTGAAATCAATCCAAACCATTTTCCCCACAGAGCGCGGGTCGCGCTATGTGTGGAGTTAGAAATTTAGGGTTTAGGATTTAGGATTTTTCCACTTCGGGACGTTTTTTTAGACATTGGGGGAGTGCTCTGAATCCTACTTTGTTCCCTTGGGACTTTCTCTCTTAGTGCGATGAGGTTCTCAACAAACCGCCTCATCTCCATTTCATCTGTGACTACGGAGCGGAACCCCAAATTGAACGCTGTCAGTTTTTTGTTCGCGTCCTCATATTTTTCAGCCTTCAACAATTCAGAAATGTGCTGTGTAAAAGAAGTGACGCAGTTCGCCATCACGTACGCAGTGTTAAACTGCATGTTGGGGAAAACACATGCCCAACACAGAAAAAGTCCGCCCGCCACGGCCAGCCTAACATAAAGCCGACTCCCAAAACAAAGATAGGTAACGACGCATACAGCACCAAAAGCCAGAAGGTAGATTTTGTCCATGTCCCAATCTCCCGATAACATCGGCCATCAGCCGTTGCAGTGTTCGTCACAAAAGGGGTTACCCTTGACAGGATTGTATTGCGGCAATAATCGCTCTTTCTTCACCGTCGCCATTTTTAACCATGTTTCTACTTTTTTAAGGCTATTGCAAACCCAAACACGCCCAAGAAATGCAAAACCATAAACAGTAGTGTCATCCTAAACAACCAATACCCTTTAAATCTATCGGGCTCGTGTTTCAGTCTTTTGTAACCTATGAGAAGCGGCACCACGATTACGACCAAGTAAAGTGCGTTCAGTATTGCAAACATGATCGGTCGGTTATTTGCAAGCAACCATCCTGTCGAGATTGTTATACCGGGTAAAAAACAACCACGAATGCCAAGAAACTCGCGCATAATATAAAAGGCTCAAACACCGCTTTTCTCGTGTTCCTCGCCCCGGGTGTCACTCGTCCATAACCGCTCCCGTGATCGGAAGCGTCTGTCACGGACAAGCTGGGGGCGTGTCCTCGAATGTTCGGCGCACCATGTTTTTGAAAATAGTGCTCCCTCACGTCATCATCTGACGTGTTCCGACATGCCGCATGCAACATACATATCACCCGTTGCAACCAAGGATGTCAGAGGCGTACGCCGCCGTCAAGCAGGAGTTGTTTGGTTTCTGGCTTCGTATTCACTCTCCTTTGACATTGAACGCGCCGTCCCGCCTTGTTATAGTATAGCCGATATTCCACGGGCCCATAGCTCAGTCGGTCAGAGCGGAGGACTCATAATCCTTTGGTCGCAGGTTCGAGCCCTGCTGGGCCCACCATTGACCACCATCATACGGAGAGTGGCCGTGACAGACCCCAACTGCATTTTCTGTAAAATCATTGCCGGACAGATGCCGGCCTACACGATCTACGAAGACGAGCACACACTTGCTTTTCTGGATATCGCCCCCTTTGAAAAGGGACACACCCTGGTGGTCAGCAAACACCATGCCGCATACTTCACCGACCTGCCTGCCGCATCGCTTGACGCAATGGGCCAGGCCGTGCAACGCGTAGCGGCCCGACTGCTTGAGAAGTTGCCGTGTGACGGCTTCAACCTGCTGCAAAACAACGGCGCGTGTGCCTCGCAGGTCGTGCCGCATGTCCACATCCATGTTGTCCCCCGCTGGGCGGGCAAGTCCATCAACTGGATTCCGGGCGCATATGACGATCCAGACCAGGAACTCGCAGAGTTGCAACAGCGGTTAACCGCGCCCTGACATCCCCCTATTCTTCCGATCCACTCATGAATCCTTCGTTCCAAGAAACCGTCCGCGACATTTGCAAGAAGGACACGCGTTATCATCCCGATGCTTACGAATTTATCGTTGAAGCACTTGATGTGACCGTCAAAAAACTGAACAGATGCCAGTCGAGCCATCCCCGCCATGTCACCGGCCAAGAGTTGCTGGAGGGCATCAAGGAGTTTGCATTAGACGAATTCGGCCCCTTGGCCTTCACGGTCTTCTCCGAGTGGGGCATCCATACGACGGAGGATTTCGGCGAAATCGTTTTCAATCTGGTGGATGCGGGTCGCCTGGGCAAAACGGAGAGCGACAGCCGCGATGATTTTAAGCAGGTGTACGACTTCAACGACGTTTTCGTGAAGCCGTATGAACCGCGCGCGGTGGATCCGGCTCCGCGCTCTTCCGCCCGTCGCCGCAAACGTGAGGCGTGATCCATCTATGTCTGCGCCTGACCTCTCAGTCCGACGTTTCCTATTACCGCCCATGCACCGGGAAGGGCGGCGCTTTGTTTGGATCGCGGGAGCATGTGCCCTGCTGGCCGCCGTGATTTGGCCGCCGCTTTTTTTCGTGGGCCTGCTCCTAACCTACGGCGTCTTTCTTTTTTTCAGGGACCCGGAACGGATCACGCCTGACGATCCGCAGACGCTCTTCAGTCCCGCCGACGGCATCGTCTGCCTGTTGATGCAGGTGCCGATTCCCGCTGTCCTCGAAGCGGGGGATCGCCCGGTCTGGCGCGTCAGCGTGTTTATGAGCGTGTTGGATGTCCATGTCAACCGGATGCCGATCGCTGGCACCGTGGTAAAAAAACACTACATTCCCGGCGCTTTTTTGAATGCTTCTCTGGACAAGGCCAGCGACAGCAATGAACGAATGCTCTACCTGACACAGACCCCCGCCGGTCAGACGCTCGCCTTCGTTCAAATCGCAGGGCTCATCGCACGCCGCATCGTCAGCTTTGTCCAAGAGGGGCAGACCTTAGTCTCCGGCGAACGGTTCGGACTGATCCGGTTCGGCAGTCGCGTAGACGTCTATCTGCCGCCCGGCGTCGAACCCTGTGTGCACATCGGGCAAACCATGGTCGCGGGCGAAACGCCCATTGCGCGGCTCTAAACGCTTTTCGGGAGTGGTGTTATGGGGAAATTCAGATTCCGTAAAAAACGTAAACGCAAGCCGCGCATCCCGCGCGAAATCCCGATCCGCACGATGATCCCGAATCTGATCACGCTTCTGGCCGCCGCCAGCGGCATCACGTCAATCCGCTACAGTTGCCAGGAACATTGGCGACCGGCCGTCGTCGCGATCCTCATTGCCTGCGTGCTGGACGGGCTCGACGGAAGTGTCGCCCGGATGCTGCGCAGCACCTCCAAGCTAGGCGCGCAATTGGATTCGCTCGCTGATTTCGTCAGCTTCGGCGTGGCACCGGCCCTGCTGATGTATTTCTGGATCATGCAGGTCGTTTCGCCCGAAGGCTTCGCCTATGACCTTCGCGGTCTCTTCTGGGCACTGGCCCTGTTCCATGCGATGTGCTGCGCGTTTCGCCTGGCCCGGTTCAACGTCATGCTGGATGCAGGCCCCACACAACCGTACTGGAAGCACTTTTTCATGGGACTGCCGGCCCCCGGCGGCGCGGGCATTTTGATGACGCCTATCGTCTGGCAACTACATACCGAGAGTACCGCTATTCAATCGCCATGGGTGGGTTGCGCCATGCTGGTCGTGTGTGGCATCCTCATGGCGAGCCGTGCCCCGACCATCTCAGCGAAGCACCTTCGCATTCCAGCCAAACGTGTGGTGCCGGTTCTACTTGCCGTCATGTTTGCCATCGGCATGCTGGTCTCGCAGTTCTGGCTGACACTAGGCGTGATCGGCCTTCTCTATCTCGCGTCGATCCCGCTGTGCGGCATCTGGTTCTTGCGGCTACGCCGCCGCCATGAAGCCCAGCAGAAAGTAATAGGTAATAAGTAATAGGTAATAAGTAATAGGTAATAAGTAATAGGTAATAGGTGAGAGGTGTGTATCGCAAGTGACTCCTACCCAATAAAACCTATCCTTCCGCACTGTGGAAGGCGGCTCGTGGGGACACCCGCCCTCCAAGTCATGCCACTCATGTCGAAAAAAACACATCTACCCTGTCATTAACCGATTGTTTTTGGCGAGTTTTTAGCGTTGACTTCCCCCCCCCGTATTCGGCGGATACTGTCTTTTTCCTGTATGGCAATAACGCCGCAGCCGCGGACGCTTCGAATCCGTCGGGGGTGTGGAACAGCGATGCCGTGGCGGTGTGGCACATGGGCGGGACGCCCATGCCACGAGGGGTTTTACAAGAGCCGCGTGATTGTTGTACCATGCGCGGCGCGGCGGCATAATTTGGAGTGCGGTGACAAGAGCCGCGCTGTGTGCGGGTCGCGGCACCGCTTTCTCTACGCGCCGTGCGCGGAGACACTCTTAGTCGAATACACTTAGTCGTCTACACTTAGTCGAAAACACTTAGTCGATTGTGTTGGTGACGAAGTGTGTTGGACGAAGTGTAAACGACGAAGGCGACGAAGCGTAAAACGACGAAGTGTTTTGGACGAAGTGTTACAGGAACTGGAAACTGGAGCAGGCAGATGATACTGATAAAGATTCGACAATGGCTAACCCTGGCGCTGAGCATAGGGCTAATGGCAGGAACGGCGCAGGCGGCAGAGAAGCTGGTTCTCGTCGATGAAGGCATGGCAAAGTCCGTGATTGTGACTGCGGACACGCCGTCGCCGGTGGCGGACTATGCCGCACAGGAACTGGCGAAGCATATTGAAAAGGCCACGGGCACACAGATCCCGATCATCACGGAATCCGGTGCGCCCGGAGACAAGGTAAAGATCTATGTCGGGGCGACCAAGGCCGCAGAGGCGGTCGGGCTGATAAAGGATACACTCCAAGGAGAGGACTATCGCATACGGGCTGTGGACGGGAACCTGTTCATTCTTGGACAGGAGAATGCGCAGCCCATCTTTGTAGACATCGAGGCGGCCAAGAAGATGTCCGAGCGGGAATGGTGGGCCTCCCTGGCGCAGAACAACGGTTTTGTGGCGGGAACCCGGCGGGGTACGATTTACGGGGCGGTGGCGTTTCTCGATCGCTTCGTGGGCGTCAAATGGCTCTGGCCGGGCGAGCTCGGCACGTATGTCCCGAGAACCGAAACGCTCGCAGTCAGCGACACGCTGGAGATCAAGGGCGGGCCTGCGTTTGCGTATCGCAATTACAGAATATGGAGCGTTCTGAATGCGTTGCGGCTGGGCGAGTATCGAGGCTACAGTGAAGCCGCCGCGCAACTCGCTTTCTCTCCGGAAGGTGTCAAGCGGTATGCCGCCGCCGTGCGCGAGTACCTGCTTTTGCATCAGGCAGGCTCCGTTGCAACCGGTCCGGAGCACATGACGGATACATGGGGTGGAAAACACTTCAAAACGCATCCCGAGTTCTTTGCGCTGATGACTGACGGGAAAACCCGCAATGCCCGACGCCTGTGCGTGAGCAACCCGGAACTCCCCCGATTTCTCGTGGAGAACGAATGGGACGGCGGCGCGACTCTGCCTCTGGGCGAAGGCGACGACCAAGGCTTTTGCCGCTGCAAGACATGCATGGAGTGGGACGCGCCGCAACCGGCAGGGTTACAGGAGCACTCCACCGCCAATCGTTACGTACGCTTCGCCCAGGCCGTGTATGCGCTGGCCGTCAAGCGCAACCCAAACGTCAAGGTCGGGATGCTCCTGTATATGGACTACACCCATGCGCCGACGATAACCCCCACCCCCGATCTTTCGTGGATGTACGGCCACTTTGTGCCGTGGGGATCGGGGTTCCAGTGCTACTATCCGATGAGTGATGCCGAGCATGAGGCGAACAAGGCAGCCTGGCTGGGCTGGAGCCAGACGGGGATGGAAATGGTATACCGGCCCAACCATCTGCTCGGCTACACGATGCCGAACCTGAGTACCCGGCAGGCGGGCGATATGATCCGGTTTGCGGCGGCGCACGGGATGCGGGGCTTCGAGTATGACTCTTTGTGGGGGCAGTGGGCGGTCAAGGGACCGATGCTCTATATGACCGTCCGCTTGGGAACGAACCCGAAGCTCACGGTGGACGAGGTGCGCGCCGAGTATTTCTCCGCCTTCGGGCCGGCGGCAAAACAGGTCGAAGCCTATTTCGACTACTGGGAAAATTATTCGATCGAGCGCCACCAGGTGGTGGGGAAAGATTACGAGAACGCATCCAAATCGCGTAAGAATTTCCCGCCGGAGGCGTTTGCCAAAGGGCAGAGGCTGTTGACCGAGGCCATGCGCATGACCGGGACGTCCAAGCTTGCGGAATTCGCGGCGCGGGTGCAGTTCCTCAAGGACGGTCTGGCGCATGCCGAACTGGAAGCGAACTTCGCAGGGCTCTATGAAGCGCAGCAGTTTGACGAGGCGCGCAATGCGTTGCGTGATCTCATGGCATTCCGTCGCGTCCATGAGAAGGATTTCATCGCCGATTTTGGAGTGTCGGCATTCACAGAGAACGCGACGTACAAAGATCTCACGCAACTGCTGAATGGAAAATACACCTACTTCTCCGATCCCGGCTTGCAGAGCAGCGACAGATATACCCCGTTCAAGAAGTTCAAGAGAGAGGACGTAGCGGATATTCAGGGGTTGGCCCCCTCAACATGGGGCTTGGTATTGTCGCGGGATGTTGAGACAGGGATGATCGCCTTCAAGTATGAGCCAGCGACCGGCAAGGCGTTCGCAGAAGCGTTCCTGGAGCCCTACATAGGAAGCGGGTTGAGCAACACGTTAGCGTTGTCCGATGACGGCACGGAGTACCGGACGATCGCAACAGATATTGCGAAAGAGAAGATCAACCTGACCGAACACGTCAAAGGGAAGCGCGTCTTCTATCTTCGCCTGAATGTCGCACGCAAGCCCGAAACTGAAAAGAGCACTGCCCCCCTGGCCGTGATACGCTTCAAGGTCTCCTTCACAAGTGACTCCTGATTGCGACCACTTTTTGTGACCACGCAGTGGTCACAGGTTGACTCGCGACCCGCGACTTGCGACTTGCGGCATCTGGTTCTTGCGGCTACGCCGCCGCCATGAAGCCCAGCAGAAAGTAATAAGTAACACGTAGGGGGTAACTTTTCCCAATTTTCACCGGGCCTCTAAAAACCACACCTTTTCTCGCGGATGCCTGCCCCCACAATTGCTATTGACTGCCATCGTTATCCAGAGAGACCCAGTGCTTTGTTGATGGCGGCAATAGAATGATCCAGCACTTCACATATCGTGTCCCCACAGACATTCTCAAGCACGCTTTCCAGAAAATCATCTCTCACCAAGATTATTTCATCGGCGTAACCATCATCCATATCTTCTACAGGACGCTGAAAACTTGGCTTAATGCGATAATGCTCCTTCCTCCATCCCCTTGCCGACAGCGGCTTACTACTGGCCGCTACATTGCGCACTATTTCCAACCTTAGCCGAATGTCATCGGTGTCATCAGTTCCGGCAGGAATACTTGCCAAATCGTAAACCGCAACAACTTCCGCTTCGATCTTAAGAGCCATAAAACCACCAATCAGCGTTCGAGCAGACGATAGACCGCTCCCAAGCGATGCGCAAGCGCGGTTGCGCTGAGGGCGGTCTGTCCTTCAGCCCAGACCGCTTCATCGCCCGCCGTGCCGTGTGCCCACACCGCTGTCGCGGCGGCGGCCTCCGCATGCAGTCCCTGCACCCAGAGCGCACCCACCATGCCGGTCAGCACATCGCCCATGCCGCCGCACGCCATGCCGGGGTTGCCAGTGCGGTTGAGTCGCGGCGTACCGCCCGGTGTGCACACCAACGTTCCCGCGCCCTTGAGCACGACCGTCGCCTGATACCGTTCAGCCAAACGCTGCACCGCGCCGAGGCGGTCTGCCTGCACCTCCGCCGCTGTGATTCCCAGCAGTCGCGCGGCCTCGCCCGGATGCGGCGTCAGTACACGTTCTTGTCTCTCGCGCGGCTGCCACGCCCCTTCAGCCTGTAACGCGGCCAGCAGCGTCAGCGCGTCCGCATCCAGCACCAACCGATGCGGCACCGTGTCGAGCAGGTGCGCAACCACGTCGCGCGCCTCTGCTGACGTGCCCAGCCCCGGCCCGGCCACCACGCCGTCAAACCGTGTGAAGCCACCGCCCCATTCAGCCAGCGACGTCTTTGAAATCACACCGTTCGCTGTCGGCAGTAGATGCGCCATCGCCTCCGGCGTCCACGCCGCAGCAGCAGCGGCGCCGACTGCCGGCAACGCCAGCGTCACCAGCCCCGCCCCGCTACGCAGTGCACCGAGCGCCGCCAACACCGGCGCGTGCGCCAGCCCTTCCGAACCGCCGATCACACAGAGATGCCCGCAACTCCCCTTGTGCGCATCCCACGCGCGCGGCGCGAACGTCCGCGCCAACGTGGGCAGCGCGATCAAACGGCAAGGCTCATCCGCCGTATCGCGGTCGCACAATTCATCAGGGATACCGATGTCCGCCACCGTCAGGTGTCCAACACGCCACGCCTGAGCATCATTCAGGACGCAGCGTTTAGGCCGCGCGAAGGTCACCGTGACATCGGCGTGAACCGCCGCACCGGGCGTTTCGCCAGTGTCGCCGTTCATGCCGGAAGGCAGATCGGCGGCGACCACTGCGGCGTAGGGCCGCATGCGGTTGATCCACAGGATGACCTGCTCCGCCGCGCCGGTCGGAGCGCCGCGGCAACCGGTGCCCAGCACACCGTCGACGATCACGCTATTACGTACCACGGTGCCGGAACTGACAGCGATATCCTCTCGCCAACTCTCAGGCGAGGCTAGCACCACATACGGCACGCCGGCCGTGCGCATTTCGTCCCACGCCATACGCGCCGCACCCTTGAGTACTGCCGGCACGCAGGTCATAATCACCTGCACGCGGAAACCCTCTTCAAACAGACAGCGTGCCGCCACACTGGCGTCACCGCCATTGTTGCCATGTCCAGCGACCAGCACGATGCTGCGTGCGCCGCGTAGTGCCGCCACGCGGGCAGTCATCCGTGCCAACGCCGTACCGGCGCGCGTCATCAGCATCATCTCTGGGATGTGCGCTTCATCGATGGCCGCGCGATCCGCCGCGCGCATCTGCTCGACAGTCAGGAAACGCATGTCTTCCCCCCGCCGCCATTGTTGTTGGCCGTCGCCCGTTTGAAGCGTGCGACAAGACGTTCAAACCGCTCGGCCGCCCGCCGCACGAACGCACGCTTCTCCATGTATCGTCCAGGGTAGAACGCCCCCTTGAAACCGGCCAGCACCAGACGCTTGAAGCCAGCGAGATCCAACGCGCAGACGTCACTCACCAAGGCCAGTTCGCGATTCAGGTCGGTGTGCGAGACCAGAGTGTTGTCGGTCGCGATGGCCACGGCCATACCGCGTTCGATCATGCGCTTGACGGGATGATTGCGGATATCGCCCGCCAATTCCGGGATCGTCTGCAAGTTGCTGGTGGGGCAGACCTCGACGGTAATACGCATGGTGGCGATGTACTCGGCCAGTTCGTCGGCATAGGCCGCTTTATCTTTGATGTCGCGCCCATACACACGACTATCATCGAAAACAAACGTGCCGTGGCCGATGCGCTCAGCGTGACAACGAACAATCGCGGCATAGATCGACTCCGGTCCGTACGCCTCGCCGGCGTGAACCGTCTTGCGCAAGAAATGGCGGTGGGCCTCTTCGTAGGCGGCATCGTGGTGGCTCGCCGGATAGCCCGCCTCCTCGCCGGCCAGATCGAAACCGGTGACCGGCACACCGTGGCAGTCGCGCGCGACCACTGCGGCATGCACCGCTTCGAGCGAGGCGGTGGCGACCAAGTTCTTGTGCGCCATGCCGGGCAGCAGATCCAGCAGACTGTCATAATACGTGCCCATGCCGCGCGTGAAGTTGCGCATCGCGCAACAGATGATCGCCCACTCGAACGGGATGTCCTCTCCCTGTTGCACAGCGGACGACGCACCGTGCTGACGCGCGGCACGGCCCAGACCATCGCCCACCGCCTTGAGTGCGCGCACGCAGGCCTCGCCGGTCGGCACCAGCAATTGCGGAGCGAAGCGGACCTCGACATAACGCACGCCCTGCTCAATCGCGTCTTCAGCCAATTCGAAAGCCGCGCGTTCCATCGCCTCGAACGAGCGCAACACAGCACAGGTGTATTGGAAACCGGCAAGGTACTCGGGTAGATCGCGATAGACCGGCTTGAACACCAGCTCGTTGAGTCCTTCAATCTCGTACGACGGCAGCTCGACCCCCTGCTCGCGCGCCAGTTCAATGAGCGTGGCAACGCGCATTGAGCCGTCGAGATGGATGTGCAAGTCGCTTTTGGGAACCGCTTGGATCAGTTCACGCGCAATCATGAAATGTCTCCTTTCTTCACGTCACGCAGAGGCCGGCACAAGATCAGACCGCCACTGGCTGAGGAAACAAACAGCGTAGCCCCTGAAAAAATAGGTGTACGGCAACAGAGCCACCGCGCCCAAATAGGGCAACATCAACGGGATGAAGCCGACGCAGCAGGTCAACAGGCCGATACCCAGAAGGACAAAACCGGCGAAGAGCGAACAGAGTATGCCGCAGCAGAGATACCCCAACACGGCGAAAGGACGTTGATTGAAGAGCGAGAAAACCGCCAACCAAGCGCGTGCGGCAGAGACACCGTGCCAATACATGACCGGTACGACAAAAGCCTTGGTCAGATGTGCGATCACCCGCACCGCAATGCTGAGCAGCGCGGAGACCGTCACGCAGACGACGGCCGGTTTGACCAGCGCCGCATGCCACTGGTAGCCTGCCGCGACATACGGGTGCACCACAAAGCCGTAACCGGCCACCATTGTAAGTATGAAAAGCAGGGCCGAGATCAGGAAGAAGTAAACGCGCCAGACAAACAGTTCGTGCCCTGAAGCACGCGAGGCCCACCAGCACTGGCTGATCGACGCATCCGGCCGGTACCAGCGGTGTAGAAACATGAAATCTCCGCGCGAGCGCAGGCGACAAAAAAGCAGTGCCAGCGCCAGGACCGCCAGCATGATCGACATGCCGAATGCCATTTTTCGAGGGTCGGCCAGTACCTCAAGGCTATAACGTAACGCCTCGTCGATCTGCTGCTTGAACGGCTCAGCCGACGCTGCACCGCCAGCCTGACTGAAATCGGGCATTGAACTCTGCGAGCCGATATAGGCGATCCACGCACAGAAACCGATACTGAACCAGCGTGTGGTGTCGAACTCTCGGAAGAGCACCGTCCTCATGCGCTCAAATGCCTGCGCGGCCGCAGAAAAACCAGAAGGCCGCGCACCAACGAGGCCCGTCAACGGAACATCGGAGAGCGGCGTATGATCCGACGGAGGCGGCGCTTCCACGAACTGCGGCACGAAGAGCCCCGGCACCTCGCCTGCCGATCGCCACGAGTCGCCGAAAGCCGGTTGCCACACCAAATCATACGGCTGCAAGGCCCCCGAAGCCGCACGCGCGCGCAGTTCGTCGAAATCGACAGGCCCCTGCTGCATGCCCGCCTCAGCGTAGTACCAGATTTTTTCCATGTTGCCCCTGTTTTTCATGAAGTTTCATGTGTTTCATGGTTCCACATTTGTGGCTGGGTTGGTCATAGCAACGAACCGGTCAACTCAGCGACCGCGTTCATGCCGTGCCGACGCAGATACGCCTCGATGCCCTCCAACACGCGCAGCGACGTGGTCGGGTCAATGAAATTCGCCGTGCCCACCGCCACAGCCGAAGCGCCCGCAATCAGGAATTCGATCGCCTCTTCAGGGCCGACAATCCCGCCCATGGCCAACAGCGGCACACGGGCCACTTGAGCGGCCTCCCACACCAGCTTGACCGCGACAGGATGAATCGCGGGGCCGGAGAGCCCGCCGACCTTGTTCGCCAAAACCGGACGCCGCGTCTCGATGTCGATCACCATCGCCGGCAGCGTGTTGATCAAAGCCAGCGCATCGGCACCTGCCTCCTGCGCCGCACGCACAAACAGCTTGATGTCCGGCACGTTCGGCGCCAGCTTAGGCATCAGCGGCAAGCGCGTGGCACGGCGCACGGCCGCGACGAGCGACGCCACGGCCCGCGGATCAGTGCCGAAGGCGTTGCCGCCCTCCTTGACGTTCGGGCAGGAGATATTCAACTCCAAACCGGAAACGCCTTCCACCTCGCTCAGGCGGCGGGCGACCTCAGCATACTCTTCTTCACTGGTGCCCCAGATGTTGACGATCACCGGCACACCGGTGGTGCGCAGAAATGGCATGTAATCGCGGACGAAGCCCTCCACGCCGGGGCCTTGTAGCCCGATGGCGTTGACCATGCCGCCCGGCACCTCGACATGCCGTGGCAGCGGATTGCCGGGCCACGGCTGCAAGCGGATACCCTTGACCGTGATCGCTCCCAAGCGCGTCACATCAACCAGTTTGGCGTACTCCGCGCCATATCCAAAAGTGCCTGAGGCGACCGTCACCGGATTCTTCATCCGAATGCCGCCCAAATCG
>Ga0255347_1004754_pt1 | contig 16112 bp, 24 predicted proteins | sample wastewater_treat_2_FD_192479 | JGI IMG/M metagenome (GOLD analysis project Ga0255347, IMG submission 192479) | Wastewater microbial communities from Lulu Island WWTP, Vancouver, Canada - plant24 | ecosystem: Engineered > WWTP > Wastewater > Unclassified | place: Canada: Vancouver, British...
CCCCCTCCCGCCTCTTGAAGTCCAGCGCGAAATCGTTGTAGAGATTGAAGGTTATCAGAAAATTATTGATGGTGCCCGCCAGGTTGTAGAGAATTGGAAACCGCAGATTGACATTGATCCTGAATGGCCGATAGCTAAGCTTGAAGAAATTACAAATCAAATTACAGATGGTACTCACAAAACACCTGTTTATACTGATTCAGGCGTTCCCTTTTTAAGGGTAACTGATTTAACTGAGTCAAATGATAGTAAAAAGTTTATTTCTAATAGTGAGCATGAAGAATTAATTAAAAGATGCAAACCTGAAGCTGGTGATATTCTTTATTCCAAAAATGGCACTATAGGTGTTGCTAAAATGATAGATTGGGATTATGAATTTAGCATTTTCGTAAGTTTAGCTCTTATTAAACCTCAACGTGAAAAAGTGCTCTCGAAATATCTTGAATTGCTGATGAACACAAATTTTATTTATAATCAAGCAACAGCTCATTCAAAATCTGGTACAGTTACGAATCTCCATCTGGTTGAAATTAAACAGTTTAAGGTTCCGTTGCCATCATTAGATATTCAAAAGCAAATTATTGAAAATATTGAACACGAAAATAAAGCTATTAATGCGTGCCGTGAACTTATAAAAATTTATGAAGATAAAATAAAACAGGTTATAGATAAAATCTGGGTAGGTTAATATTCGTGTTTTTTAAAATTTAAAAATTTTTTTTCTTTTTTCCAAAAAATTTTTTTAAATTCCTCCCCTGACCTTCGTATCAATTTCAGAGTCCCGGAACTTGCGTTCCGGCTGTTCTTTGAAATTGTTTATACCTGGTATGGGCTTCAGGTCTTTTTGCGTTTTTTTAGATCGTGAAATTTTTTTTGTCCCAAATACCCTCTAAACTGCATTTATATATAACAGGGTTTGGTTAATACCTTAAATCAAAAATTATTTTTTCAAAAAACATGATCACTTTTACAGCTTTTCTGTCATATAACATAAAGTAAAGTCTGTTAATCATCACTTAAGCCAATAGCTTTCATCATGTCATTCAGGTATCTATTAAACTGTTTTTCCGGCTGAAAATGTCCGGGGGGATAGGTGTGTCCTTTTTTGCAGAATTAATGCAATTTTTCATAGATACATATTAATAATGTGACATAAAAAAGTTATTGATTAATTATTTGGCATGATTTATGTTACCCATTAATCAAAATCAGCTCCTTTTTAGGGTTTTTAGGTGGTTATTTGAATGACTTAGAAAAGCGGGATTTTTTAACAGTACATAAAATGTAAAAGACCTGAAGCGGCTACTTCAGGTCTTGGGTTCGGGTGTTGACCCGCATTGACTTCGATTTAATGTTAGGTGGAATATACTAACACAGTTATACTTTTGTCAATACGAAAACACCCGTGATTTTCAAAATACAATGGAAAAGGGTGTTTTTTTTATGAAAAAATTAATTTCCTCGCCTGTGATCTATGGTCACACACAGAATATCGTTCTAATCAGACAATATTTATTGACTATACTGAGCAAGTCACTGGGCTAACCGTGATTCGCGTCAGCAGGGGAATTATAAAGCTCGTTCAGGGCATGGAAAGCGATCTTGATAGTTACCGTTACTATTGCATCGCGCGTCACCACTATGCCCACCACTCAGGGATTTTTAGTCTTGATGCATTCTGCGACCTTCTGCACACGAATTATAATTACGCATCACTTCACAGACGTCCGGGGAACGATCGTAGACGATTTAAAGAACGTCTCGCAGACATCTTAAGGGGCTCTTTGCTATTTTCAGAATTATCAGACGGCCGCTACAAGATAAATTCAGAAAAGAAACTCCTTTCCAAATACAATAAAGGCCATAATATGTCCATGTGGTTCGAGCTCCCTGACGTTTCTATTCTCTCTTCAAAGAGAAAGTTTTTCGATTTTTGTGTCGGAGTTCTGCTTGCAGGCAATAAATTTAGGGCAAATAGCAATATAGCCGAGAGTTGCAGGGTAACAGTGCGCCGCATCCAGTTTGCAACGGCTCAGAACCACAAAAACGGCACATTCATAAAGCATTATAATTTCATAGAGGATTTCACCGGCTCTTACGATGAAGTAGAGCGGTTTCGCGCTATGCTATTTAATGTTCACGGAATCTCGTCACCACTCCCCAGAAAGCATAAAAAGGAGTGGATAATGAGATTGAACGCACCCAATACTTACAGGGCAACCATGTTGTGCGGGGTTAAAGGGGACAGGGCACAACCACTGGAGGCTCAAGGTACTAAGAAAGGGTGCTGGTTCATTCCGGCCATTGAAAAGGATAAGCAGCGGAAACTTTTCTGCAAGTCATCCGGCAGACGCTGGTTTTTCAATAAAGAATTATATAATATTGGCAGTTATCTTGTGGATCACAGCAGGCTTCTGTCATGAGGGATGGACGTTTATTTATAACGTTTTTCTTTTTAGTGTTTTTATTCACCCTAAGGGGTATTAGGTCTTTAGGGGGGCTGTTACTTCTCCGGGTGTATGGCACGTTAAAAGCCGTTTATATTTGATTAATGGAGGATTTTTTATGCGTTTATTCTTATTAAGTTTTTGTCTCTTTTTTGGTTTGCCTTTAGTTGCAGCTGATCAGGCCGTTGTGAAATATGTTGTTGACGGTGACACTATTGTTGTTCAGTGCGGAGCTGCCATTTTGAATGTCCGTTTAATCGGCATTGACACCCCAGAAAGCAAGCCCAACGGTAAGGCTTTACGGGATTCGGAGAGATCCGGTGCTAATGTGGATGTGATTGTGTCTCAGGGAAAAAAGGCATCTGCTTTTCTTAAGAAAATCCTCCGGAAGGGGGATAGCGTAAGTCTTGATTATGATGTTCAAAGGTATGACAAATACGGCCGCACTTTGGCCTATGTCTATCTTTCTGATGGAAGGTTGCTGAATGAAGTGATCATCGCTTCTGGTTATGCCTCTCCTATGACAGTTCCCCCGAATGTAAAGCACCAGGAGAGGTTTTTAAAAGCGTATAAAGAAGCTCGTGAAAAAGGTCTCGGCCTTTGGGCAAAATAATAATATAAAAGGAGTTTAATACTATGTATCAATCAAATCAAAATGAGAGTTTTATTCTGTCTGTTGAAGATGAGCTTGATTCTGATCTTCTTGCGAGGTTTTTTGTATTTAAAAAGTACTCTTTTAAATTTGCGGCATCTTTTTTTTCAGCCGTTGAACAGTTTGGATCTCCTCAAAGTATTCCGCTTGAGCTACTGCAGAAATATTTTAAAGAGCTTAATTCTCTGCTGATTTTATATTGGGATCTTCCTGATAGAATTTCTGATAAATTGACCAGGATCGCCAATGTTGAAAAATTTTCTGATCATGATGAATCCGCAAATTCTATTATTAAGAAGATGTTTGCTGATATAAAGGCAAGAGCGGAACAAAAGCAGCTTTATTTTGAGAGTATAGTCTATCTGACTGATGTTATAGAGAAGATCATATATAAGCAGAAAATGGCGGTGATAAATTAATGGGAGATATTAACATCTCCCATCTTCTTTTAAGAAGTTAATCATTATTTTAGCACAGGCCAGAGTATCAGAAAGGGCATTGTGATGATCAAGTTCAATTCCGTAATAATTTGAAACACTGTCAAGTGCATTGCTTGATAATTTCAATCTGTTTCTTGAAAGTTGGCATGTACACTCATACTTCAATTCAGGTATCTGAATATTGTAATAATAACAGCAAGCCTCAAGCACTGCTTTGTCGAAGGTGATGTTATGCGCTACAACAAAATCAATATTTATTAAATAATTTTGAATGTCTGGCCAGAGCTCGTTAAATGAAGGTTGATCCTGGACATCTTTCCATGTTATACCATGTATATTGGTAAAAGTGAAATAACTTGTCGGCGGTTTAATCAGAGTAGAATATTGATCCGTTATTATAAGATTTTCAACAACAACTATACCAAGTGCACAAGCACTGTTCCTTTCGTTATTGGCAGTTTCAAAGTCTATTGCAATAAACCTGTTATATTTCATTTTATTATCCATTCTATTTATAATTGACTTTGATCTTGCATTCTGTTAATTTTTTTTCTACAAAAGAATAAGATTAGAAATAAAAAAATTAAAAGGTAGTTAATCATTTCCAATCATAGTTATTTCATGAGGTTTTATTGATGGTAGATATAGATAATAAACCATTTCCTAATCCTGAGGGCAAGATAAATGTACTTAAACGATATCTTCATGTTCTTGCCCTCTTGCAATACATACCAGAAGGTGAGAACGCTGAGACATGGAATGCAAGGAGCTTGGCTTATTTGCTTGAACTTGAAGAAGAGGGTAGATTAAAAACTCCAGATGACAATCTTGTGAGCAAGTACATTAAAAAGCATATCGAAAAGGAGCTTGATATCTCTGTTTTTAAAAAAAAAGGAGGATTATATTCTACTCTTGCTGAAGATTTAGATATCAATACTCAATTGATGATTGCCAGAGTTTATGCGAATTTTGTGATTAAAGATACGTCCCGGGATATTATACTAAAAAAATATATAGAAGCAATGCCTGAAAGGGCTCTCTGGTCTCTTGCGCGTATCTATTTTGCTGCTGTTGAAGGGAGAATGATACAATTATCTTATGTGACTGCCAGCGGAAAAATAATAGAACAATGGAAACTGTGTCCTTATTATTTTGTTTTCAGGAATAATAATCTTTATCTCGCAGTATGGGACCCGATACAGAGGAAGCAGATACCTTTAATCGCTGATAAGATAAGTAATCTAATAATCCTTGATAAATTTAAATGGGATATCCCCCCTGTCGAGGAATTATTCAAAGACTCAATAAGTGCCTATATTTCTGATGGTACTTCTATTGAAATGAAAATACGTTATTCGAAAAAGGTAAAAAATACCATAGAAAATATAATAAGTATTCTTGATCCCCAGATTAAATCAGAACAGAATGGAGAGTGGTTTATTTCAACATTTAATATCATAGATTATATCTATCTATGCAAACAGTTTGTTCTTTATGGCAGCGATGTTGAGATTATCTCACCTTCACATGTAAGGAATGATATGATTGCCATGCTGAAAGAAAGCCTTTCTGTTTATGAAGTTTAGGTTTTCTATTTTTTTAAATTAATAATTTTTTCCTGTAGATACTCTCTCATTGGTTCTGCAAATTTTGATTTAAAATCATCATCAGAAATTAAATCGCTTTTAGCATTATTGCATAGAACACAGGCAAGTACACAATTATCTGGATTATATCCTTCATCAGGTTTTAATTTCTCAATTTGTAAAGTCCCATTTTTCCATGGATCTTTCTTCGGTTTAAAATAATTATTAAATAAAAGAGTTAAATCATTCTGGCTTGTTTTACAATAATGACATTCCTGAGGTTGTTTTAAATACCATTCATAAAAATTTTTAAAACTCCCAAACCCTTTTTCTCTTTCTTCGGTGCATCTTGTTTTTATTCTTTCAATTTCATCAATCTTTTCTTTTAAAACTTCACGGTAGTTAATAATATCTGATACTTCACACTCACATTTTTCTGCGATGTATGCATCTATGCTTTTATATTTATTTGCGTTATAATCAGGATCATATTTAGCAATTTTTTTCCATTCATTTAGTCTTTCAAAATAACATAAATCTAAAAACTTTTCTTGTTTTTCCTCTTGATTCATTTTTTATAGTACCTCCATTAATATATCTTGTGTTACCCCGCCAGAAGAGTCGGGGACAGATAATAATAAGCTTTTACTTCCATTCAATTTTTTCAATTATTATTTGTAAGTCTTTGGTGCTCTTGTGTTTGTTCCTTAGAAAGTCCATTACGGCACTTTCTGATTGTCCTCTTAACTGACTGGTTGCTACCCGTGTTGAGTTTGAAGCTCTTCCGCTCCCATATTTATATTTAATTGATGCACTGTAGTATGCCATTAAAATCTCCTTTAATTGTAGTTATTATTTGAAAATTTATATGCTTTATTCCCCGGGGTTTGCCTCATTTATTTCTGAAAACTTACTTTCTGCCTCATTATATCTTTTAATAAAAACATCGATGTTATGTTCAGACATCGCATAACATAATACTTGATTTTCTTTTTTAATTCCCTGTTGAACTGCTTCATCGATTCTTTTTTTAAAAGTGTTGATATTGTGTTTTGATGCAGCATAAAAGTATTCTGTTGCATCTAATGTCATGCTGTTTGTAGGTATTGCTTTTCTTGCATATTGTTCAAGTCTCTGTTTTTTTGCTTCTTTAACACGAAGATTATATCGATTTAAATTGTAATTTGAGTATGCATATAAAACAGGTAACTCTTTTGGACCTTCCTTAAGTCTTTTTTCATAAGTTTTCCAGTCTTGATTTGATCCGGCAAATGCAGAATAAATATATTTTTTATCATTTTTATGCATGTTACCACCTTCAAACTTTTCCACAGCCAGCTTGTATCTATTTAAATATTCATCAATATTGTAGTTAGATACAGCATACATTGTAGGCTTATCACAAGAGACAAATAAAAAAGAGGATGATAATATAATAAGACTTATGATTTGTAATTTAAATTTCATAAATACTCCTTTGAATTAATTATTTAGCTTTTAAATTTCGAATAATAGAATACTTATACTTTAATAAACTCATACTCGCCGCTATAATACTCAATCTTAAGTATTGATTTCTTTCCGGGATATGAAACATTGAAGTGATTCCACTGAACACCGGCACTTTCATGTATATGCCCGAAAATGTGATATTTCGGCTTTCTCTCATTGCAGAGTTTTAATAGCTCTTCCCCGCCAATGTGTCTTCCAGGTTCCGGTTCATCCAGTATTCCATAACAGGGATTATGAGTAACAAGTACAGTCTCTTCATTCACAAGACTTCTAAGTCTTGCCAGATCTACACCCTGTTGCAGTTCATCTTTTTCAAAAGGCCCACCAATAAACGGGTTTGAATACTGATATCCGGTAAAAGGGACTCCGTTGAATATATATCTTTTCTCATTGATGTTTACGAGGTTCCCTTCACTACTCCATTCATGTTCGTCATCATTACCCATTACAAAAAGAACAGGCTTTCTTATAGAATTCAATATCTCTTTAATCTCCTCTTCAAGTGCATCATCTCTGTAGCGTGTCAGGTCTCCGGCAAGTATTACAAGGTCAATCTCTTTCTGCCGAGCCCTGTAAGCGATGCTTTTATAAACACTCCTCTTCCCGTGAATATCAGCTGCGGCAATGATGTTTAATCTTTTATTTCCATTCATGAATCATAATCCCCAGGTCATGCAGTGCAGCACTCCCCCTTTATCAGCCAGCCTGTTTATCTCAGTGGTGTTTACATCAATAATATTCTTTCCATTGATTGCAGCCTTTAAACTCTCCTTAGCAATTAAATCCTCTTTAATCCCGTAGCAGGGAAAATAGAAATCTTCTCCTGTAGAAAAATAATTAATATGGTTTCCCCTGGCACTACCCACCCCTTCAGAATATTTATCAATAACAGGTCCGTTCAATATTCTGGTGATCTTTAACTCACCTTTTATCTCCTCTCTGATTTTCAGTTCAAGTTCATTCAAAAAAATATTTTCCTTTATATGATCATCCGGGTATTTCGCCAGTACAAGATGATCTGAACCTGTAAACATCAAAGTTCCATCAACATGCCCTGTAACATCACCCGGCTCCTCAGGGATAATGAGCAGTTGAATTATCCCGATATACTTTAAAAATAATTCCTTTATTCCTTCCTCATTATACTGTGGATTATCTCTCAAAATTCTTTCAGTCACAATCCCTGTCCCCTCACCATTATGGGTAAAGTTCCCCAGATCCCAAACAAGAGGAAAATCAACAATCGGCATTTCAAGCATCCCGGCAAGTCGCCTCCCTGCCCTGTCATCACCTTCATAATGACGTGAGTCCTTTTCTTTTATATATGCAGGCCTGTATTTAGCTTTAAGAATAATCCCCCCTTTATCAGTATGAACAAGAAGCGGTGCCCAGTCTCTTATCCATATATCCATCACTTCCGGTATATGATGAAATACAGTATTGATCAACTGATTCCTGGATGCAATCTGTTCAAATACCTTACCTTCAATGGAGATGTCTTTCAATATTATATTAAGATTCGTATCAGGTGCAAAACAGCTAATATAATCGTAATAAAATTTAGTCAGTTGTTTCCTCTCTTCTAGCTGCTCCGGCCAGACAAGGAATACTTTATTCTCTTTCATTATTATACTCCCTGGGATCACTTAATGAATGAATTTATTAAGAAGGATTGAGATATGTTCATCACTAATATCTATTCCACATATAACCGGTATTTCATCAAACAATGGTGATCTGTAGTCTTCAGTAAACTTCTCATATTCCCTTAATTTTTCTTTTAACTCATTAAACTCTTCCGGTAGATGAGAGATCTTATCACTCATATATGCAGCCATCATTGCATCTGTTTTCTCTCTCAATTCCCGTTTTAAATCATTATATATGCTGAACTTTTCATACTCCTCAGTTTTCATAAAAGTTGATGCTCTCTCTTTTATTATACTGATGTTTTCCTCAAAGGTTCTGCAAACATTATACAAATGAGTTAAAAGAACTCCTGAAGGATCATCATCCGTTTTGATTATCTTTTTATTAAACTCAATTGCATTATCACTGATTGAAGCAATTATATCTAAATCCGTGTAAGGAGATGTAATTTCAACCTGCAAAAAATCATTACCCCCTGTTCCGCGCATAATCCACACAAAACCTTCAATCTTAACACTATCATGTATTGTAAATATATTAAAAGTGGCAGAGAACATATATCACCCGAGTTTAATAACAGTTTTCTTTTTCTTCTCAGAATACCTTATTGTAGCCAGTGTTCCTGATCTTGGATTGCTGTTTGACTGCGGCAGGGCAAAAAGAATTTCAGAAGCATCAACAATATCACGGTTCCGATCCATATAATCTTTTGCTTTTAAAACAACATCCCCTTTACAAAACGCTCTGTGTTTCTCTTCAACCGGGGGGTGTATTACTATTTTTATTTCAGGGAAAGCAGACTTTATAAAACTATGAACATCAGCGTCAGCGCCAACACAGTCACCGTGGTGAAATTCTGTAATCTTCATGTTTATTATAAAATCTGTCAAAGTCTGTTTCTGTACTTCAGACAGTTTAAGATTTCTCGACCCTGTAAATCCTGCTTTCATTCAGTTCTCCTTTTACAGTTGATAATGTCAAACTTACAGCCTGTCTTAAAATATGGTAGTATATGATTTCCGATCTTTACAGGTGATCTAAAAAATTGATTTAGAATAGCCCCATTCTTACATAATCAGCTTCATCCTCAGGGAAGTGATCCCCCTCTTTCCAACCCTCCATCATAAGGTCAGAAATAATATGCTGTTTTGCCGCTCTTGCAGCTGCAGGGCCCCACAGCCTTTCCACTTCCCTTACCCCTGCAAGGTGGTGTCTTAATCTTCGGTGTTGCATTCCGTACGGCTTTTTCCCGGCGAACTCATCAAGCCAGCGATGGACATGCTCAAAGGGCTCTCCGAACATCACAGCAGATTCCGCACAATGCTCTTCAAATTTCATTTATACTATTTATCCTAAATTATTATTATAGGTTTTTTTTTCAGTCATATATTTAGCAGCGTATAAGATTGAAACAGGTTTATAGAGATCTTCAGTAATTACGGGATTATTTTTGCATGCCTTTATTTTTTTAATTAATTCTTTACTGCCTTCAAATATTTGTATTTTATACTTTTGTGAAAACTGATTAAGAGTTTTTATGTCTGCTTTGAAATTTAAAAAGTTTTTGGGTCTATATTCCTCGTTTTTATATATCGCAACAATTGGTGCTTCAAACAATACTTTATTATATGCAAGTAATACAAAATCAAATTCTTCAGCAGAATCAGTATTCATTAAAAGTATATCAATATTAATCATATCATTTGATAATGCTTTCTTATTTTCTTCAAGGGATGTCATGAATGTATTTAATTTATTTGTTTCATACTTATTTACAAAATGCATAATTGAAGGTATTAAAAACGCTATTCCGCCCATCGCGGCAGTTTTTATTATTTCTTTCCGTGTATATTTCATATTATAACCCACCATGTTTATAGTACAATAATGCATATAAAGTTTAATTTCAGCCAGTAAGTCATTTCCTATGTTTTTTAAATTGTACCCTTAAAGTTTCGGTAATTAAATCTTTTTTATCTTTATACACTTAACTGAGCCCTTTTGTCAATACAGAATTTTAAAAATATTTGGTGGATTTCCCATTTTTATGCTACTTTATCCTCAGTATTGTTACTAAAAGCTGAATAATATATTTCATCTGGTGTTCCATATCCAAGGGACTGATGAAATCTTTCAGTGTTATAAAAATTAAAATATTTCTTTAATCCCAGCTTTAGCTCTTCCATAGAACAGTAATCATTTAGATAAATATCTTCATACTTCAGTGAACGCCATAGTCTCTCCACATAGATATTATCAATCGCACGCCCTTTACCATCCATACTAATCCTTATGCCATACCGTTGCAATACACCAGTAAATGCATCAGAAGTAAACTGACTCCCCTGATCTGTATTGAATATGGCTGGAATTCCATAAAACTCTATTGCATTGTTAAGTGCTGATATACAAAACTCGGCATCAAGCGTGTTTGAAATACTCCAACTTAACACCTTCCGACTGAAAAGATCCATAATCGCAACCAGATAAACATTCCCTCCTAAAAGTTTGATATAGGTTATATCTGCTGCCCACACCTGATTCGGAAGCCATATATTCATCCCCTTTAATAAATACGGATATTTCTTATGTTCCTTACAGGCTCTTGACAGCCGCCTTTTCGGGTATATCGCACATAATCCGGCTTTTGACATTATACGACGCACCTGCTTTCTTGTGACACCCATGTCTTTAAGCGCTTCTGCAACCTTTCTATATCCATAAAATGGATGAACTCTTAACTCCTCCATTATCGCTTTAAGAAATGTGATTTCTTTACTATCATCACCACTCACAGGTTTGTAATAATATGACGACCTGCTGATGCCAAGAATCTCACATTGCTTCTTAATGCTAAATTCCTTGTGCTCAGACTCTACAGATTTGGCTCTGTCCCGTACAGTTGCCTGTACTTTTTTTTTAGGAAATCATTCTCTACCTTGAGCTGACCTATCTGGCTGAATAATTCATCGGTTTTCTTCTCTGCTTCTTCAAGCTCCTTATCTTTGCCATACTTATCAAATGCTAATGCCGCATTCTCTATCAATTGCTTTTTCCAAAGCGTTACCTGATTTGGATGAACCTCATATTTCTGGGCTATTTCCTGGACTGTCTTTTCTCCTTTAAGAGCCTCGATTGCTACCTTCGCCTTGAAATCTTTACTGTGCCTTTTCTTCATTGCATTTCCTCCTATTGCTATTTTTTAAGGAAATATCCACTTTTTCAACTAAAAATCTGTGTCTTATTTTCAGGGCTCAGCATACACTTAAATGGAAATTACTTCTGTGAATAGAAAAATAATGTGTAACAAGAAATGGTCGCTTACCTGGTTCAGAGAGTGGATTCAAAAAACTGATGCAAGTTTCATTATTGAACAGGATACTAAGCGTGATGATATCTTTTATTTTAAAAATATAACTCACAGTCTTGAAATATGGATAAAGAGTAATGAAATAATAATTGCAGCTGTTCACAGAGGTATATGTTGGGATATTCTTAAAAGTATTGAACTATATCCCTGTAAGTGTGAACAGGGATATTTTTGTTCAGAATGTAATGATAATCCTCCCTTTTTTTATACTTCATTAAAAGATCTTTATCTTAAACATAACTGCTATGATATTCTAAATTGGTACAGAGATAATCTGATCAATAGCAGAAATTTGTATCTGTTGAGGCTTCCTGATAAAAGTTGTTCATGGGCAACCATTTCAATAAATGATGAGCTTAATGATAAAGGTCGGTTTATTATTAAAAAAATCCCGCTCTATTAATTTTCAATAATATCTTTTATATGTCAGCTTAATACCTATTCCACGGGTCGTCCGCTTCGGTCGCCAGGAAGGATTCAAGGTTTTCCGAAAACTTTTGCAGTCAAGTCGCAGAACCGGAGATTAAAGCCCGCCACCTCCCCCACCCTTTTATATGTTAAAAACGCCATACTTTCACACCGCATAAAACTTAATCAGCCTGTTTAATTTTTCTCCGCTGCCCCACTTCGCATAATTGTCGTTAAGCGTTCGCTACGCACATTGCCGCCTTTCCGTATCAAGGTACTTACCCTGTGAATCGGCAACGTCGGCTTAACTAATCAATTATGCGAAATGGGGAGTTTATTGCATGGCGTTTTTTTTAATCTGCCCACCCTGTTTTTAGAGGCTCCCTGTCTAAAAAATCATCAATTTCTTATTCGGTTACTTTTTCTTTTTATCGGTATTGTTTATTTTACAAAACTTCCCCTTTCGTGTCCAGGTTCCGCCTTTGTCACGGCCCTTGCGGAAAAGAGCAAGAGCCGCGCCAATCAGCAGAGCTGAACCGTCTCCACCTTTTTGCATTTTCCTTTAGTGTTTTCGTTCGCCAAAACCCAATGGCCGCCGCGTCCCCCACCCTCCCTTTGAATAATGTAAATTTTGGACGTCAGGGTAGCTCTTATTCTGTCCTTTATTCTCCGCTTTTAATATATTTTTGCATTCCTTAGTCGCCGCCTATCAGCTTCCGGATAAAGCACCTCCAGCTGGAAGGCTCTCTCTTTCCCATGCTACCCTGACGACCAAAATTTCTTTTAAACCCCATCGCGCATATACTTGTCCTGAATATCATTTTTAAAAAAAAGGGGCTTGGTGTAACAATACCCCGTCAACCCCCTTGATCAGTAGAGGGGGCCGACGGGGTATTAATTAACAAAAGAAAAAGGAAGTGAAATATCTGTGGGTGGTGCCTGGGCCGGATGCGCTGCGGATGTATCGCGGTGGCGGTTTTGCCGGGTCGGTCATTGATTCAATGGTTTTTAATGCAGTGTCCCGTAATGCTCTTCCGGCAGTTCCTCTCCAATAATTTTATCAAGCATTGATTTTTTAATATGATGCCATTCCGGTTTTATATACCTTGTTCCGTTCCATTTGAAGCTGATAAGATCATAAGTATCCTGTTCTCCAATCTCAGGCCGTGCCGGGTAGTGTTCAATCCAGATTAAAGAATCCGGTTTTATGTTAAATTCCATTATTATCTGTGTAGCCAGCTGGTCCGCGTAATTGGTAATGGTGGTGCCCGGATTGTCCTCAAGTTCTGTTGCAATCACCACTGTCCGATCTCCTGTGTCAAATATTCTCAGCCTGCAGCGTGACTCAAAACAGTGGAATCCCCTGAATGTATATATCTTTTCAATCATCATACGGCCTGACTAAAATTTAATTCCATTCTCAACACAGTAAAGCCCCGCCCTGCGGAGGAACTCCCCGATCTTCATATCGTTATCTATACAGAATCTGGCGATCTTCTTGTGTTCATCATTGGTTAGCGGCACGGTCGGCCTTTTTAATCCATCGTATTTATTATCAGTATTTTTAGTCATTCTACCTCTTTTGTGATCCAGTGCGTTTCAAGTTTTTACTTATCGTATTTTATATTTTTCCTTTCTAAAGTCAATAATAACTTTTTCACGTTTTAACGTGAATTTTCTTGACAGAAATAATAATACTATATAAATGTATAGTATAAAGAAAATTAAGGGGGCTTTAAATGAATAACTCAATCTTTAATGAATTCAATGTAATCCATTCTTACACCAGGGCCCAGGCTCTTGAAGATGGTGTACTTGTTGATGTCTCTTCTGTGGCAAAAGAAGCCGGTATCAGCTTCCCTGTGGCAGTCACTTCATCAGTATGGTATCAGTACATTCTGCCGCCGGATAAGCTGGAGGCCTGCGGCCAATCTGTTTCAGGTCGTCTCTGGGATCTCCTCTGGATGTTCCGTCTTAAAGCATTAAAAACTAATTCTTCCCTTTTATATTTCCACTGTCTCTTTCTCGGTTATGATGAAAAAAATGAAGAGGTAAAGTTCAAGGCTCTGTGTGGTCCCGGTGACAACCTTGAACCGGTAATAACAATAATGCTGCCAGAAGAGGATTAAAAAACCATATCAGCTGCCATGCGGCAGCTGATATTTAAGAATATATTGATCAATATATAATGTGACATAAAATTCTTGACATTTTCCTAAGTATATATGTATATAAGTTTATGAATATACACGGAGAAAGGCTGTGGCATTAACATTATATACCAAACCGGAAGATGACAATCTCATCAAAAAAGCCAAGATTAAGGCTTTAAACGAAAATCTTTCCGTTTCAGAAGTCACGCTTAAACTTCTGAAAAAGTGGATTGATGGTGAAGTAACCATAGAACAGAATAACGGAGGGGCTAAATGAAGGTAGTCGCTATACTTAACCAGAAAGGCGGATGCGGTAAGTCCACCCTTTCAATGCTAATGTCCCTGGCTCTTGCATCTGAAGGTAAAAAAGTATTATCGATTGACTGTGATCCTCAGGGTGCGCTGACATCATTTTTGCTTGAGCCTGACGAAAACCGCCCTGGTCTTTTTGACCTTCTCGGTAAATTTAAGACTCTTAAAGAAGTTGTTATTAATGTCATTCGCGGCGGGATCTCTTTTGATCTGATTCCTGCAGATTATAAACTTGATTCAATCGCCTCAGGTCTTGACCCTTACGCTCTCAAAAGGGCCTTTAAAGACATTAAAGGCTATGATTATATTGTCCTGGATAATCCCCCCACGGTTCAGGGGATTTCCCGCGCGTCAGCCATATTTTCAGATCAGATATTCGTGCCGTCAGACATCGCTATCCAGTCCCTCGGACCTACTCTGTACACGCTGAAGAGCCTGGAGGAGATAGAGAAGAAAGGGAAGGTACTTCTGGTCGGTTACAAAGAGCCGAAAGAGAACGGCGGCGGGTATATGACCGAATTGATGAGAAGATTTAATACTGAACTTAACGGATCTATCTTCGGCACCATCCCGCGGAATGTGACAACTGCCCGGGCTGTTGCAGATCCTGAAATAACATGGACTGATGCGAAAGTTAACAAGATCCTTAAACCGCTTAGCGATCTCGTGGAGGGCAAATGACACAAAAACAATTCAAAATAAAATCTATACAGCCTATAAGCGTTAATGAGCTTCAGCCTTCACCAGAACTTATGGAGGTTCAATCATTCCTCCCCATCAGTGCCGAAGACAGGGAGCGGCTTAAACGCGATATTGAGAAAAGCGGAGAGATCCGTGATCCTATAAAGATTTATTATGACAATGACGGCAATCCCATGATTCTTGGCGGCTTCAACCGATGGCATATAGCCCAGGAACTCGGCTGGGAGTTTGTTCCTTGTGAAGTGATGAATGTTGACCCAAAAGAGAGGCGGGAGCTGGCCATAATGGACAACCTCGCACGCCGTCACATGACCAGGGAACAGAAACAGAAGATCGTTGAAATGTTTCTAAAAAATGATCCGGTTCAGTCTGACAGGACTATCGCAAAAAAAACTGGCGCAGATCACAAGACAGTCGGCACCGTTAGAAGCAAACTTGAAGCAACTGGGGAAATTCCCCAGTTGGAGAAAAGGGCGGGCGCTGACGGCAAGATCCGCAAAGCGGAACCAGAACGCCCAGCGAAGTCAGTTAAAAATAGAAGAGCCATTTTTAATGCGATTCTTGATGCTGTTGATGATATGGATTCAATTGATCTTCATAAATTAGCCGTATTGTCAGCTGAAGAGAGCCTTAAAAGGCTTAAAGAGCCTGAACGAAAGAAAACAGTTGATGAGTTGAAAAAAGTTTTAAAAAAGTATCAATAAATGATTTTTTCATTTCTCAATTTCAACGCATATATACTCAATTTCAGCATAAAGCTTTTCAATTTCAATAAGCGTCTCATTCTGTTGAAGGGATAGCTGGTCCGCTTTCTCCTGGCGGGCAGCTGCCTCAATAGGCTCCTCAATTGACCTCGCAATCTGCTTCATTTTCCATATCT
>Ga0255347_1004764_pt1 | contig 16090 bp, 19 predicted proteins | sample wastewater_treat_2_FD_192479 | JGI IMG/M metagenome (GOLD analysis project Ga0255347, IMG submission 192479) | Wastewater microbial communities from Lulu Island WWTP, Vancouver, Canada - plant24 | ecosystem: Engineered > WWTP > Wastewater > Unclassified | place: Canada: Vancouver, British...
CTTTAATGAAGGCGGGCTCCCACCTGTGGCACTCAGATCTTCCAGAGAGCCTTCTAATCACGCCGCCTGATATCTGCCTATTTTAGATTTTGGGTATTTTCTGACTGCACTTTTCTTGACAATTCCACTATTCCTTCGTGGTGATAGCGGCTTTGCTGATGTCCTCATGTATGAAAAACTTGAAACAAATAAAACGTCATATGCCATTCGATTAAAAGAAAATGGACGTCTGCGAAAACTTGCTTCTGAAATCGAACATGAACTTTATGAAAAGACAATCCAGAATGTGCAAAAAGTCTATTATGAAGAATTTGAAGAAATTGTACGGGAGTACAATGAAAAACAAACAAGAGCAGATAGGAGAATTGATAATTATTTTGAACATGTCGCAAAGCTAGATCAAGATATGGCAGTGGAAATAATATTCCAATGTGGAGATAAAAACTTCTGGGAAGAGCATACGGATAACAAAGATAGAATGTTTTATGTATTTAGTTACCTGTTGAGTCAATTGCAGGAGCAATTACCAGATTTCAAGGTGGCAAATGCAGTCATTCATTTTGACGAAGCCAGTCCACACATGCATGTTATAGGTGTTCCAATTGGGTATGGAGCTAAGAGAGGGTTGCCAAAGAAAGTATCTAAGAGAAATGTTTTTACACCAGAAACACTTTCGGTATATAGAAATTTTAAAAAATGGTTTTGTAGAAAGGAAAGAATAATATGTTCTGGAATGCAAAAAACGGAAGTGTGAAAATTGGTGATACACAGATGGAATATGTGTCTTTCGGATATGGAAGTAAGACATTTATAGTTCTCCCAGGTTTGTCGGACGGATTACTTACGGTTAAAGGAAAAGCATTATTGCTAGCGAAGCCTTATGTGAGGTTTTTCAAGGATTATACAGTGTATATGTTCAGCAGAAAGGATAAGATGCCTGAAAATTATTCCATACGTGATATGGCAGCGGATCAGGCCAAAGCTTTAGAAGAATTAGGAATATCAAAAGTGAGCATTATGGGGTATTCTCAGGGAGGAATGATAGCCCAGTTTCTGGCAATCGATTATCCGAAATTGGTAGAAAAACTGGTTATAGCTGTATCGGCACCAAGAGTAAATGACATAATACATAATGCAGTCAGTAGCTGGATAGAAATGGCAGCAAGTAGTGACCACAAAAGTCTTATGATAGATACTGCAGAAAAAATGTATTCGGAAAACTATCTGAAAAAATACCGAAAGATGTATCCGATTATAGGAAAAGTAGGAAAACCTCGCAATTATGATAGATTTATGATAAATGCCAAAGCGATTCTTTCCTTTGATGCTTATGAAGAACTAAATAAAATTGTCTGTCCGACATATATTATCGGGGGAGAGGAAGATAAGACGGTAGGTGTGAAGGCTTCTTATGAAATGAATGAACGAATAGAGAATAGCGTGTTGCATATTTACAAAGGATTGGGACATGCGCCCCATGAGGAAGCAGAGGACTTTTATCAAATAGTATATGATTTTTTAGAAGCATAAAAGCGTTTGTGGACACTGGAAACTTTCAGTTTCATGGAGAGTCAAATTCCAATTTGTCTAATAGATGAGAATTATAATTTCTTGGATATATTCCCGCAAACGGCTCAAATACGAAAAAGGCTGTGGATATATTCCCTTGCTCGTAAAAATAGCGAGGACATTCAGCCTATCGTATCGAGCCACGTTGAGTGCGTAGTATTGATGTCAAGGGACAAGGATTAAAAGTGCCGTATTTACGGCGGTTTTCGGGTATACAGTTAAACTGCACACTCAACCCGGATAGAGTTTTTGCTGTATTCGGAAAGACATCTACGCACTAAAAACAGCTGACAACATTTCTGCATACTGAGGTTAGTGCGTCAAAATGATAATCGGCTTTTGATAGTGCGTCAAAATGTTGTCACAGAGTGAAAAGTGCGTAAAACCGCAGAAAAATAGACTTATCAAATATTTTGATTGATATGTAGGGTTGAGTGCGTGGAAATGTTGTCGGAAATCGCCTATTCAAAGAAAATGTTATTTGTTTTTTGATTATTACTGCCGCCGCCCAAAATGGCAGAACGGAAATTTAATGATTACAAAACAGCCATATTTCGGTATAATGCATATGATAAGGGCTATGTCCTCCGTGACCGTGAACGGAGAGCATAGCCCTGTTGCTCAGCATACTTTATCGTCTTGTATAATAGATAAAGAGAGGAGATGAGCCTATTGAATATAATCGAGCGATTGAAAAAAGTCCAAATAGAAAAGAATTTAAGCGTATATAAGCTGTCTCAGATTTCGGAAGTATAAAAACGCATATAAGAGACTTGGAATATCATGATTGCAGCAGCAAAATAAATTCAAAAAAGTATTGACAGCAAATAGTATATAGTGTATAATATAAATAGTGGTAAATGAAAGGAGAATGACTGTGAAGCTACCATTAGATGAATCCCTTCCCGGATATGTGAATGATTCCATAGCTATTCTGGAAAAAATACTGACAAGCGATAATTTCAGCGTCTTTGAAAGGATCACCCGGGTATCCAGAGGTGAGATTTTTGTACTAAAGATTCTATTGTTTAACAATGGTACATCAACGCCTACTGAGATCAGCGAGGCGATGAAGAGTACAAAGGGACGCATATCAGCCATATTGAATTCGCTGGAAAAAAAAGGCTTCATTGACCGGGAAATTGATAAAGACAATCGCAGAAACATTATCGTGACGCTTACAGATTCCGGCAGGGATCATGTGATGAAGGAACTCCTGGAATGCTACCGCATCGTGGCACATATTTTTGAGGAGCTGGGCGAGGAAGATTCTAAAAAATTTGTTGAACTGACGGAGCGGGTGTTTCATCTGATGAGCGAATAAAAAATCCATTGCAGGCCGAAAAGGCCTGCAAAATAAGAGCTTACTGTTTACAGGGTAAATAATAAACGGCAAATACAAAGGAGGAAACTCATATGAGCATTTTTTCAAAGGACAACAGACCGGGCGGAACCTATGTGATGGGTGGGAAAGTGGTATCCCGTGTAGGATACGGCACCATGCAGCTGCCGAAGCTGAAGGATGAAGCTAAGGCAAGGGCGGTGATCCGCAGAGCCTACGAGCTTGGCGTGAACCATTTTGACACAGCTGATTTTTATGAGGATGGATTCACAAACAGATGCCTGGCGGATGAAATCGGCAAGGAGCCGGATGCGGTAATCGTAACCAAGATTGGCGCAAAGCCCGGTAATGGCATTATGCCGATGATACCCGCACAGAGGCCGGAAGAACTCAGACAGCACATAGAGGATAATCTAAGGAGCCTTAAGACGGACCATCTGGGGATCGTCAATTTCCGCAGGATCGCACCGGGAACGTTTCCCTTAAAACCGAGCCAGAAGGTGAATTTTGACGACCAGATGGCGGAGCTTATTAAAATGCGTGACGAGGGGAAGATAGAGGCGATCGGACTTTCCACGGTCAGTCTGAAAGAACTGCAGAGTGCATTGCCTGCCGGTATTGTCTGTGTCCAGAATCAGTACAATATTACATCGCGCAGTCAGGAAAGCATTCTGGATCTGTGCAGAAAAGAAGGAATTGCATGGGTGCCATATTTTCCTCTTGGCGGTGGTCTGCCCGGTTCCGCGAAGGTGACAGAAGACAAAACAGTACAGGCTGTCGCAAAAGAGATGGGGCTGTCACCGGTCCAAGTGGGGCTGGCATGGATTCTGCACCACGCTGAAAATGCGCTCATCATTCCGGGAACTACATCGATCGGTCACCTGGAGCAGAATGTTGCGGTAGGCGATATCCGATTTGATGAAGACACGATGCGACGCCTCGACAGTGTTCCTCCGGCAAAAGGAATAGGCGCTATGATCAATCGCTTTATGACAAGAAAGTGAGGGACAGATATGACTGATATGACACTGCAAGAGGCAATGAAAGCACGCCATATGGTGCGGAAATATACCGATAAAGCGATCCCGGCAGATATTGCGGCAAAGCTGAAAGATCGGGTAAAGCAGAACAATGAGCAGTATAGTCTTTCCATTAAGCTGATGATCAATGACGGCAGCGCTGTACCGGGTGTGATCAAGCTGATCCTTGCCAAAGGCGTGAACAATTTCTTCATCATGGCAGGTCCTGCCGGTGCAGATGAAAAGTGCGGCTACTGCGGTGCAGATCTGATGCTTTATACCCAGACTTTGGGGCTTAATACATGGTGGGTCGGCGGCACCTATAACCGTAAGGGTGCGGCTGAAAAATCGGGAGCAACTCCGGTCGGTATTATAGCAGTGGGTTACGGTCAGACGCAGGGTGTACCGCATAAGACGAAAACGGCAGATGAGGTCAGTGCCTATGTCGGTGATGTTCCCGACTGGTTCAAAGAAGGTGTGGATGCCGCACTTCTTGCCCCGACAGCACTGGCAAAGCAGGCATTCATCATTAAAGGTAAGGGCAATACCGTGCATATCGACTGTAACAACGGGATCTTCAGCGGTGTGGATAAAGGACTTGTCAAGTATCATTTTGAACTGGGTGCAGGCAAAGAAAATTTTGAGTGGGTGTGATATATGAATAGAGGGATCCCGCTTCTTTTGATGAGTGAAAAAGGAGATGAAGGAAGTGTTTATACTGCTCGGTATCGCCGCTATTGCTGCTGTAGTGTTGATCGCGGTGCTTGTGTTCCTGAAAATTTATCCGGGTATCGGAAGGACTCCGAATAAGACGGCGCAGGCTAAATTTGCGAAAAAGACTGATAGGTTTTTCAATGGAAAGTTCCATAACGAGAATGATTTTGATTTAAGGATCGGAAAACTGGATCCTAAAAGCGACAGGAATATTCCAAAAAAGAAGATCCCAGCCGAAAAGCTTGAAAATATCCAAAGAGCCGGTAAGGAACAGCTTAAGATCGCATGGCTGGGACATTCCTCATCTTTTGTGCAGATGGGGAGCAAGAATATTCTGATCGATCCCGTGCTCACGGAACGCGCATCTCCGGTCGGTTTTGCCGGACCCAAGCGGTTCTCGGAGATAGCGCTGATACCGAAAGATGTACCCGATATCGATGTGCTGTTCATTTCTCACGATCATTACGATCATTTGGATTATCAGACTATAAAAAAGATAGACAAAAAGGTAAAAAATTATGTCATGCCGCTGGGCATAGACAGTTATCTGCGCAACTGGGGCGTTGAGCATAGCAAGATACACACGCTTGACTGGTGGGAGAATATCGAACTTGACGGGATAACATATACACTTACCCCATCGCAGCATTTTACCGGCCGTGATCCGTTGAAGATGAATATCACCCTTTGGGGCGGTCTGTACGCAAAGGATGAGCACCACAGCCTCTATTATACGGGGGACGGCGGATATTATGATGTATTTACAAGGATATATGAGAAGCTCGGTGCGCCGGATCTGATGCTTGTGGAGGACGGACAGTATGACAATGGCTGGGCAAAATGCCACATGATGTCAGAGCAGTCTGCGCAGGCTATAAAGGACGTTCATGCAAAGTGGGCGATCCCCGTTCACTGGGGAGCGTTCTCCATATGCAATCATGCATGGGATGACCCGATAATCAGGATCACCGAAGAGGCACAAAAACAAGGTATAAACCTCGCTACACCAAGGATCGGACAGCTTTTGGATTATGAGAGTATATCAAAGTATTGCGAACGCTGGTGGGAGGAGTTCTTTTATCAATAAAACGGCTGATCCGATGAAGTAGGCATTTGCTTGAGGTTTTGTCATTACAAGCGTACCTCGAATGGTATAGAGAACCTACATTGAGTGTTAAGATTGATTTTGAAGATGATGAAATCAACTATTTATTAGATTCTTGTAGTATTGATGAGATAACAGAGATAATTGATAATCATGATCTCGATGCAATTGATATTTATGCTGATCATATATTCACTTTTCCACGCTGACCGTCACACCGGACTTGAACCGAAACTCCAGATAGTCATCATACACAGTCACTTTTTCAAGCAGTTTCCGAACCAGTGCTTCGTCAAACTCTAAAACCTTACTTTTCTGTCGCTCAATAAACCGCTGCTGCTCACGAATCCGCTTCTTGTGTTCCGACTTCGCTGTGCCGTCCATATCTGCCTGTGCCTGAAGTTCACGCACTCGGAGGATTTCCTCGGTGATATCATCGTAGTTCTCACGACGTTCTGTTCTATCGATCAGTTCCTGCTGAAGTTCAGCCATTCTTGCAGCCAGTGTAGCGGCACTTTCCGGACGATACAGAAGTTCAAAAAGATTATGGTCAAGTCCACTTTACATACAAAGTTCTTGAGGAATTGAGTGATAGGATCAAAGATTTCACATAAAACAAAAAATCCCCCTCACCAAGCAAGGAACACAACTTCCTTCCTGATGAGGGGATTCGTATCATTAAATTCACTTTTTCAAGCAGCTTCTATCAGAAAGATTCACTTAGTTTTCACCGTATTTTCGTTATTTTCGCACCTTTGATTAAGCTGTCTTTAAGATTTGTGCTGTAAAATTAAACCATAGAAAACAAACCGACATCAGACCATTATAAAGGAGGTTCCATTATGAAACAATATCGAAAGCTTTCCGCATTTCTGTTAGCTCTTACATTATGTATCAGCCTTTCAGCCTGCGGCTCAACAGAATCTTCAAATACAGCTTCTGATGTAAGCTCAACTACGTCAATTACTACAGAAGCAGAAACAACTACAGAAACGAATGATAATACAGACAATAACCGTCCCGGCGATCCTCCTGATGGAGACAGACCTGACGCTCCTCCTGACGGCAACGGCGGAGGACCGGGCGGCGGAGGTCCCGGCGGTTCAAGCAGTGCGGATATTGACTATAAGGGTACTGTTGAGATTACATCCTCCGATTCTAAGTCCGGACAGAATTATAACAGCAGCACTGCCGATGAAAGCGCATTGCTGATCAGCACTTCTGATGAAGTTACAATCACGAATCCGACTATCAACAAAACCGGCGATTCTGACGGCGGCGACAATTGCAACTTCTACGGTCTGAATGCAGCGGTTCTGGTTAAGGACGGCTCAACTACAACGATTACAGGCGGTACAATCACTTCTGACGCTGACGGTGCGAACGGTGTATTCTGCTACGGAGGAAACGGCGGTCAGAACGGTGCAGCAGGTGACGGAACAACACTGACGATCCGCGATACAGTCATCAAAACAACCGGAGACGGCTCCGGCGGTATCATGACCACAGGCGGCGGTATCACTTATGCTTATGATCTTGATGTTGACACTTCCGGTCAGTCCTCTGCGGCGATTCGTACAGACCGCGGCGGCGGAACCGTTTATGTAGACGGCGGCACTTATACATCAAACGGTCTCGGTTCTCCTGCAATATACTCTACTGCTGAGATACACGTCGAAAATGCAGACCTCACATCCAATCTCTCTGAAGGCGTATGTATCGAAGGCAAGAACTCCATTGAGCTGACAAACTGCAATATGACAGCGAATAACACTAAGTGCAACGGAAATGCCACATTCTTCGATACGATCATGATCTACCAGTCTATGTCCGGTGACGCAGACAGCGGTACATCTTCCTTTACAATGACTGGCGGAACGCTGACAAGCAAGAACGGTCATGTGTTCCATGTTACGAATACGAACGCTGTGATCAATCTCAGCGGTGTAACGATCAAGAATGAAGACAGTGAGAATATCCTGCTCTCCGTCTGTGAAGACGGCTGGAGCGGTGCAGGCAATATCGCTACACTGAACGCTGACGGTCAGGAACTGTCAGGTATTATCAAGGTCGGCAACGATTCTGAGCTTACACTGAACCTTACAAATGGCTCTACATTCACAGGATCTATTGACGGTTCTATCACAAACGCCAAAGGCACAAGCGTATCTACAGAAATCGGTACAGTGAATGTCAAGCTCGACAGCACCAGCAAATGGATGTTGACTGCTGATACCTATATCACTTCCTTTGACGGCGATGTTTCCAATATCATCACCAATGGCTATACGCTGTATGTGAATGGAACGGCCTTAACATAATAATTACAAGTATTACCATATAAAACACATATCTAATTGAAACTAAAAATCCCCCTCACCAGGCAAGGAGCATCTCAACTTCCTACCTGATGAGGGGTATCATATCATTATATTCACTTTTCTACTTTTCCACGCTGACCGTTACACCAGATTTGAACCGGAACTCCAGATAGTCATCGTACACAGTGACTTTTTCAAGCAGCTTCTTTACAAGACTGCCGTCAAACGTTAATACCTTGCTCTTCTGCCGTTCAATAAATCGCTGCAGTTCCTTTATCCTCTTCCTGTGCTCCGATTTTGCAGTGTCATCCATTGCAGTCTGTGCTTGCAGCTCACGCAGACGCAGGATCTCCTCGGTGATGTCATCGTAGTTCTCACGGCGCTCTGTTCTGTCGATCAGCTCCTGCTGCAGCTTCGCCATTTTCGCCGCCAATGCTGCGGCGCTTTCCGGGTGTACCTCGTTGATCGCTGTTTCAAGGTTTTCTTTCAGCCTTGTCAGGTAGTCATCGCTGTTCCCCACGATCTCGTTGAGCGCATCGAGAAATGCTTCTATCAGCGTCTCCTCATTGACCGTTCTTGCATGGCACTGATCCTTCTGCTTTAGTCGGGTCAGGCACCGCCACACGACTGACTTCTTGCCGCGGTTATTCCAGTGGATCCTGCGGAACTCCTCACCGCATTCAGCGCAGAACACGATTTTTGAGAACGGGTGGTTTGCGCTGAAATTCTTCCGTCTGCCGAAGCAGGCGTTCTGTTCACTGCGCCGTGCCATTTCCTCCTGCACCATCAGAAATATCTCTTTCGGGATAATTGCTTCATGGTCGTCCTCGACATAGTACTGCGGCTGCATTCCGGTATTCTTTACCCGCTTTTTATTCAGAAAGTCAACCGTACAGGTCTTTTGCAGGAGCGCATCGCCCATATACTTCTCGTTTTCAAGTATCTTACGAATCGATGTGTCATGCCATTTTGCCTTCCCGCGGGAGGTCAGGACGCCGTCACGCTCTAAGCCCTGCGCAATCTTTTTACAGCTTTTCCCCTCAAGGTACTCTCTGAAAATGCGTTTGACGATCTCAGCCTGTTCCTGGTTGATGATCAGGTGACCGTTCTCGTCCTTGTCATAGCCAAGGAAATTGCGGGCATTGACCATCACCTTACCCTGCTGAAAGCGATAATGAATGCCCATTTTTGTATTTTTACTGAGGGATTCGGATTCCTGCTGCGCCAGTGACGCCATGATCGTCAGGAGGACTTCGCCCCTTGTATCCATCGTATTGATAGATTCCTTTTCAAAATACACAGGGATATTCATCCCCTTCAGCATACGGATGTAATTCAGGCAGTCCACAGTATTTCGGGCGAATCGGCTGATGGATTTTGTTAGGATCAGGTCAATCAGCCCCTTTTTGCAGTCCTCGATCATCGCATTGAATTCCTCTCTGCCCTTTGTTGAGGTCGCCGAGATACCTTCATCTGCGTATACCCTGACCATTTCCCATTCGGGTTTTGAATTGATGTACTCGGTATAGTGCTGGATCTGGCTCTCATAGCTGGATGCCTGTTCTTCATTGTCCGTGCTGACACGGCAGTATGCCGCAACACGAAGCTTCTTTATCTCCGTTTTTGCGGCGCTATTGCCCTTCTGCGGTTTTGCAGGAATTTTGATCACGTTCATTTTATCACCCCTATCAAACTGTACATATATTCTGCCTGCGCAATCGGATCGTCATATTGCATTTCCGGTTCAGCAAGTGTAAATTCTGTATAGACGGGCGGTGCTTTCAGCCGTTTCCCGCTGCCGTGCTTTTCAGCTCTGCGGATCAGTTCAGCATTTGCCTTTGTGAATGTCTGCCTGCTGACGATCGCAGGATAAAAGTCGTCGCCGATATAGCAGATATTCCGGATGATGCGCTTCACCATGCTGTGAACCATAGGCTTTCCGGCATTTTCTGCGGCCTCACGCAGGCTCATGCCCGAAATATAGCCGCTAAAGATTGCTCTGATCGCGCAGGCTTCGGATTCATCGATTTTTGCTATTCCATCAATTATTCTGTACCCGTACATAACTCCTCCATCAGTGTCAGTCCGCATTTCAGACGAAATCCGATGCTTGTGCGGGAATAGACGATAATGCTGTCCACATATTCCGTGAAAGCTTCATCGCTGAATTCTGTCTGTGTTTCGAGTGATTCTATGAAATGCAGCAGCTTTTCCGTTTCCTTGATGCTTCCGTTCACAGCGGTCTTTTCCTGATTTTTCAAAGCAGCGCGATATTCATCGTTCTGCTGTTCGATCCGTCTCAGCTCCTGCGTATACATTACGCTGTCAAGGAAACCGCCGACACGGAGTTTTCTGAGCTCCTGCTTTCTGTCCGTATTCTTCTGCAGCGCTGTCTTTAATTCCATTATACTCAAGAGGTGATCGTCAGCATCGGAAAGCTTCAATGATTCCAGATACGGAGACAGGATAAACTGATAGCCGAAAATCAGCTTGTTCAGCATGGTCACGAATGCCGCTTTGACTGCCGCATCCTTTATGAACTTCATAGAACAGGAAGCCTTATCATACAGGTGTGTCGTACAAGCCCACGCAATTCCGGTGGTCTGCGTCTGCCGCTTGAACTTACCGCCGCATTCACCGCAGATGATTTTGCCGGAAAACGGATACTTATTCTGATACTTCCTTACATCCGCTTCAATATTATGCTCTTCAGCATGCTTTTGCAGGACAAGCTGTACCTTGTCAAACATCTCTCTGCTGATGATCGGCTCGTGATGCTCCTCCGCATAGTAGCTATCGACTTCACCGTGATTGTTGTGCCGTCGAAAGCTGCTGTCCGTATAGGTTTTCATGAACGCGGCAGCGCCGTAGTATTTTTCGTTCACAAGTATTCCTTTGATCGTTGAGCCCGACCATTTTCCGCCCTTGCGGGTGGGAATCCCCCTGCTTTCAAGCATCTGCGCGATCTTGTATGTTCCCATGCCGTTCAGTGCCGATGAAAAGATCAGGCGGATTACTTCAGCTTCAGTTGGTTCGATGACATAATTGCCGTTGGCATCTTTTGTATAGCCATACGGCGGATAACCGAATTTGAAGGTTCCTGCTTCGATTCTCTGCTGTATCGACCATTTCACGTTCTTGGAGATCGACTCCGATTCATCCTGCGCCATGCTGCTGAGCATTGACAGGATCAGTTCACTATCCATCGAGCCGGTGTCAATGTTTTCCTTTTCAAAGTAGATCGGGATATTGCAGGATAACAGTTCCCGCACCAGTTCAAGGCAGTCCGTGGTATTACGCGAAAATCGGCTGATCGATTTTGTCAGCACATAGTCAATGCTCCCGGTACGGCAGGCATACAGAAGTGCCTGTAGGCCGTCACGGGAATCTGCTTTTGTTCCGCTGATACCGAAATCATAGAATACGCCTGCAAACTCCCAGTCGGAATGCCGTTTGATCCATGTTTCATAATGTGCTTTCTGAGCTTCGAGGCTCTCCTTCTGGTCAGCGTTCTCAGTACTGACACGACAGTAAGCGGCCACACGCAGTTTCTTTGCGGCAACAGGTTCCTGTGCATCGATTTTTCTTATGATCATGGCATTACCTCCTTTTGTCAGTACACTATATTAACTCTGGTTTGACGATTTTTCAAGTGTTTTCGGTAATAAGTCCGCAAACATCGGAGAGAAAGATTCGCGGTTCAGCTCCGTTAATTTGTCACATTCGTCAGTTGTGATCATGCCGCTTTCAAACAGCGCTCTTGTGATTGTCTGCGCTCTGAAATAATTGATCTCGTCAATGATTTTCTGCTGTTCCATAGCATACCTCCGTTTCTGTTAGCATGGATATGTATAAATGTATGGCTATGTGGGCATAGCACATTGACTTTTTCCGGGATGAGATGTATAATGAAAACAGACAGGGGCAATCTAATCTCCCCTACAAATCGGAATTTAGGAGTGAAGGTATGTTTATTCCAGAGATACCAAAAAACAAGTTAACAGATGAAATAACTCAAATCGTTGAACTGAGTAAAAAACTTGAACAGGATTATAATTTTGAATTTGCTCCGCCCTTATCTGAGGAAAAGATCACATTTTGGGAAAAGGAAAACGATATAACTATACCTGATCAGATAAAGGACTGGCTGAGATTCTCAGGGTATACGAGCCTGTGCAACGAGCTGGTGATAATCCGTGGAATTGACGGATTTAGGGCGCAAAGTGAATACATACATGATGATATGGTTATTATCGGTTCATTTATTGACGCAAGTATCGCCATCGGTTTTTCCAAAACTACGGGAATAATACTCAGGGAGGATCACGGTGAGATAAAGGAATACTCCACATTTGCTGACTTCCTGCAAAATACAGTTATAAGAAGCCTGAAAAAGTCTTGAATATCCACCCTGTCACAAATTCTGATTTAGCGTACTATGTACCGGGCAGAGAAATCCCTCTGCCCGATTGTATTATTCTTTCTTCAGCATACCCTTATAGCTGTCTTTGCCGATCTGTACAGTCACAGTGACATCGGCATCCGGCACATCGGGCGCAGGCGTTGAAGTTGGCTCTGCCTTGCCGAATCCGTTCAGCCCCTTACCCTTGATAATGGTCGGGAAATCCTTATAGCAGATATCCAGATCCACATTGCCGTTGATGCCGGCGACCTTGCCCTTCTCAGAATGCTGCCAGATAGGGCAGCCCGATCTCCTGCATCATCTCGGAAATTTCTTCGTAGGTCACGATAACTCCTTTTTGATGAGCGTTTCGAGCATATCTGCGCCGTTTGCTTCGGCAGGAGCGATATGCGGGATAGCTGCTACACGTCCGCCACCGCGCTTTGCATGACCGTGTTCGAGCAGATGTGCGATCTGATAGCGGTCTTTGCTGTGGACGGTCATTTCCAGTGTGTGGCTGTTTTCCTTCGTTTTCTTCGCTGTCCAGCTTCGCTTGTAGCGACCGGACTTCACAGGAGCTTTTGCGGAGATCTCATTTTTGACGGCGGTCGCTGTCTTTCTTACAGCTTTTTTCATAGCGGTATCTGCAAGATCAGCGTATTCCTCCAGTCCCTCCATGATCGCCGAAGCCATATCGTCAATAGATGTCATCCTTTGCACCTGCCTTTCGGGATTCGCAGATCAGCTTCATATAGTCCTGCGATGTGTAATTAGGAACAATGCCCTTGATATCGTAGTCGATGCCATCGAACCGGATTCTATACACAGTAGAGCCCATTTTCTTTGTCTGCGGCGTCTGCCGGATTGTTACCTCGATACGTTGTATCTCTCTGGTGACTCCGGTGTTTGTCTCCTCAGATGCAGAGCCTTGTGTATTGCCGACCGTCACAGAAGCCCAGAGGGAGAACGCCCCCTCCCACTGAGCCTTGTGATTTCCGATCGCATCTTTTTTGACATGATTTTCAAGGACGGCGATCCGCTGATTCAGTTTCCCGATCTCCATCAGACCACGCCCTCTCTCTGTGCGAATAACAGCGCCCTGAGTGTCAGTGTCAGCGCATGATAGTCAGCAGTATTGCGGTTTTCATAGAGGTAAGATACAGTATACAGCATAGCCTGCCGGGAGGTTTCCTCATTTTCCGCTAACTGCTTTTCATTCATTCTGCCCACATCCATCACGAGCCTCTGTGCCGTATCGATCAGAGTGAGGATGAGCTTGTCATCCTCACAATGGTCAACGCGGAGGTAGTTTTTTGTTTCAGGCAGTGAGATCATATTCACTTATCTGCCCTCCGTTCTTATCAGCCGTTGCCGCCTGCACCGCCGCCGGTAGTGCCGCCTGTAGCCGCTCTCGTGCCTGCCATCTTGAGGACCTTGACGGACTCGGGCAGGATCAGTCTGCCGTCCACACGCTGAGTAGTGAGGAAGCCGACCTGATCGGTGCGGGCATACAGCTCGTTCAGACGGCGGAAGGTGCGGTTCTGACGGTCAGCCACCCAGTAGTTCTTCATATCACCAAAGAGGAGAACACGCTCGCCCCTTGCGATACTGGGCATGAAGGAAGAGGTGCGGATCGGTCTGCCGAGCAGTGTATCCGGCTTTGCGATGTCAAGAGACGGCTTCCAGAGGTAGTTGTCGTTCTTGTCCTTCAGCTTCATGAGCTGAAGCAGGATGGTCTCGTTGCAGACGAACTGTGCGTTTCTGCGATAGGGAGACTTCAGGCTGTAGTAGAGGTCGAACACCTCGTCAAAGGTGATCGCCGTCTGGGATGCCGCAGTGACACCCAGCTCTGCACCGCCGGTCTCATCGAGGATACCGAGGGGCTTCTTGTCGCCGTCACCGGTGAAGAACGCACGCTCCTCGGCATTGCCCATTGCCACGCCGAAACGTGCTGCGATATACGATGCGAGGTCGAATGCAGAGTCGTGCAGAAGCTCGTTGCTGATCTTGATCATCGTGCCGAGCTTGTATGCGGAGAGGGTCGTCTGACCGAAACGGGTGTCGGTCTCCGGGATCTCCTCACCCTCATCGATCCACTGCGCCTCCATCGTGTCATTGGCGATCGGGATCTTGCGGGTACCGGAATTGGTCTTGATGACCGTTGCCATCTGACGGAAGATGTTGTTCTCTTCCAGAGCCTGAATGAGACGGCGCTCGAACTCGTCAGGAACGGTGTAGCCGCCTTCGGTATCCTCACCGACAGAAAGTGCGTTGCGGACTGCAAGCTGATCGCCCTTGTTGCGGATCATATCCCAGAAGGCGGACTTGTACTCGTCGGTTGCGGTCGGGTTTGTAGGCGGCGTATTCTTTGTGCCGGGAGCGTTGGTGACGGGCTTGCTGGTCGGTGCGGAAAGCGCCGCATCGAGGGCTGCCTGCTGTTCGAGACGCTCGATCTCTGCACCGAGTGCCTGCACCTCACCGGCCATTTTGTTGTACTGCTCCACTGCGGAAGCCTCCACGAGACCGTTCTCACCACGGTGCTTTTCGAGGAATGCCTTTGTCTGCTCCCACAGGGTATTACGCTTGCTGCGAAGTTCCATGATCTTGCTCATATCTTTTTCTCCGTTTCTGCCGGATATCTCCGGCGGTCATAAAAATACAGCCTGCTTATCTCAGAAAAGCAAGCTGCTGTTTCAGAATTTCATACGGCATTGCGCCGTCTGCGGTTTTACCGTCCATGCCGATCACAGGCATATCTAGTACTGTGACAGTTACCCTTTCCTCGGAAGGTTTCTGTGCATCATCTGCCTTGCCGTCATCGGGCGGCTCTGTGCCTTCGGGTGCTGCTGAAGCGGTGATCTTTCCCAGAATGGTCTGTCCCATGACACGGGTACTGTACTCCCAAAGGGCATCACCGGTGTCCAGCTTGAACGGCTTCTTTTCGTTTTCTTTCTTTTCATCGCCCTCATCGTCACCGCCTTCCTGATCGGGCTTCTCAGGCTCTTCCGGTTCCTCCGTCTTTTCCTGCGGCTTTTCATCAAAGAGGATCTCATCTGCAAAGCCCAGCTCAACAGCCTTCTTCGCATTGATCCATGTCTCATCGGACATGAGCTTGCTGATGCGATTTCTGCTGAGTCCGGTTTTTGCCGCATATGCGTTGATGATGCTCTCCTTGACTTCATTCAGCGTTGCGATAGCCTTCTCCATGTCCTTGGCATTGCCGAAAGCAATGGTTGACGGGTCATGGATCATGAGAAGTGCGGTCGGAGACATCTGCACGGTATTGCCTGCCATTGCGATCACACTTGCCGCCGATGCAGCGATGCTTGCGATCCTGACAGTGACATTGTGCGGATAGTCACGGATCATTGTGTAGATCTCCGCAGCGGCGAAGACGTTTCCGCCCGGCGAATTGATCCAGAGTGTGAGGTCACCGTCTTCGGCATACAGCTCGTCTCTGAAATCCTGCGGCGTGATCTCATCACCCCAGAAGGAATCCGAGTCGATCGGCCCCTCCAGGCGGAGCACTCTGCCGCCGCTGTCATCGTGAATATAGTCCCAGAATTTCGGCATTTACATCCCTCCGTTTCGTACTTTCTTCCTGCGCCTTTTCCGCAG
>Ga0255347_1004766_pt1 | contig 16084 bp, 12 predicted proteins | sample wastewater_treat_2_FD_192479 | JGI IMG/M metagenome (GOLD analysis project Ga0255347, IMG submission 192479) | Wastewater microbial communities from Lulu Island WWTP, Vancouver, Canada - plant24 | ecosystem: Engineered > WWTP > Wastewater > Unclassified | place: Canada: Vancouver, British...
CAAGGGCGGAAGCCGCTGGGGACGCGGCGGCAAAAAAGCAAGCTTGTAAGCTCTTTTTGCCGCCTTGCGTCCCCACGGCTTGTGCCCGCGGACTTGGAACCGGGCGCCGACCCGTGAGCGCCAGCGAACGGGGCACGCCCTAATTAAAAACATAATTATTATTACCCTTATAAAAGATAGAAATTTGGAAAATATTCTCTTTAATTATTGAAACAGAAGTTTTACACTTAAAAGGAGATAAAGGTATTGGATAATTTTTGTATTTTTGCAAACTAAATTTTTAAAAATAAATTCGTTAAGTATATGGACATTAGAGTAGAAAAAAGCTCAGAACTTACACATGAAGTAAGTATTGAAATTACAAAAGAGGATTATTCGGAAAAAGTTGAGACCGCTTTAAAAAAACAGAAAAGAAATGCTATTATACCCGGATTTCGTCCCGGGAATGCCCCAATGGGTATGATTAAGAAAATGTATGAAAAAGGGCTGATTGTAGACGAAATTGATAAAATTCTTAGCGAAAGTATACATAAATATATTGAAGAGAATGAATTAAAAACTATCGGAAATCCTCTTCCGCTTGATGAAAAGACTAAAATGGACATCGACAATAGAGAGGAGCCGTTTGTTTTTGCTTTTGAAATCGGGCTTGAACCTCAATTTGAGATTAACTACGAAGAACTGCCTACTCTCCCCTATTTTGAAATTGAAGCGAGCGAAGAGGAAATTGATAACTACATTCAAGAGTTACGTAGAAAATTCGGTCAATATACCAACCCCGACGAAATCGCAGAAGGTGATTTTATTTCGGTAAAACATGATGAGAAAGATAGATTTTTAATTTTTGATAAGCTGAGTAAAACAGGAAAAGAGCTTTTCCTTGGGAAAAAAATTAATGATGAACTTACCGTTGACTTAACTCAACTTTTTGAAGTTAAAAAGGAGCTTGCTCAATTTCTAGATGTTAAAGAGGAAGAACTTCCTGAAAAAATGAATGACACCGTTTTAAAAATTATTAATATTATTCGAAACACCTTAGCTGAAATAAATGAGGAGTTTTTTAATAAAGCTTTCCCTAATCAGTCAATAAAAACAGAAGAGGAGTTGAAAGGATTGGCGGCGGCAGAGATTGAAAAACAGTGGGCAACGCATAGAGATAGAATATTTATGACCGACTGTATCAATTTACTATTGGATAATCTGCAGATTAACCTTCCTGAAGATTTTCTCAAACGCACCATTCTACTAGGAAATAAAGAACTTACGCCCGAAAAAATAGAGCAAGAATTTGACGGCTATAAACGTTCCTTTAAATGGCAATTGATTGAAAACAAGATAGTTATAGATAATAAAATTCACGTTAGCCACGAAGAGATTAAAGACTTTGTACGCGATTTTTACATTAAAAACTATTTTTCTAATTTTAATCTTGAAGAGGCAAAAGAGCAAATTGATACTATTGTTCAAAATGCTTTACAAAAGCAAGAGGACGTGAAAAACATCTATGACCAGCTCTATGACCAGAAAATCATGGAAGTTTTAGTAAAGAATATGAAATTAGATAAAAAGAGCGGGACTTTCCAAGATTTCATAGAGGCTAAGAACAAGAAAGAAGAAGACGAGAAAGGTAACAAGAAAGAGAGTAAGGCTTCAAAAGCTACTGCAACTAAAGCTACAAAGACGACTAAAAGCACTACTACCAAAGCAACAACTAAAAGTACTCCAAAAACAACCGCTAAAACTACGAAAGCAACGAAAAAGGATGTAGAGAATGATAAATCTGAAAATTAATTTTAATAAATATAAACAGTTATGATATCTAATGAGTTTTATAAATATGCCACGAGGCATTTAGGTATCGGCAGTGCTCGTTTAGACCAATATTCGCGTATTGCCAATGACTACATTACACCTTATATTATCGAAGAGCGTCCGATGAACATTACGCAACTGGACGTTTTTTCAAGATTGATGAAAGATAGAATTATTTTTCTCGGTGTTCCGATTTACTCTGATGTAGCTAACATTATTCAGGCACAATTGCTCTTTTTGGAGTCGCAAGATCCTGACCGTGATATTCAAATTTACATGAATACGCCTGGGGGTAGCATTTATGCCGGATTGGGAATTTACGATACGATGCAGTATGTAAAACCCGAAATTTCAACTATTTGTACCGGTATAGCAGCTTCTATGGGCGCGGTTTTATTAACGGCCGGAACAAAAGAAAAACGCTTTGCCCTTCCGCACGCACGTGTCATGATTCACCAACCTATGGGAAGTACGCAAGGACAAGCGTCCGACATCGAAATTGAAGCTCGTGAAATTCAAAAACTAAAAAAAGAACTTTACGAAATTATAGCCTCCCATTCAGGAAAAACTTACGAAGAAGTGTGGAAAGATAGCGACCGCGACTATTGGATGACAGCTGCGGAAGCTAAAGAGTACGGCATGATAGACGAAGTTTTAAAAACGGAGAGAAAATAACGAATGGCGAAAGAAAAAAGAAAAGGCATTTGTAATTTTTGCGGCGAATTTTCATCGCTTGATAAACTATTTTTTGAAGGAATTGATGCCGCTATATGTGAAAATTGTGTTACACATGCCTACGAGATTATCACAGAATTTAATCAACAAAAAGCGGCTGAAAGTTCTTTAGATTTTCAAGATTTTGTATTGTTTAAGCCCCAAGAACTCAAAGAGAAATTAGATGAGTATGTTATTGGGCAAGATGAAGCCAAAAAGGTGATTGCTGTCGCCGTGTATAATCATTACAAACGTATTTCCTCTAAAAAAAAGGCAAAAGATGAAGTCGATATTGAGAAATCGAATATTATTTTAGTTGGAGAAACGGGCACGGGCAAAACGCTTATTGCTCAAACAATTGCAAAACTTCTTGACCTTCCGTTTTGTATTGCCGATGCAACTGTCTTTACGGAAGCAGGCTACGTAGGCGAAGATGTTGAAAGTATTCTCACACGACTTCTTCAAGCTGCCGATTATAACGTTAAAAAGGCAGAAATGGGAATCGTTTTTATTGATGAGATTGATAAAATAGCTCGAAAAAGCATGGCAAATCCTTCAATTACACGCGATGTTTCCGGTGAGGGCGTGCAACAATCGTTGTTAAAACTACTGGAAGGCACGGTAGTCAATGTTCCACCACAAGGAGGACGCAAACACCCCGAACAAAAATTTGTCACTGTTGATACTAAAAACATTCTCTTTATTGCAAGCGGAGCCTTCAATGATATGGATAAAATTATCGCAGAACGAATGAATACAAACGTTATCGGCTATAATACGAAACGAAATGTCATTGATAATAAAAATATTATGCAGTATATCTCTGCACAAGATTTAAAGACTTTTGGTCTCATTCCTGAATTGTGCGGCAGATTTCCGGTTGTTACTTATCTTAACGCCTTGGATAGAGATGCCTTGAAGAGAATATTAGTAGAACCGAAAAATGCACTAATTAAACAGTATATACACCTCTTGCACCTTGACGGCATAGCACTAACATTTTCTAACGATGCTTTAGATTATATTGTTGATAAAGCAATAGAATTGAAATTGGGGGCACGCGGACTTCGTTCTATAATAGAAAAAATTATGACTGACTTAATGTACGAAGCACCGACCTCCGGCAAGAAAAAGATAAATATTAGCAAAAAATATGCACAAGAAAAGTTTGAAAGTTCTATTTTTGAATTTTTGAAATAAGAGATTAGGGGAAATTTTCCTCTAATTTCCCCTAATTTCCTCTATTTTTTTTATAAATTGCTCGATTTTTTGTTTTTTTTGGGGGCTGTTAACACACCTTCTCAAAACGAAAATACTCTCGCAAAGAGATTGTTACAAGATTAAAGATTAATTTCCTGTTAAAAGGAGTTCTTAATCGTAAAAACGCCAATTAATTCCTAAAACATACCCACGTCCTTGCATGGGATAGTTGGGAGTAGTAAAATAGTTATAACCCATTAAGCCCGACAGAGCATGTGAAAGACGAAAATAAAACTGAATACGCTGCACCTTAAAATTAATATAAGAATCAAAATAGAAATAGTTCCCGATAAAATTCTTCTCTTGATAATAGAATTGGTGTAGTAGCGGATAATAACCATTAGCAAAGTAATTTGTGTTATACATCATGTCCACACCGAGTTGCAGTTGCATTTTATTTTGAAATAGACGAAAAACATAAAAAATAGTAGATTTTCCCGCAAATAGTGGAACAGGAATATATTTATTATCCGAATGTTGTAGCCATGCATTTATGTCAAATCCGAAATTTTTGATACGAACCGGTAAAAAGAGTTGAAATTGCATAACAGACGCATACTTGTCGATAAGAAGCGGATTGTAATTATTATCTAAAATCAACCTGTTTTTAAGCATAAAATAGTTTACAGACACCCTATAATTACCATATTGCCAATAAGTTGATAACTTTAAAACATTCTCCTTCTTCCATGTAGTGTCCCAACGATTATGATTACCTTGATAATAGCTATAAATATAATCGGGAGCAAACCGATAAAATTGGGCGTTAAGTCCGATTAAATGTGCTTTTTTTCTATTCAGGTACCACTTTGCCGTTGCCTCTGCTATCGCGTCATTATGATTATAATCCGAAAAGGCATAAGATAATTTAGCAAAAATATCAACAACTGAAAAAAGTCGAATATGAGTAGAGCCAAAGAGAGTAAAATTATGTCCGAAATATTGATGCGGTTCCGTCTCCGTATATTCGTGTCGTAGCCCGCCCGAAAAATGAATGAAATAAGGATTATTTGACACCTCGCGATAAGGCTTGTAAGACGTCCACTGAATAGTATTTATGAAAGTTTGAAAACTAATGGAATCTGCCGTGGAATCCGCAGAACTGTAAAATAGATAACGATAATAGAGAGAATCAGGCTGTATGTCCGTGTAACGACTTGTTACATTTTTATATTGAAACGTATGAGAAATTGTCCCAAGATAATGACTCTTCTTCGATTTTTTTGTTTTAAGTTGCAAATTTACATACTGATGAAAAAGAAAATCATGCGACTGCAAATTATTAAATGCATAGTATAATTTCATATTATACCCCTGCAAATTGGTGGTCATCTGCTCTTTAAAATTATCCATATCGAACAACCCGCCATTCTCCTCAATTCTGAAACGATTATAGATGTAACTAGCTCTAAATCCGTAAATTTCAGAGGGCAACTCATAATGTAAAGTGAAATCACCTATTATATTTCCATTTTTTTGGTGTGGATAATAGCCTTCGTTTAAATAGCCGTTCAAATTAAAAATAGCAGTAATATTTCTGAATTTTTGAGCATGCGTTGCCGCAAATTTATTTTCAGACGGAATCCCGAAAGTGTAATGAATCTTTGTAAACGAAGTTTTAAGTCGATAAAAAGCTATATCTTTTTGCGTTTTATAGTAAAGAGGATAAGGAAATTGGAAATAAGAAAAACCGACATCACGAGTAAAATCAAAATTGATAGATTGATGAGCCTGTCCTCCGATTCCCAACGATTGATATAAATTATTCGTATTTAATAAAGGGTCAAAACGACTTCCCTCTACAACAGAAGTATCAATCGGAATGAATTTTAGAAAATTAATAAAAAGCGGATCTAAATAGGCATAATCGACCGGCATATACGCAGGAGAAGTCGAAGAAACCGTATCATTTGCCGAATTTGTGCTATTTTCTTGAGCAAATGCCTGATTAAAAAATACAAGCAAACAAATTGAAATAATGTATTTCCCTAATAAACAATCACTTATACACTTTTTCATTTTCATCTTTTCAATTTGCTAAATTACACATATTTTACTTTTTTTGTACTTTAATTTTTTATTTTTTCAATTTTATTGATTATGACTCAAAAAATAACAATAAAAGAGGTTTTATCTAAAAAAGAATTACGTCTTTTTATCCGATTTCCCAGGAAGTTGTACGCTAATTCTCCCAACTATGTTCCCGCTCTTGATAATGATGAATACCAAACTCTGACAAAGCACCCGGCGCTGGATTTTTGTTCACTTCGGTTATGGCTCGCCTATCGCGACGGAAAAGTAGTAGGACGTATTGCCGCCATTATCAATCATAAACATAATGAATTAAAACAACAAAAACGAATTCGATTTGGGTGGTTTGATGTCATCAATGACGAAGAAGTTGCCCAATTGCTTTTCAGCAAAGTAGAACAGTGGGGAATTGAAAACGAATTGACCGAAATAAGCGGTCCGTCTCGCTTTTCAAATATGGAAAAACAGGGTTTGCTCATTGAAGGATTCGACAAAATGCCACCGATTTCTTCTGAATATAATTTTGATTACTATCCCCAATTATTAAACAACTTGAACTTTAAAAAGGAAGTTGACTATATGCAATATAAAGTCAAAGTAACGGATGTTCCGGAAAAAATAGAAAAATTATCTCATCTCATATCCGAAAGGTACAAAGTAAAAATTAAAGAAGTTTACTCTAAAAAAGAGTTATTAGGACTCGGTGTTTCATTTTTTAAAATGATAAACGAAAGTTTTGTAGACATATACAACTTTATTCCCCTGACAGACAAAGAGATAGATTATCATATTAAGCAAAACCTTGCTTTTGCAGACAAGGATTTAATCAATTTATTAGTTGATGAGAAGGACGAATTAATAGGGTTCAGTTTTTGTTTACCTTCATTAAGTCAAGCTTTTCGCCGAGCCAACGGGAAGCTATTTCCCTTCGGTTGGTATGCGATTTTAAAGGCTTTAAGAAAAAACAAAATGGTAAATCTATATTTAACCGGCGTTATTCCTGAGTGGAAAAATAGTGGCATTCACTCCCTATATCATTATCAATTAAATAAAACATTTATCCGAAAGGGCTATCAATATGCCATCACGAACCCGCAATTAGAGAACAATCCTGCCAATAGGATTTGGGAAAAGTATGAAGCGGAAATCGTTTTTCGCCGCCGCTGTTACGTAAAACCTCTACCAATTATTTCCTGCAATACAACGCCGTAGAGGGGAATTACGAATTAAAAATTACGAAATCCTATTAATACATCATTTTTATTTTTCTTTTGGGCGTGCCCCCTCGCTACGCTCGGAGTCGGTCTTCGGCTACAAGTCCGCGTCCCCACGGCTTGTGCCCGCGGACTTGGAACCGGGCGCCGACCCGTGAGCGCTAGCGAGCGGGGCACGCCCTAATTAAAATTAAAATTATAAATATTATTGCTCTTGTAAAGTATTTGAAGAAAATAATCTTAAAAACTCCAAGATAGCCCAAAACTGTAAATTAAAGGCAATTGGTAAATAATTTGGTTGCTTATGCGATTAACATAGAAAATATTGCGATAATTGTATAAATTGGTTACGCCGGCATTAAGCTCGATAACATTTCGCTCACCGATAAAAAATTTCTTTTTGATATTGGCGTCCAGACGGTGATATGCGGGCAAACGTGCCTTATTGAGGTCGGCAAGGAAAAAGGAGATGTTCTCATTCGCCGACACATAATCATCGCCAATACCGTCTGTCGGCAAATAGTAAGGATAATAACCTTGATTTTGCGTATACGGGAAGCCCGAACCAAAATTCCAGCGAATATCAAATTGCCACGATTTACGTTTCCCACACGCATACGAAAGAAGCAAATTGACATTGTGTCTCCTATCAAAATGGGGGGCATACTTAACAACGCCATCGTTACGAACAACCCACCCCAACGAATAGACAGCCCAGAGATAGAGACCTTTATACTCAAATTTCAGCGTAATGTCTCCTCCGTAGGCTTGCCCTTTCTCAAAAATAAAATCTTTTCGCTCAATTTCGGGTTTATCCATATAATATTCGTTATCCTCATAAATCTTATACCGATTCAGGGAGACAATACGAGGGAAATTTTTGAAATAACCTTCAATATTAACGGTTGTATAGGGAATCTCATCTATCTCTATACCGGCAATAAGGTGCTGGGAGCGTTGTAAATTATCTTTTACATCTTTCCCATTGTATTTACGCGGCAGGTCGTCCGGAGAAGATAAAAATCCGTAAAAAAGATTGACTACATCTCTATCGGAGGTGGCAGCAACATAATTTTGCGAGTAGAGCCCGGCGGCAAACTTTAGCCTTATTTTTTTAGTAATATTATATTTCATGGAAAAACGCGGCTCCGGAGAAGCAACATTCAAAGAACCGTAATATTGCACCCGAAAACTTGGCTCAATTAACCACTTGTCACGGAAATTGTATTTGAATTTGGCGTAAACGGCAATGTCCGAAGTGTGGTCAACCTCCGATACTTTGTAAAACGGAGTGCTGTAAAACGAATAGCTCGTACGATAACCAAGCAACTCGACTCCTACGTTGAGGAGATGTTTATCAATGTAATATGAAATATTCAAATTGGCGGTAAAGCCGGCAAGAGAGCTACTATCTTGTCGCCGACTAAAATAATCGTCTAACCTAATTCCATAATCGGAATAAGCAATAGTCCCTTCCAAAGTTACCGGGGCATTCCCGGGAATAACCAAGAAGTTAGTCCCTACGGCATAATTATTCCATTTGTACTTAGCTATATTTGTATAGTGAACTTTGTCGGCAAAATTAAAACCGAAAAAGTTAATTTTCGTGCCGTTTTTCAATCCTAATGAGATTTTACCATACACGTCTAAATAATTGAAAGGCAACCCGTTAGTATCCGCATATTTGTAAAACAGCTTTGAAGACTCATTCAAAAAGGAGCCTTTTGCCGAGAGGATATAGCTTACATAGACGTTTCGCTCATCGGTTAATTTGACAAATGGACCTTCTAATAAAAGTTTACCGCCGAAAGTATTGGCGTCAATTTTTCCGGATATTCGCTTTCTATTTCCGTCTCGCGTATAGATGTTCATAATCGAAGAGACGCGACCGCCGAACTCTGCCCCAAAACCGCCCGTATAAACGTCCGCATTGCTCATAATATCGTTATCGAAAACGGAAAAAAGCCCGATAGAGTGAAACGGATTTAAGACAAGCATCCCGTCAAATAAGACCATATTTTGTATGGGAGTGCCGCCACGAATATAAAGTTGACCGCCTTGGTCGCCTGTTGAAATAATACCGGGTAGAACTTGCAGATATTGAGCAAAATCGGGTTGTCCACCAATGGAAGGCATTTTAGTCATCTCTTTCGGCGAAATCGAGATAACGGCGGTTCGAGTTTCGGTAATCACTCGTTTTGCTTCGCCCGATACTTGAACGGCTTCAAGAAATACCTTAGAGGGTTGCAATAAGTAACGTTTAATTACGGTATTTTCATTAATGGAAATATTATCAACTAAAGAATCGTACCCGAAAAAATTAATCACTAAAGTATATTCCCCCTTAGGAATTTTGCTAATAACAAAAGAGCCGTTTCTTTCCGTCATTGCCCCGTAAGGAGTTCCTTTCAACTGCACGGCACAGAAGCCGATTGGCTCACCATCGGAATCGTCATAGACAAATCCCTTAACAATTCCATTTTGCCCAAATCCCCAATTAGGTAAAAGGAAGATTAAAAAAGCCGTAAATAGTAAGACTATTTTTTTCATAATTTTCCGTTGCAAAAGTACAGGAAATTTATTTTATAATTGCATTTATTTTATTTTTCGGACATATTTTCTCCCTTCCTCTCGTTGTCGTGCTAATTGACACCCAAAAGGGGTGATAGTTTCTTTCAATTCTTTTTCTTATTTTTGCATTTAAAATTAAAAATACCAAGTAACACAAATTAAGCATATTTTGGAACAATTATCTCAATTTTTTAAACAGATTACGAATCATAATAATAGAGAGCCGAAAAATCTTTATAATCCCATAGATTATGTTTTATCACAAGACGGTAAGCATTTGCGTCCCCAGATGGTTTATATAAGCACACAACTGTTTAACGGTCCTACGGAGGCGGCTTTATATCCGGCTGCGGCTTTCGAGTTGTTACACAATTTCACGCTCATACATGATGACATTATGGACCAAGCTCCGCAACGCCGCGGCGAACCGAGCGTCTATAAAAAATGGAATACTAATATCGCTATTTTGTCAGGAGATGCCATGGCAACTTTCGCCTTGCAAACAATGTTACAAACACCGACTACCGCTGATATCAAATTAGAACTTTCTCATCTTATTTCCAAAACTTCTATCGAAATTTGTGAAGGACAACAATATGACCTTGATTTTGAGAATCAAAAAAATGTCTCTATTAGCGAATACTTAAAGATGATTCGCCTGAAAACCGCCGTTATGATAGCCGGCTGTCTTAAAGCAGGAGCGATTTTATCTCAAACCTCACCAAAAAATCAACAAATAGCATACGACATTGGTATTAATATTGGTATCGCTTTTCAATTAAAAGATGACTTGCTGGATATTTACGGAGATAATACAGTGTTTGGGAAGATTAACGGAGGAGATATTAAGGAGAATAAAAAAACTTATCCGCTCTTGCGTGCAATCGAAGACGCCACGCCGGAACAAAAGCTGAAATTATCAAATTACTTATCACTACCCGATTCAAAATTTGAAGAGAAATTTATGCTTATTAAAAAACTTTATGAAGAGCTTGACATTAAAAAGAAGTGCGAAAATCTCATTTTAGAATACGGCAATCAAGCTCTTAATTTGTTGAATACGCTTGACGATATTAACCCTAAAGGGAAAGAAGTTTTACAAGATTGGATAACTCGACTAAGAGATAGGGATAAATAATGGAAAATTTAATAAAGAAAAGATACTACGTTATCTTATTCATTATTTTTGGATTAGTGGCGATTTGCCTAATCCGTCTTTTCCATATTCAGATTTTAGACCCCTCTTATAAAAAACATGCCGAGCAAAACGCTTTGCGTCATCTTACCGAACACCCTGAAAGAGGACTTATTTATGACCGAAACGATTCGTTGTTAGTATACAACGAAGTAGCTTACGACTTAATGATTGTTCCCAATGAGTTGCGTACTTTTGACACCAACGATTTATGTCGCATTTTAGATATTGATAAAGAAATTTTACTAAAACGCATTGAGAAGGCAAAAGCATACTCTATGCTCATACCCACCATTTTTGAACAGCAGATGTCGAAAGAGGATTACGGCTACGTAGAAGAGAAATTATATAAATTCCCCGGCTTTTTCGTACAAAATAGAACATTACGCTCCTACCCTCACCCGGTTGCGGCACATATTTTCGGTTATGTCGGCGAAGTGAGCCAGAAGATTTTAGATAATGACCCCTACTATCAGTTAGGCGATTATATCGGCATTAGCGGTATCGAAAAAGCATACGAGCCGGAATTACGAGGGGTTAAAGGGAAAAGAGTGGTCTTAGTTGACGTACATAACAGAGAACGAGGTAGTTACAATGACGGAGAGTTAGACCAAGCTCCGGTAGCCGGCACCGATTTATGGTCTTCTATTGATTTAAGATTGCAAATCTACGCAGAACGACTATTAAACGAACGCTCAGGAAGTATCGTTGCAATAGAGCCAGCGACCGGTGAAATTTTGTGTATCGTCTCAAGTCCGAGTTACGACCCGAACCTTTTAGTCGGCAAAGCACGCGGCAAAAATTACCGTCTACTGCAAGAAGATAAAAAGAAAAACCCTTTGTTTAATCGTGCCTTGTCGGCAATGTACCCTCCCGGCTCAACTTTCAAATTAGCTAATGCGCTCATCGCTCTTCAGGAGGGAATTATCACCCCTTCGACAAGCTATTTCTGTCCCCACGGCTATATAGTTGGAAACTTGACGGTTAAGTGCTATCATACAGGAACCGTAGATTTAACTTCGGCGATTCAAGTCTCCTGTAATAACTATTTTTGCAGAATTTTTTACAATACTCTTTCGAATAGGACTAAATTCCCGTCTATTCAAGAAGCATATAACACGTGGAAAAAACATATTAACGATTTTGGCTTTGGACAAAAGTTTGAAAGCGACCTTCCATACGAGACAAGAGGTATCATACCAAGTTCCGACTACTTTGATAAAATCTATCATAAATCTTGGAACGGAAATACGGTCATTTCCATGGGAATCGGACAAGGAGAAGTCGCAACGACTCCGATTCAAATGGCTAACTTTATGGCAATCATTGCGAATCGCGGTTACTATATTAAGCCGCACGTCATAAGAGCTATCAGTAAAAAAAATAATCCCAACCATAGATATACCGAAAAACATTACTGTAGCATAGAAGCCAAACATTACGCAGCCGTGATAAAAGGAATGGAACAAGTGATGGTAGCGGGAACCGCCAGACGCTCAAAAATTGAAGGGATTAGAATGGCGGGGAAAACAGGAACCGCCCAAAATCCGCACGGAATGGACCACGCCGTCTTTGCAGGCTTTGCCCCCATTGACAATCCCAAAATTGCTATTTTCGTTTTAGTAGAAAATGCAGGCGGCGGCGGAGCAGTAGCGGCTCCGATTGCAAGCTCAATTATTGAATACTATTTAAAAGATGAAACTAAAAAAGAAGAGTTAGAAAATAAACTTAATGACTCCTTAAAGAAATAGAAATGAGACGCGATACCAAATTTAATATTTCAAAAGGAATTGATACACAACTCGTTATCATTTATCTTGTCTTGGTAATTATTGGCTGGTTCGCTATATATTCATCTTCTTATAATCCTGAAATCCATTCAACGAACATCTTTGACTTAAGCAAAAATTATGGTAAGCAATTAATCTGGATTGCTTCCGCCTTCGTACTTGCCATTGTCGTATTAAGTTTTGAGAGTCGCCACTACATGCACTTTGCCTACCACATTTACATTTTCTTCCTCCTCATTATGTTGATAGTCGTCTTTGTCGGCACTGAAATTTCCGGTGCCAAAGCATGGATAAAAATCGGCAATTACAGCATTCAGCCTACTGAATTTGCAAAGTTCGCCACCGCACTTGCCTTAGCTAAATTTTTTAATGAAGGGAAAACGCAATCACAAAAGAGATACATGTGGTTAACAGCTTTCGGCATGATATTTATACCGATTATTATCATTATATTCCAAAAAGATGCAGGCTCTGCTTTAGTTTTCTTATCTTTTATTATTCTATTTTATCGCGAAGGGTTAAGTGGAAATATATTCTTAATAGCCGTAACGGCATTTATACTCTTTTTACTCACTTTCATGCTTAACGAGCTGTATGCCATAGCCATCAGCACGTCAATTTTCTTAATATTTTGGATAATAAACAGAAAAAAGAAAAAGAAATTAATTCGGAACGCAATCATCTACGGTTGTGCACTTTTATTTATTTTCTCCATTGACATAATATACGATAAGACCTTACAACCGCACCAAAAAATGCGTATTGACACCATCTTAGGGAAAACTTCCGACCCGCAAGGAGCGGATTTCAACCTAAATCAATCGAAAATTGCTATCGGTTCGGGAGGTTTATGGGGCAAAGGCTATTTAAACGGCACGCAAACAAAACTCAATTTTGTTCCCGAACAAAGTACCGATTTTATTTTCTGCTCTATCGGCGAAGAGTTCGGTTTTTTGGGTAGCCTCGTCATATTATCACTCTTTACTGCTCTAATATACAGGATTTTATTCCTATCGGAACAACATCGCAATCCTTTCGTTCGATATTACGGATACGGCGTCGCCTCAATAATTTTTTTCCACTTTATAATTAATATCGGTATGACTATCGGCTTAGTTCCGATTATCGGAATTCCGTTGCCGTTCCTGAGTTATGGGGGGTCATCGCTGTGGGGATTCACCATACTTTTATTTATTTTTATTCGTCTTAATAATTCATAAAACTCCATCTTACCATGAAAAAAAATGATTTTTTAATAGCTCTCGTTGTCATCGTCATTTTAGCACCTTTTTTTATTTTTGATTCGGTTTATGAGAATTATCTGAGCATAAACAGGCAATTCCCGCTACTTGCCGCATTTGTAAAATTCTCTATTCTGGCTACTTTTGGAGAAATCCTTGGAAAACGTATCAAAACAGGAAATTATGATTTGACAGGATTTGGACTTCTCCCGCGTGCCATTATATGGGGGCTTCTCGGCATTTGGATTGCAATAGCTATGTCCGTTTTCCGTATTGGAGTTCCCCTCTTTTTAAATCAATTTTCCGTCTTTGCCGGTATCGCAGATGCCATGAATGCCACTTTCTCGGGATTGAAGTTGTTAGGAGCTTTTAGTATCAGTTTGATGATGAATTTCTCTTTTGCCCCCATTTTTATGACTCTCCACAAAGTTACCGATACACACATTGCCGTCTACAATGGGAATATTCATTGTCTTTGGAAACCTATTACGGTTCAAAAGATTCTTTCTGAGATAAATTGGAAAGTTCAATGGGGTTTTGTTTTCAAAAAAACCATTCCTTTTTTCTGGATTCCGGCTCACACCGTTACTTTTATCTTGCCGCAAGATTTACAAGTTTTATTTGCTGCGATTTGCGGGGTCGCTCTCGGATTAATTTTAGCCGTAGCTTCGCTTAAAAAATAGTTTTATCTTTTAGTCGATAATAATAATTAGGGCGTGCCCCCTCGCTCCGCTCGGGGTCGGTCTTCGGCTACAAGTCCGCGGTCGCAAGCCGTGGGGACGCAAGGCGGCAAAAAGAGCTTCTAAAGTCGCTTTTTTGCCGCCGCGTCCCCAGCGGCTTCCGCCCTTGCGGGCTTTCCGCCTACGCCCTCACGCAGCCAACTTGCTCGGACAGAGCCATTTAAGCTCAAAATAAGAAGCGGAAAGTGAAAAAAAGTAACATGTATAACAAAAAGTGTCAACTTTTTTTAAGACGAGACAAATCTCTTCGTACTTTTGTCTTGATACAAAAGTACCAAAAAATCAAGGCAAAAAGAACGCCGCCCGCTCTGCCAATCGGCTAAGCGGTTCTAATAAAACAACGCATTTCCTCCTACTTGCGTAGGAGAAAATGCTAACGACAAGCGGTTTTACAAGAACCGCTAAGCAGATTGGCATTCACAGCACGACCGCCCCTGCTTTTTGCCGGGCCAACACACGTGCTTCGTTGCAGAGCTAATTCTTTATTTTTTGGATACTATCCCAAAAAGCGTGTAAACCTCAAAGTTTAATATTTCTGCACAATGAAACTTTAGAAAACACCATCACCCATGCTTCTAGAATTAAAGAGATTTTTTTTGTAAAAGCATATTGCTCAATAAGTTGAAAATGAAAAACTAACCCCGAAGGGGTGACATGATAAAAATTAAGAAATAAGAATTGTTTAATTGTTGGCATTTTCTTTCATTTTTTTATTTACCTTTGCCCTATCAATCCTCAAAGATTATGGAAACGCCCCGTTACTTCTACCACCCCGACCTAAGCATCTGGCTTAGCGTTGACCCACTAAGCGACAAATACCCAAACTTAACTCCCTATGCGTATTGTGCGAATAATCCAATTATTTTAGTGGATCCGGACGGGAGGTCACATACCGATCCACCGTGGAAACAAATAAATTCTGTTATTCCAAAAGAAAAGTTCGTTGGTTTTCGGAGAGGTGTACAGTGTTTTGATTTAGCAAAAGAACAACTTAATGTTGTAGGATATACTTGTGGTAGTTATCATGAATCTACGACCCATCGAGTATATACGGAACAAAAAGGTGTTAATAAAACAGAAACAGCTAAGGCAATACAATATATTCACGATGCGCTTGAACAAGGTATTCCTGTTTTAGCAGGGGTTGATAATTCTCCTGGTCATCCTGGCAATCATGATGAGACAACTGATCATTTTATTGTAATAGTAGGACAAGGAAGTGATGAGAATAGGAATTATTTTACCTTTTACGATAATGCTACTTCAAATACAGAAAGTGGAACAAGCGAGAACAATAAATTGTATTATGATTCAAAAGATGGTAAAATCACAGGAACATCAGAAACTGTTTATTCAATAAATTCTCAAAGAGATTATACAATAACTCATGTCCGAGAATCAAAGGCTTTAAAACAAAAAGAAAATGAGTAAAATTATTTTATTATGAAAAATATATTTTTTTTATTAATTACAGTTTTTTATTCTGTTACTTTTGTATCGGATGGAAATTTATTTG
>Ga0255347_1004768_pt1 | contig 16078 bp, 10 predicted proteins | sample wastewater_treat_2_FD_192479 | JGI IMG/M metagenome (GOLD analysis project Ga0255347, IMG submission 192479) | Wastewater microbial communities from Lulu Island WWTP, Vancouver, Canada - plant24 | ecosystem: Engineered > WWTP > Wastewater > Unclassified | place: Canada: Vancouver, British...
GGCGGGGCTCTACCCTGACGTCGACCTGGTGTGGATCTCCCGGTGCAGCAACATCGTGATCGGAGCGCTCGCCGGGTCCAGGGTGGACAGGAGCTCGGCGCGGCTCCTGCGCGAGCTGCCCGTCCCGGCCCTCGTCGTATCCGCGAGCATGCTGATGCTCTCCCTCGGCGGAGGGGCCTTCCTGTACGCAGCCACGGATCTCTCCCCCCGGACTGCCTTCATAGGGTCCACGACCGGCGGGATCGCGGAGATGGCCCTCCTCGCGATGTCCCTGGGGGCTGACGTGGCCACCGTCACCCTGCTTCAGACCGTTCGGCTGCTGACCGCGCTGGTCGCGGCCCCCGCGATCTGCAGGTCCCTGACCGGGCTGCTGGGTCGCTGTGCGCCGGGCCTCGTCAAGGTCGAGCCACCGACGACCCCCGACGTGCGGCGATCCTCGGCCGCCGACTTCGCGCTGCTAGCCTCGTCGGCGCTCGCGGGGGGAGTCGCGGGGCTCCTGCTCGGCCTCCCCGCCGGGGCTATGACCGGGGCGATGGTAGGAACCGCTGCCGCCAACCTGCTCCGCGAGGGGCTGCCCGAGGTCCCCAGTGGATTGACTGTCGCCGCGCAGGTGGCCATCGGGGTGACGATAGCGTCCAACATCTCGGCCTCGACCTTCGCCGGGCTGGGGGGGCTGTGGCTGCCGACGTCGCTGCTGCTGTGCATGATGCTTCTGTGCAGCGTACTGATCGCCGAGTTGCTCCACAGGATGACCGGGTGGGACTACCCGACCTGCCTTCTGTCGGCCTCGCTGGGGGGGCTGTCGCAGATCGCGGCGGTCGCGGGCGAGATGGGGGCCGACCCGCTCAAGGTGACGCTGCTCCAGACCGTGCGCCTGCTCAGCATTCTTCTCGTCCTGCCCGTCCTTTTTTCCCTGCTCTTCCTCTGAACCCGGGCCCTTTCTCTGGTATGATTTGCCAGGATCCGCCATACTTTTTTTCAAACAAGGAGTGAGCCCCTCGCCATGACAGAGAGACCTCCCGTATCGCCCTGGATAGTGCTGTCCATCGGCGTCTTCGCCATCTCCACGGGCGCCCTGTTCGCCAGGATGGCCGATGCGCCGCCGCTGGTGATCTCCGCCTACAGGGTCGGGCTCGCGACCCTCTTCCTGGCGCCCTTCACGCTGCGCAGGGCGGTCTTTGAGCTCTCGCGGCTCGGCGGCAGGGACATCCTGTGCGGCGCGGTCTCCGGGGTGTTCCTCGCCCTTCACTTCGCCACCTGGATCTCCTCGCTGTTCTACACATCGGTGGCCAGCAGCGTGGTGATAGTGAACGCGATACCCCTGTGGACGGGGCTGTTCTCCCCGATGCTCACGGGGGACCCGTTCTCGAGGTCGCTCAAGAGGGGGCTGATGGTCGCCCTTCCGGGGGCCCTGATCATAAGCTGGGGGGACTTCGCGACCGGCTGGACGGCGCTGTGGGGGGACTTCCTGGCCCTGCTGGGCAGCCTGTTCGCCGCGCTCTACATACTGCTGGGACGGAGGATAAGGCCGCGCGTCTCGCTCGGGACCTACGTCACGCTTAACTACGGCACGGCCGCCGCGGTTCTGTGGACGGCCGTGCTGATCCTGGGGCTGCCCCCGGCGGGCTACACCGGCGCAACCTGGAGCGCGTTCTTCCTGATGGCGCTGGTGCCCCAGATACTGGGGCACTCGAGCTACAACTGGGCGCTGCGCTGGATGACGGGCGGCGCGGTATCCCTCTGCCTGCTGGGGGAGCCCGTCGGCAGCTCGATCCTGGCCGCCCTCCTGCTTGGCGAGCCCCTGACCCTGGTCAAGATCGCAGGCGGCGGGCTGATCCTCGCGGGGATCGTGCTGGCGTCGCGGGAGGAACGTCAGGAGGCGCCGCCGGCCTGATCCGGCGCGAACCCCTCCGGCTTCAGCAGCAGCATCCCGAGCGGCGGCAGCGACAGCGGCAGGGGACACCAGCCAGAGTCCGCTTCCTCCGCCTCGACCCCGCCGAAGTTGCCGACCCCGCCGCCGCCGTAGACCTCCGCGTCGCTGTTGAGCAGCTCCGTCCAGCGCCCGCCGGTCGGCACGTAGATCCTGTAGCCGTGGCGAGGCACCGGGGTGAAGTTGAGCACCGCGAGCACAGTGTCGCCCGACGCGCTCCTGCGGAGGAACGACACCACGCTCTGCTCCCAGTCGGAGAAGTCGCACCAGCGGAACCCCTCGTGCGAGAAGTCCCTCTCGTGCAGAGCTGGCTCACCGCGGTAGACGCAGTTGAGGTCCGTCACCCAGCGGAGCATCCCCTGGTGGCGCGGGTACTTCAGCAGGTCCCAGAACAGGCTGTCGTCGTGGTTCCACTCTCGCCCCTGCGCGAACTCGCTCCCCATGAAGAGCAGCTTCTTGCCCGGATGGGCGTACATATAGCCCAGCAGCAGCCTAAGGTTGGCGTACTGCTGCCACTCGTCGCCCGGCATCTTGCCGAGCATCGACCCCTTGCCGTGCACCACCTCGTCGTGCGAGAAGGGGAGCAGGAAGTTCTCGGTGAAGGCGTACATGATGCTGAAGGTTATCTTGTTGTGCTCGTACTTCCTGTAGACCGGGTCCTTCTGCATGTACTGCAGCGTGTCGTGCATCCACCCCATGTTCCACTTCATGCCGAAGCCGAGCCCGCCCAGGTAGGTCGGCCTGGTGACCATCGGCCACGCGGTCGACTCCTCCGCCATGGTCTGCACGTCGGGGAACTCCTCGTAGATCGCCTCGTTCATCCTCTTCAGGAAGGAGACCGCCTCCAGGTTCTCGTTGCCGCCGTACCTGTTCGGCACCCACTCCCCCTGCTTGCGCGAGTAGTCTAGGTAGAGCATCGACGCGACGGCGTCCACCCTGAGGCCGTCGGCGTGGAACCTGTCGAGCCAGCAGAACGCGCTGCTGATCAGGAACTCTCGCACCTCGTTGCGCCCGAAGTTGAATATCCTGCTGCCCCAGTCGGGCTGCAGCCCCTGGCGCGGATCCTCGTGCTCGTACAGGCAGGTCCCGTCGAACCGGGCGAGCCCGTAGGCGTCCTCGGGAAAGTGCGACGGCACCCAGTCGAGGAAGACGCCGATCCCCATCTGGTGCAGCACGTCGACCATGTACATGAAGTCCTCGGGCGTGCCGTACCGGCTAGTCGGGGCGAAGTAGCCCAGGGTCTGGTACCCCCAGGAGCCGTAGAACGGGTGCTCCATCACGGGGAGCAGCTCCACGTGGGTGAAGCCGGCGTCGCGGACGTACTCGCCAAGCTCGTGCCCCAGCTCCCTGTAGGAGAGGGAGCGGAACCCCTCCGCGGGCTTCCTGCGCCACGACCCGACGTGTACCTCGTAGATGGACATAGGCGCACCCAGGGCGTTGCGCTCGCGCCTGTTCTTCATCCAGTCGCCGTCGTTCCACTTGTAGTCCGCCGGCCAGACTATGGAGGCGGTCTTGGGGGCTATCTCCCAGAAGGACGCGAAGGGGTCCCCCTTCTCCATCACAGCTCCGGACCTGCTGCGCAGCGAGTACTTGTACAGGGCCCCCTTCCCCACCCCCGGGGCGAAGCCCTCCCACACCCCGGAGTTGTCCTTCCTCGGCGAGAGGTAGTGCCGGGTCCTGTCCCAGTCGTTGAATGTCCCGATCACGCTGACCTCCCGAGCGTTGGGGGCCCAGAGCGCGAAGTACGTGCCGCTGTCCTTTCCGTCGTCGACCACCTGCGCGCCCAGCTTCTCGTACAGGCGGAAGTGGTTGCCCTCCCTGAACAGGTACGAGTCCATCTCGCCGAAGACCGAGAAGTCGTACCGTATGCTGCCGACCTTGGACATAGTCTCTCCCCCTTCCACGGGTGCGATCTTGCACTATTGTACCCCACCGCGGGGGCGTTGCGCACTTGGCGGAGGGAGCGAGCCCGCCACCTACCTGCCGTTCCCCGCCCTTCTGATCCGGGGCCAGACGATATAGGCGAGCAGGACGCAGACTAGGAGGGTGGGCGCCATGAACGACGCGTTGTAGACCGCCGAGTAGACCCAGACGTTGGACCCCTCGGGGGCGAAGGAGCCGAAGAAGACCACCCCGGACAGCACGTGGCAGAGGAAGCGCAGCAACGCACCCAGCGTCAGGCCGATCCACAGGGGCCTGTCCCTCAGGAAGCCGGCGACCCCGAGTGCGCCGAAGGCGAGCGGGTAATCGAGAAGCGCCTGAAGGGGGTGAACTATGTACCCGCCGGTGAGCAGCTGCATCAGGCCGGACACCGCCCCCGCCGCGCAGCCGTACCTGCCGCCGCGGCGCAGGGCGAACAGGAACAGCGGGAGCATCTCGAGGGTTATGGAGCCCCCCTGCGGCATGCTCCAGATCCGGAGGGCCGAGAATACCACTGACAGGGCGACGGCCAGCGCGCCCTCGACCATGACGGTGATGCGTTCACTAAACAAAGGACATTCCCCCTTTAAAATATCCATCGGAGGAATGTCCTCTAAAAGCGGCACCTTCCCTTCGCCGGCATTACCCGGATCAGGTTCCAGGAGTCGGGGCCAGATCGCCCCCTCTCAGTCCGTAGCGGACTCCCCCGATGCATTTGAAAGGATTATACACCCGCGCCGGGAAATATGTCAAAAGGGTCGAGTTCGAGCTCTATTTCGATTGACAGAGGATACAGTAGGGAATACGATATTGCGCATGATAAAAAAGGACGTGATAGCGGTGAAGACAGTCTCGCAGGAGGCCAGCCGGCAGGTCAGGGCTTTCAACAGATTCTATTCCAAGGTCATGGGTGCTCTCAATCAATCCGTCCTCGACAGCCCGTTCTCGATAGCCGAGGCGAGGGTGCTGTTCGAGATCAAGCACCTTGACAGCCCCACCGCAAGCGAGATAAACAGGGAGCTGGGGCTCGACCCCGGCTACCTGAGCAGGATCATACGCCGCTTCGAGCAGGACGGCCTGCTGACCAAGGAGAGGTCGCCGCAGGACGGCAGGGCCTTCCTGCTGAAGCTCAGCGAACAGGGGTCGAAGATCCTGACGTCCCTGGAGAAGAAGGCCGACAAGAGGGCGGCCGAGCTCCTCTCCTCCCTGCCCGAGCGGGACCAGCCGCTGCTGCTCCGCTCGATGGGCTCGATTCGCTCCCTTCTGTCGGGCGTCGCGCCGGAGGTGACGGTCAGGCCCGCCAGGCCGGGCGAGCTTGGCATAGTGGCCGCCAGGCACATGGACTACTACGGGGAGCGCTACGGCTTCGACCTGTCGTTCGAGGTGTACCTCCACGAGGGGATGACGCGCTTCCTCAAGCACAGGGAGGGCGGCCTGGGACAGGCGTGGGTGGCCGACCGCGAGGGAGAGGTGGTCGGATCCATCGCGATAGACCACGCGGAGGAGCACGTCGCGCAGCTCAGGTGGCTGCTGGTGGAGCCCGGGTTCCGGAGGACGGGGCTGGGCAGGCGCCTGATGGAGGAGGCTCTCGCCTTCTGCAGGGCCAACCTGTACCGCAGGATCTTCCTGTGGACCTTCTCAGAGCTGGAGGAGGCGCGCAGGCTGTACGAGCTGTTCGGATTCTCCCCGACGGAGGAGGTCTCCCACCAGATCTGGGGCAAGGACTTGACCGAGGAGAGGTGGGACATCCTCCTGTTCGACCCGGACGAGGATTGAATCACTCGCCTCCCGGCGAAGGCCGGGAGGCTTCCTCCGCCAGCAGCTCCACGAAGCGGCTGAACAGCGGAGGGAGGGTGCGCAGGTAGAACGGCAGGTGCAGGCGCTCGGAGTTCTTGTGGTCGTCCTTGCCCAGCGGTCCGAAGTTCGCGATCGGGACGCCCAGCCTCTTGAGGTCGTCCAGGGGGAATCGGTAGGCGCTCCCCCACAGGGGCATGTTCTCGGCGAGTACGTCCAGCTCGGAGGACTCACCCTGAAAGCCCATGTAGCTCATGTCCATTATGCCCTTGAAGACCTCCACCAGGCTGATCTCCACGCCTGAAACCGCGGCCTCGTCCATCAGCCTTCGGGCAGCGCGAAGCAGGGAGAGTTCTCCTGGCGTCTCCCGCCTGTTCAACCTCGGAGGGTAGTAGGGAGGAAGGAATCCGACCACTATCAGCGGGCCCTTCTCACCCGACAGGTCGAGCAGGAATGATGCCGCCTCGACGCATCGTTCCCGTTCGTCCAGAGAATCGGGAAGCGACTCGGCGAAATCCTTCAGCGCTGAATCGAATCCGTCAGTGCGATTTCGCGCTCGTTCCGCCAGTTCGGCGAATGAAAGCACCCTGCCGGCGAAGCGATTGCGCGAGCCTGCACGCTCACCGTGCCGGGCTAGCCGCTCAAGCGTCGCGTCGAGAGCCCTCTCGGCCGCCTCCTTCATCTCCTCCAGCACGCGCGCAGGAGTCTTCGACGTCGTGAGGACGTTGTAACAGGCTACGGCTCTCTCCGGCAGGGTTACCGAGTAGTTCTCGACCAGGTCTCGGAAACGCAGGCATGCCGCCGGGGGGAACCTTTCGCCATCGTGTTCCTCGGCCGTCTCCGGGGCGCCCTCAAGCAGCATCGCAAGGTGAGCCAACATCAGGGAGGAGCTTACTCCGTCATAGTAGTCGCCCACATGCGCCTCGCGGCCCGCGCACAGGAAGAAGGGCATCAGCTTGCCAATGGTGCCGACGTACACGGCAGCTGGAGAGCTTCTGCCGCCTACCGACGGCTCGGCGTTCAGGCAGGCGACGTAGTCCAGCCCCCACTCCTCTCGCAGGCGCAAGAGCCAGGGCACCGCCCCTCTCATGCCCGCGGAGCTGTTCTCCTCGTCCGGTACCGCCAGGAACAGGACGTTGGCGGGGTACTTCTCCCGGCGCGATATCTCCCCCAGCAGGCACATCTCGAGGGCCAGGCCGGACTTCATGTCGGACACCCCGCGGCCGAACAGGTACTCCCCGCTCGCGAGGTCGCTCCTGGCCTGCTCCGGTATCTCAAGCTCCCCCACCCGCCTCGTGTATTCCTCCGGCGAGAAGGCCAGGCCGCTCAGGTGCCCGCACGCGCTTGCGTCTACCACGTCGAAGTGCCCGGTCAGTATCACCGTCCTTCTCGTCTCGGGCGCGCCCCTTACCAGGGCCGCGACGATGCTCCTGCCGAGCCTGTCCCCCTCCACCGGGAGCAGGCGCAGAAGGGACGGGTCGCGCCTGAAGCAATCCAGCTCGCCGAGGGTGGAGGCTATGAACCGGGCGGCCCTGTTCTCCTCCTCTGTGAACGACACGCTTGGTATGGCCACCAGGTCCAGCAGCAGCCGGTACAGGTTCCTCTCGTCCAGGGACAGCATCAGCTCTGCACCTCCTGCGGCGGGGCGTCTCCCGCCGGGATTCCGCCGCTACCCATCATCACGTCCATGCGCGGCGACGCGATCCTTATGCCGTTTTTCTCCAACAGGGAGACCATGCGAAAGCGGATGTCGCTGCACACCCTGAACCCGACCGCGTTCTCCATGTCTATCCAAAAGTACAGGGTGAAGTCCAGCGAGTTCGCGCCGATATCGCGGAAGATCACGAACGGCTCGGGGTTCTTCAATACGCGCGTGTGGTCGTTCGCCGCGAGCAGGAGCAGCTCCTCCACCCTGCGCACGTCGGCGTCGTGTGCGACCCCGACCGCGACGGTGGTCCTTATCTTCTTGTCGGTCAGGGTCCAGTTGACTATCTTGTTGTTGAGGAAGTAGCTGTTCGGCATAAGCACATCCACGTTCTCATAGGTCTTGATGTGCGTGGCCCTGGTGCCGATCTCCTCGACGCTGGCGAACATGCCGTCTATCTCGATCATGTCGTCGACCCTGATGGGCTTGCTGAACATCAGTATAAACCCGCTGATGAGGTTGTTGAAGATGTTCTGGGCGCCGAATCCTATCCCGATCGCGAGGGCGCCGCCCAGGAAGGCGAAGGCCGTGAGGGGGATGCCGACCAGGTCAAGCGCGACCAGGATGAAGGCCCCCATGAGTATGAAGAAGAGTATCTTCCTGCTCGCCATCCGCGCCATGCTGTCCATGCCGAGGCGCGTCAGCAGGGTGTTGCTCAGGAACTCGGTCAGCCTGCCGCTCAGGAAGAACGCCGCCAGGAAGAGGGCCACCGCGAGGGAGAGTTTCCACACCGTGATGTCGAACCCGTCGCCCGACCACAGGGTTATGTTCCAGAAGGCCAGGAAGCGCTCCTTGCCGAACGCCGTGACCCTCTCGGCGATGCGGACCGCGTCGATATGCTCGTTTATCTCGCCCTCAAGGCGGTCGTACTGGTTGAACAGGGGGAATATCATGGCCATGGAGGCGTTGGCGGCCTCCGCCGTGCGCGAGAGCAGGTCTATGCGGGAGCGGATGCGCGCCTGCACGGCCCCGGCGTCCTGGTTCTCCTCCAGCTCCTTGCGGGCCGCGGCTATCTCGGTCTGCATCGAGGCCACGCCCCTCTGGCGCACAAGGAATACGTTCTCGAGGTTCTTCTGGCGCGCCTGGATGCCTGCCCTGAGGTCCCAGATCTCCTGCCCCTTCAACCCCCCCTCGAGAAGGGAGTACCTGGCGGCCCAGATGCGCTGCTCCTCCTCGAGGAACTGGACCGCCTGCTCGGCCTGCTCCAGCAGCGCCTGGGCCAGCTGCACGGCCGCCTGCTGCTCGACCACCGCGGCCTGGGCCACGCGGCGCTCCTTGTCGCTGCGCGCGGCCGTAAGCGCCCCCTGCCTCTTCGACAGCGCGAGGCGCGCTCCGTCCCTCTCGTCCCTCAACACCGGCAGCCTCTCGCGGGCAGCGGCCAGGCGCGTCGCTATCGACTCGAGCCGCGCGTCCCGGTCTTTCTCGTCGAAGGCGAGGTGCTCCTTCACGTGGGCCAGCTCCTTCAGCAGCGCGTCTCGCTCGGCGTGAAGGCTGGTCTGCACTATCTTCTGGGTCTCTATGCCGATCCTCTGGGACTCCCTGGAGACCTGCGCGGACTCGAGCTCGGCCTCCACCTCGGTCAGGTGAAGCGACCTGGCCACCCGCCCGGGGCCTTCGGCGGGCTCCGGCTCCCTCAGCAGGGCGAGATGCTGCTCGGCCAGCCTCTGCTCGAGGGCCTTCAGCGCGGACAGGCTGCCCTCCGCGAGGCGGATGGAGGACGCCGCCGAGTCGAGCTTGTACAGTGCGGTCTCGTAGCGGTCGAGCACGTCCTCGTAGTGGGACAGGTTGAACCTGGCCTGAACCGGGGAGGAGGACTCGGCATCCTGCCCGCCCGGGATCGCGGCCGCGCTCCCCTGCGCCTCCTCGAGCCTGTCTATGGCGGTCAGGTACCTCGAGTAGGCGTTCATCAGGGCGCCAAGCGCCTCCAGCGCCCTCCTGACGTAGTCCTCCTCGACCACCCTCTCCTCCGTCAGCACATCCCTCTCGCCGGCGATGGAGTCTATCTCCTTCTGTATCTCCGCCATGCGCTCCTTGACGGCCTGCTTCGACAGCCCTCCTGCGGAGGGAGCCTCGGGGGCGTCCGCGCAATACGCCGCCGCCGAGGAGAGCAGGAGCCCCGCCAGGACCGCTGCAAAAAAAACCAGCCGCGCCATTCTCATGTATACCGTCGCCTCCTCACGCTGGCGCACAAGGCGGGAGACGCGCTCCCGCCTTGTGAAAGAACTGCGCTGAATAATTGCGGCGTGGATCGCGCCTCTAACCCTGAACGCCCGCCGCGGGGAAGAACTCCTCCATGATCTCCGAGACGTGCTGCATCCGATCTATCCTGGCGACGTTCGAGCCGCAGAAGAACAGTCCCTCCTCCCAGTTGCCGCGGAAGGAGTCTATCAGGGCCTGGGCGATGCAGAAGGTCTCCTTGTCGGTCTTGTAGCGGCAGTGGGTGAGACAGTTGGCCATGCAGGGCTTGCTCTTGACGTCGCCCTCCAGGTACTGCCTTACGAAGGGGGAGTTCAGGACGCGCCCCGGCAGCCCCGCGGGGCTCTCGATTATCACCACGTCCTCCTCCGTCGCGTCGATGTAGGCCTGCTTGAACCGGTCGGACGCGTCCCCCTCGAAGGTGCAGGCGAAGCGGGTCCCGACCTGGACGCCCTTCGCGCCGAGGGAGAAGACCTTCAGCATGTCCTCCCGACCCCAGATTCCGCCCGCGCCTATCACCGGCACGTCACCGCCGAGCTCCTTCTCCACGAACTCGGCCAGCTCGGGGATCACCCTCTCGAGCGTGAATTGCTCGTCGTCCACCTGGTCCATCTTCGTGACCCCGAGGTGTCCGCCCGCGTACTTGGGCGTCTCCATCACGAAGCCGTCCGGAACCTTGCCGTAGGTCTTCTCCCAGCGGCGGGTGATCAGGGCGGCGGCCTTCAGCGAGCTGACTATCGGCACCAGCGCCACTTCGGGGAAGTCCCTGGTGTACTCCGGCAGCCTCAGCGGAAGCCCGGCGCCCGAGATTATCACGTCGACCCCGCCCTCGCAGGCGGAGCGGGTCTGCCTGTCGTAGTCCGTCAGGGCAACCATGCAGTTGACGGCGATGACCCCGCCAGGCCCCGCTATCCTCCGCGCCTCGGCGATGGCTTCCTTCACCGCGAGCTGGTTGGCCTCGAAGTAGTTGCGTCCGTTGTAGTGGGGAGAGTTCGCGGCAAGCCCCACGCTGGCTATGGTCCCCACGCCGCCGCATTTTGCCACATGTCCGGCCAGGCTCGGCCCGGATATGGCGACGCCCATGCCGCCCTGGATCAGCGGAAAACGGGGCGCGTGCTTGCCTATTTTCAGTACCGGTAGTGTTGTGCTCAAAAAAACTCTCTCCTCTGCAATTTGTTCTGCCTGCCTTCGCAGTTCGAAATTCCGGCCGCGACGGCTCATTTTATACTATACCGAGGGTTATGGGCAAGGACGACCTCGCAGCCCCCCTCAAGAACCCCTCCGGGCGCGCGTCTGCAAAACCGCCGGCGGGCCGGACACCCCGGGGCGCGAGACGACGAACCCCTCGGCCAGCCTGTTCAGCTCGGCCGATGTCGAGCTCACCTCGGCGGTCCCTCCGGCAACGCTCTCCATCGTCGCGGCGGTCTGCTGCATGGACGCGGCTACCGACTGCACCTGCGAGTCCGCGGCCTCCATGACCGAGGCCGTCCTGTCGATCATCTCCATCACGCTCCCCGCCTTGAGGGCCTCCTGCTCCATGGTCTCGACTATGCGCTCGATGTTGGCCCCCGCGCTCCTGGTCGCGCGCATGATCTCCTCCAGCGCCCCGCCCGCCGCGTGGGCGACCTTGACCCCCTCCTCGACGTCGCTGAAGCTCTTTCTCATGGACTCGACCGCGTCGGAGGTGCCCTGAAGGATGCGCTCGACAAGCTCTGCCACCTCGCGCGCTCCCCTCTGAGACTGTTCGGCCAGCTTGCGCACCTCGTCGGCCACCACTGCGAACCCTCTCCCGGCGTCACCGGCCCTCGCGGCCTCTATCGCGGCGTTGAGCGCCAGCAGGTTGGTCTGCTCCGCGATGGACGTGATCGTGGTGCCGACCACTCCTATACGCTGGGAGTACTGGTCGAGCTGGGTTATTATCCTCTCGGTGTCGGCCACGGAGTCGCGTATACCTTCCATGCGGGCCACGGAGGAGGCCACCGTCTCGGCCCCCCTGGCGGCGGCCTCCGCCATGGCGCGTGAATCATCCCCGGCCCCGGCGGCCATCCCCTTGGCCGAGAGTATCACCTCGTTAAGCTCCGCTATAGTGCCCGCAGCGTCGGAGGCGCTCTTCAGCCCGGCGCTCACCTCCGCGGCCAGCCTCTCGTTGCCCGCCGCGACCTCGCTGGTGGTGCTGGTTATCTCCTCGCAGGAGGCGGCCGAGGTCTCCGACAGGTTGAGGAGCTGGCGAGCCTTCTCCTGGAGGGACGAGACTATCGCGCCCATGGAGTCGAACATTCCGTCGAGGGAGCGCCCCACGACGGACAGCTCGTCGCCTCCCGCCATCCCGGTGCGAAATGTGAGGTCCCCGCCGGCTCCGGCCGTCGAGGCCCTGAGCAGCGCTTCGACCGACCGTCTTATGACGCGGATGGTCACGAAGGCCATCGCGAGAGCCAGAAGGGCTGCGAGCGCGCTCATCGCGCCGACGATGTACTCGGTCCGCCTCATCCGGACCGCGTTCTCGGCGGCCCCGAGTTCCGCTCCGACGTCGAGGATCTCGCCTATGTCGTTGATGTTCCCCCTCACCCTCTTGAACATCGGGTCCTCGGGTGCGCCGCCCGCGCCGGGGGCCCGAGCGCCGGACCGGATCCCCTCGATGCTCTCCTCGGAGTCCTTGATCCACTGGGGGAAGTCCCGCTGGAACTCCTTGAACTCGTCGAACACGGACTCCGCCTTTCCCTCCAGTCTGAACGGCGCCCACTCGTCCCTGTCGCCTTCAAGAGCCTTCAGGGCTTTTCCCATGCGGTCGGTCACCTGCTCGACGTTCTCCCTGAAGTCCTTGAGGTTCTTGTCGAACCTCTCGTCCGCGCCAAGGTCGAGTATGGCCTGCCTGGCCACGAGCGCCTGGTACAGGTCGCGGTCCGCGTTGAGCACCAGACTCTGCGCCACGAACGCCTCGTCGTAGATCCGCTGCATCAGGTCGTCGTACACCACGTTCGCCGACCATCCGGAGAACCACGCCACCGCGACAATCCCGGCCACGGGTACCATGGCCAGGATCCACAGCCTCGTCCTCAGGGAAATCGCTCTCATAAAGATCTCTCCTCTCTGTTGAAAATCCTTTAGTCGTATTCTTTGAAGATGTGCGGACATTCTACACCCTTCGGCGGCTCATTGAAAGGCACGCTCTCCGCCGCCTCCCGGCGTTCATTCAAAGCGACCGAGGCGACGTCGCACTCCGATTGACGTTTCAGCGCGCGCGGGGTACTATTTTTTACAGTTCGGCAAATACGATCGGCTCGGATGCCTCGAGTCCGGCCGGACGGGATGATCCAGAGACAATAATTCGCCTGCTCGGAGGGGATATGATGTTCACGATCAAGGAGTTTCTGCATAGCGAGGTCAAGCCGGCGCTCGGGTGTACCGAGCCCGGAGCGGTGGCGCTGGCCGTCGCCCGGGCGAGGGAGGAGCTGCCGGGACCGGTGGATGGCGTGCTGGTGACGGTGAGCGACAGCATCTACAAGAACGGCATGGACGTGGGGATACCAGGCACCGACGGCCTCAAGGGGAACAACGTGGCTGCCGCGCTCGCGGCGGGGTGCGGGCGGTCGGAGTACGGTCTGGAGGTGCTGAAGGACTGCGGCGCGTCGGACGTCGAGGCGGCGATGGCGTTCCTCGCTGGCGGCGGGGTCAAAATAGTCCCCGACATGGAGCGCCACGGCGTATACGTCGAGGCGTCGCTGCGCTCGGGCGAACACGCTGCCATTTGCCGCATCGAGGGGACCCACACGAACATTGTAAAGGTGACGCTGGACGGCGCGGTCGTATTCTCCGCCGAACCCTCCGCGTCCGGCCAGGCCGGCGGCGGCATCCCCGACGAGGTCGCCTCGATGGGCTTCTCCGAGCTGGTATCGCTGGTTGACACGATGGACGAGGACGACGTGGACTACGTGCTCCAGGGGGTGGAGATGAACATGGCCATCGCGGAGTACGGGTTCGACGGCAGTCACGACACGGGGCTGAACATAGGCAAGACGATCCGCAAGATCTCGGGCGCGTGCTACGAGTCGGAGGACCTCAGCCTCAAGATAAAGTCCTTCGCCGCGGCCGCGTCCGACGCGCGGATGTCCGGCGCGCCTATGCCCGTGATGAGCAGCGCGGGCAGCGGCAACCACGGTGTGACGGCCATCCTGCCGGTGGCGATCTTCGCCGCGCACCACGGGGCGAGCAGGGAGGAGACCGCCAAGGCGGTGGCGTTCAGCCACCTTGCGACCAGCTACGTCAAGAGCCGCACGGGGAGGCTCACCCCCACCTGCGGATGCTCCGTAGCGGCGGGCGCGGGCGCGGCGGCGGCCATGGTCTACCTGAAGACGAAGGATGTCGCCAAGGCGGCCCAGGCCATGCTGATCATCCTCGGCAACCTCGTCGGCATGGTCTGCGACGGCGCCAAGGACACGTGCGCGCTGAAGGTGGGCACCGGGGCTCTCGAGGCGTACCACGCGGCCCTGTTGGTCTTCGACGGACACTATCCGGAGCCGCAGGGGCTGGTGGACGAGACGATCGAGAAGACCGTGAGCAACATGGTGCAGGTGTCGGTCAACGGCATGCAGAACCTCGACAGGGCGATCATCGACGTCATAGCGGGCAGGTTCGCCTGACCCGTCCGGGAGGGGGGGAGAGCGGCCGGGCCCTCAGGCGCTCTCCATCGCGGAGGCGTGCCTCAGGACGGAGCTCACGAAGTCGTCCACCCTGTCGCAGGACGGGAGGGTGCGCTCGATCCACGCGAGCACCCCTTCCTCCCTCAGCATCCTGAAGGACGGAGGGTAGTTGAGGTCCAGGACCCAGGAGAGCTGCACCAGCAGGAAGTCGAACAGGGATCGCACATTGCGGTACGAGCCCCTGCCGTCGGTCGCGACCTCCTCGACCAGTTCGTCGGAGTAGCCGCCCCTCGGGGCTATTCCGGGCAGCAGGTCGTTGATGCGCCCGGCCTCGACGTGAGACCGCACCAGGCTGAACACGTCGAGCTTGTCGCTGTCCCTTACGAGCCTGGCCAGCGGGAGCCCCCTTCTCGGGACGTCCAGCGGCAGATCCTTCTTGTTGTGCAGGCGGACCGACAGCAGGATGTCCTCCCACTCCGGGCACTGGTCGGACAGGTTCGCGGGGAAGAGCTCGCGCAGGGTGGCCTCCCCTAGTTCGCCGTGGTCCGCGGAGACTCCGTCGTAGTAGGTCCCCCACCTTGCGTACTGCGGGAAGCGCCCGGTGTCGTGCAGCAGGGCGGCAGCCAGGGCGACGTCCAGCCTGTCGCCGGTCCAGCCGAGTCCCTCCGCGATCTTCGCGGCGTTGTCCCGCACTCTCAGGGAGTGCGTGCGCTTGACCTCCATCAGGGGCGACAGGGCTCCGTTGCGCCCCCTGAAGGAATCAACATAGCCGCTCAGCCACTCGGCGGCGGCGTCGTGGAGCATCATGAGCAGGACTCCTCCTTCCTTGATCTTGTAGATTGTACTCTCTTCAGGCCGTGTAGCGGCGCAGAAAGATATGAAAAAATCAAAATCCGGTTTATACTATCCTTGGCTGGATATCATCATGAAAACGAGGTGTTGCGCATGCACAGAACCAGGTCTGGCACCATCCCAGGGTGGGCGGCGCTGGCGGTCCTGCTGATCCTTGTCGTTTCGGCCGCAAGGGCCGAGGGGTGGCGGGGTGAGCTGCTGTGGAGCTACGAGGCCATGGGGTCGGTCTCCGGCTCGCCCGCATCCGCGGGCAACCTGATCCTGATCGGCGACAGCGAGGGCAAGCTGCACGCCGTCGACAGGGGCACCGGGCGCGAAGCGTGGACCTTCAACACCCGCGCTACGATAAACGGCGCACCGGCGATCCTGGGCGGGAAGGCGTTCGTGGGGGGCGCGGACGGGACCCTGTTCGCCATCGACCTGGCCACCGGGGGGGTCAAGTGGAGCTACAGCCCGGCGGAGCAGTACACGCCGGGGGCGATATGGGCGTCGCCCGCCGCGGGCGACGGAAAGGTATTCTTCAACAGCGCGGACGGCAAGACCTACGCCCTTGACGCGGAGACCGGCTCGCAGCTGTGGGTGTTCGACACGGGCAGGGAGCTCCGCTCCTCCCCTGTGTACAGCGACGGACTGGTGTTCGTGGGGACCTACGAGGGGCTGTTCATCGCCCTCGACGCCAGGACCGGCAGGAAGACCTGGGGGGGCGGCGCGGGAGGCCCGGTGGGGACCGCCAGGGTCTCCGACGGAGTGGTCTACTTCGGCGCCTGGGACGGCCTGGTGCAGGCGGTGCGCCTCAAGAGCGTGATCCCGCTGTGGAAGTACGAGGCGGGGGAGTCCGTGACCACTGCGCCGACCGTCGCGGGCGGCAGGGTCTTCTTCGGCACGGTCAACGGCAAGCTCGTCGCGGTGGATGCTGCTTCGGGAAGACTCGCCTGGGAGTTCCCCGTCCCCGGCGGCATACACTCCGACCCTGCGGTCCACGAGGGGCTGGTCTTCTTCGGCAGCGACTCGGGGGTGTTCTACGCCCTGGACGCCGCATCCGGG
>Ga0255347_1004772_pt1 | contig 16052 bp, 18 predicted proteins | sample wastewater_treat_2_FD_192479 | JGI IMG/M metagenome (GOLD analysis project Ga0255347, IMG submission 192479) | Wastewater microbial communities from Lulu Island WWTP, Vancouver, Canada - plant24 | ecosystem: Engineered > WWTP > Wastewater > Unclassified | place: Canada: Vancouver, British...
TTATTTCCTTTAGGAAAACCCCCGGCTTTGCCGGGGGACTCACAGAGTTTGACAGTTCCGGGAATAGGTCTTCAACGCTTGCTTAGGTCATAGGATAGATGAACGTTTTGCAAAGTAGACCTTCCAATCATGCATCACCTGTCAAAAGTCTGTGGGGTTCTTTGTACGATTGCGGTCAGGCCCCTTTGAGGGGCCAGCAATCGTAATACCTCCGGCTTTGCCGGAGGATACTTATTTACGATTCCAAATGTTCTGTTCCTATCGAAATAAAATCGCCATCTGAAGAACAATTTATTTCTGTCAAAGCAGTAAGGCAGGCACTTGAGAATAAAATTGTTTTATTATCGCGTAAGATTGCACCTACGTGCAACAAAACGACCTCTTTAGTCGTAGGATTTAATGCACCAAACGATCGAGCCGAAGTAAATTCATTAATATCAGACATATCTTATGCTTTCGGTATCGTAATAGGTGTAATTGATATTCGTTCATTATTAAAAATTGTGGGCATGGAAATATTGAATAATAAAATACATGACAGAGAACAATTGATGGAACTTCATGGAATCATCGAGCTTTCAAACGCTTGAACAACGAAAGCGTAAAATCAGGAAAAAAATCGTCAAGAAGGGCGTTTACCCAAGATTAATCGATTGGGGTGGGGGGAAATCAATATCTCGGATTCACTTTTCTGATGGCGGTTGCTCAATTGGTTCTTGCATCAGATGTGATAATCCATTCTGTATGGAATACACAGATCAAGAATTAAGACTCGCAATATTTAACGAATTCCCTTCAGACTTAAATTCGGACGTATGCCCAGTAAAAGCAATATCATGGCCTATAGATTCAGATGCGCCAGTCATAAATCAGGATACATGTATCATGTGCGGACTCTGCGTAACCAGATGTCCTGTGTCAGCTATTTCTCTTAATGTTAAAAAAGGGGCTATTATTAACGATGAACCAAATAACTACTTCCTCTTATCTGATACCTCATCAAAATATCGGAGTGAAGAAAGTCTCAGGTTATTCTCAACCTGCCATACGACAGGAATTATAATTAGAGAAAATGACGATTTATTTCGCAGAATATATGAGCGGATTGTGAGAGTAGCACCTTCTCAAGAAGCTCAATTTCCGAATCTCCTTACTCGTAATCTCTTTCTGAATTTAGGCATAAAATCCGCAATGCGGCGGTTAGGTGACACTAATATAAGAATGGATCTTATTATTGAACCGGAGAACTTTGCTATCGGCACAGCAGAAGTTGAATTGGGAAATGGAGTATTAGATGCTCCGAGGAACATATTAGACAATATAGCCATATTAGCGTCACGCTATAAAATAAAAAAGGATAAAATATTGCCGGTTGTTGTAAGTCTATGTCTACCAAATCAGAGATCCGAATACTGGCAGGTTATCAAGGACATCTCAACCGTACTTGGAATATATATTGGATCCTTTACAATCGGGGCACTTATTTTATTGAATTGGAATCGCTGCCACCTTTTTTTAAGGAATACTATGGAAGTATACGCAGATTCCGATTCCCATTCTATCAGGAAACAAATGGAATTAATACTAGGACGTCCGATTGACGCAAGAGATTTATATCCCGGATTTATTGAGAGTCAAAAATAAGGGGTTCTTGCTTAAGTTCTTTATGAAATGATTTTATTCTTGAATTTGCGAGGGATATATATTCTGGGTTTAATTCAAACCCAATATAAAATCTATTTTCTATTATTGCGGCGAGACATTCTGTTCCACTCCCGACAAAAGGTACAAGAACAAGATCTCTTTCATTTGAAAAATGCTTAACTATCCTTCGAGACAATGATAATGGTTTTTGTGTTGGATGATTTACTTTTTCATCTCTAAATCTCCTTCCTGCTAGTGTAGGATACTTCCATACATCACCAGCTAGCCTGCCCTCAGAGTTTGGAATCCATGCTGTTCCATCTTTTTTCGTAATACGATGTTTTAGCCTTTCTGTACTCTTGTAAGGCTCTCTAATTGGATTATAAATGTATTTATCCCCTTTTGAAAACCACAAAATAGGCTCATAATGAGCTGCTAACGTTTTCTTGTTATATCCCGCGAAACCATTTTCATAATTCCATATTATTAAGCGCCGATAAAATAATCCAAGTTCATACATGAAGCATTGAATCCAGCATATATGGTGATGAATGCCATAAACAAAGATATTGCCATCTGGAGACAAGACACGAGTAGCTTCAGTCAGCCACTCACGAGACCACGACAGCCAGCGAATTTTATTTTCCGATTCTTTCCAAACACCAAAGTCCTTATTGAGATTGTAAGGTGGGTCAGCAATGATAAGCTGTGCTGACCCATCAGGCAGAGTTTTCATACCTTCTATACAATCTCCGTGAATTATTATGTTCTTTCTATATGTCATATTCAAAACTCACTGAATCATTTTGTGTTCTGAAGAATGATAATATATTGATGATGAATATTGGGCACATATGAAAAAGGATATCCGTACGGAAATACTTTTTTGTGCCGCTGATATAATATTTTTAGTCCTCTTAATTCAAATTTATATTTCTCTAGTGATTTTGCCAAATCCGAATGAAACATTACATATGAAGATTTATCTCGAAAATCGCTAACTATAACGGCCATATACTTCTTTGCTTTTAGAGGACGACCACAAGAACCAAGGATCATGGATACCTCATCTAGAAAGTGCTTATAATCTTTAATATTACCCAAGTCTAAAACATCATCGCCATATCGCGTGTCTAAATTATTCTTTATCCGTTCCTGCTTAGCTTTATGATCTTCCTTATGGAGAATATTCCAATAAGGAGGGCTAGTGACAACAAAATCTACTGAATCATCATTGAGTGTATTAATAAGTACCCTGGCATCACCAGTTAGTATCTTCTGTTCAAATTGGTTAGAAAAAAGGTTATTCACTTCCTTCGCCAGCCGCTTTTTTGATAATTCGGCATATTTATCATTGAGTTCAATCCCTATCCCATGGCGATTTTCTAAAGCACAGGCTTTTAGAGTTGAACCAATGCCTACAAAAGGATCAAGGACAACAGCACCCGTTTTTGTGAAGAAACGAATTAGACGGGATACATCAGTAAATGAAAAGGGGGCAGGATGTTGCTTTTCAATCTGAGCATCAGGATGTCCTGCACCTAATCCTCTTTGATTCCATACGGAGATAGTTTCGACAATCCATTCCTTTGCTGTAAGGTCATTCAATTGATTTCTCGGATCTCGTGTACCATTTATATCTTCGAGACCATTAGGAATGTCGTTATTTAATTGATTGTTTTTTTCGTTTGGCCTTTTCATATCCATCGCTTCCCTTTTTCTTTAAACTATTCAGTAATATTTCTAAATCTGACTTCTTATAAAGGCGATAACCATTAAGAGGATGCCTGTAAGGAATTAATTTATTGTTTCGATCCCAATTACGTAAAGTTGCCCCCGATACACCAAGGACGTTGGCGGCCTCTTTTACTGTTAAATAAGCATTTATTTTCTCTGAATTATCCATATGAAACATTATAAAACATTATTAATCATTGTCAATATATATTTGCTTCAAATTATGAGAGAGGACAGTATCCTGCAATAGAGAAAATCTCCAGTACAAATACTGTCCTCCCTAGTATTCACCGGGAAATCATCCCCAACACCATCCCGCCCACCTTCTGCAGCCTGAACCTGCTCTCCGCCGAAAGCAACTCATACTGGGCAGCCTTGGTGTACGTGTTGACCACCGAGAACATCGTGAACCCATATTCCTGTGCGAGGGCCCACTCCACCGCTTCCTTCTCCTCCTTGCGAAGTTCGAACTGCCGATTGAAACTCTCGATAGTCGCCTCGGGATGCTCCACCTTGCTCTCCAACGAGATCTGGAACTGCTCCCTCTGCTGACCGAATCCCTGCTTCAGCTCGTTCAAGACTCCCGGGAGGTTTGAAAGGAGCTTATCGGAGACATGCCGGTAGGATGCGGACACCTCCGTCTTGGATATCATCCCGTTGGTGCAGACCAGTCTCAGGGTGAATGTCGAGATCGACAGAGCCGCCAATCCCACTTCGGAGTTGCTCACAGAAATGCCAGGGGTCATTCTGTCCCCGTTGATCCGGAAGGTTTCCCGGTCATCCGGGACACTGACCAGCATGAACTCGTCATCCAGCGAGCATTGAACTCGGGTGTTGGGTTTGTATCCGTGCTCAAGCAACCTATCGAGAACCTCTTTGTTGTCCGTGGGAATGTATCTGGGGGTAAAGATCGCCCTGACCTCGCCCTGATCGAACCGGAAAAACAGCTTTTCGTTCTTTTCGTGCCTGATCCAGTATTCGAGGTTGTTTTTCTGGATGTCGGCTGGGCATTTCCGCAAATACTGGATCGGGATTCCCAATCGCCAACAAATGCTCTGCTGCGCGATAGGTCGCAGATTGTAGCTTGCACCCGAGATGCAAACCCGTTCTAGGTCCGCAAAGGAGACGTCATCGACGGGAATCAACCTGTCTTCGTGGTACCTAGCCATGCCTTCCACTCGGTCATAGACCTTCTCAAGGGTCGTCATGTTGGACATGTTTCTTCCTCCTCTTCTTTCGACCTAGCCTTAGGTTTCTTTTTCTTCTCAGCCTTCGGGACAGTGACTGGGCCAGGTGCTTGCTCGCCCTGATTATCAGCTGCAGGGTCAGCATCATCTGAGTTGGTTTCAGCATCAGGGGTCTCTCCTTCCGTCTCCTCAATACGAACACCTGGTTCCCCCAAGTCAAAGAGGGCGATGGTGACGGGCATGGATATCGTGGGGTAGAGGTCCTGGATCTCCTGCTCGACCAGCTCCCTGGTGCTTCCAAGGGGGGATTTCTCGCTTCTCTGGGCGGTCAGAAGGACAATTCCTGTTTCGATCTTCTTCTTGTCGAAGCCCACCTGGAGTCTCAGCAGGGCATCCTGCAAGTACTCGTAGCTCGAAAAGCTGCCGTCGATGGCCACCTGATTCCTCAATCCCTTGTACTGGTAGCGGCGTCCGTCGAGGATGCTCAGGGGTTCCTGTCTCCAGTCCATATCCGAGAGCGCCTGACGCAGCAGTTCCCCCCTGTAAAGGGTCCCCTGCAAGCAATCGTCGAGGTAGTGAAGGGTGGAGAGGACCATGTTTGCCATCTTCTTCTTTCTCAGGATCTTGTCGGAATCGCGAAAGTGGAGTAATTCAAATGACATAGGTGATTCTCCTTTCTGGTGGTAACTTGGTCTTTGATAAGTAAGGGGAAGGTCATACTGATCCTTCCCCATTCGAGATAGGGTTTAAGGGAGTTCTCTTGCTGTGGTTGCTTTGAGAAGGTTCTGGAGGGGTTTATGGGTCCTGTTTGACTCCGATTGCTTCATCCAGAAAGATGGAACGCTTTGAGGGTTGCCCCAGGTAGGTATGGCTCCAGCTGAGGAAGAGCAGCTTCATTGCCCTGGACATGGCCACAAAACAGATCCTTCTCTCCTCCTCGATATCCCCCTTCTTGGAGGGGAGTATCCCTTCGACCAGTCCGACCACGAAGACAACCGGAAACTCCAGCCCCTTCGCTTTATGTATGGTCATGAGGGACACCCCCTCCGTGTCGTTGCTGCTCTCGTCCTGGAAGGTCTCCGTGTATTCAATAAATGCCCTGATACTGGAGAACCGGGTTGCCGCGAGTTGAAGCTGGTTCAGGTTCTGGATCTTGGAGTCATCCGGTGTGGGGATATCCTCGTCCGTGACGTAGCGATCATAGTCGAGATTGTTTCTCAGCAGATTGATGACCTCTGCAGGCTGCAGGGTATGGGCAAGCTGGGTCAGGGGGTCCAGGAACGAGACGAGCTCCTTTACATTCTTCCGGATAAAAGGGGTATCCGGTCTGAACGACTTGAGAGCCTCATAGAGATGGACCCCCTTGCTTGCAGCCTCCTCCTCGAGTTGGGTAACGACTTTCCTGCCGATGTAACGAACAGGGACATTCAGGATAGACAGTAGTGCCTCGTCGCCGGCATCCGAGTTGGGGTCGGAGATGACCCTGAGATAGTCCAGGAGCTTCTTGATTTCAGGGCGATTGTAGAAACCAAGACCATTTTCGATTCTGTAGGGGATCTTGTGCTGGGAGAAGCATTCCTCCAGCACCCTGCTCTGGAAGTTTGCCCGATAGAGCACAGCGATGTCCTTGTACTCGAAGCCCCTGTTCCAGATAAGCTCCTGAATCTCGTTGACCAGGTTGAGAGCCTCCCCCTCCTCGGATGACCCCTCAAGGACTACGACCTCCTCTCCATCGGGATTCCTCGTGGTCAGGGTCTTTTCAATCTTACGTTCATTGTGCTCGATAAGGTTCTGACAGACTTTCAATATCTGGGGGGTGCTTCGGTAGTTTCGATTCAGGATGAAGACCCTCGACCCTGGAAACATCTGCTCGAAGTTGATGATGTTGCGAACCGATGCCGAGATGAACCCGTAGATTGATTGCCAGTCGTCCCCGCAGACCCAGAAGCTGGACCCGTTGCCCGACCCATCCATGAGGGTTTTGAGTATTTCCAACTGCAGGGGGTTGGTGTCCTGGTATTCATCGATGAGAAGATGAAGGTAGCGCTCCGTGTACTTCTCCCTGATGGAAGGGTTTTCGCTCAGAAGCTTGAATGCCCTGACCAGAAGGTCGTCGAAGTCAAAGAGATACTTCTTTTCCTTCTCGATGTCGTAGCGCTCGTAGACATCGGCCACCTTGAGCATGGTCTTGTCGCCTTCGTAGAGGGTCCTGAACTCCTCAACCGAGATGAGGTTGTTTTTGGCAAGGGAGATTTCTTGCATCACCATGCCGATGGAGAGGTTCTTGACCTTCTGCTCCTTCATGATGCCTCTTATGAAAACAAGCTGGTCTCTTCCGGAGAGGATCTCGAAGATCCTCCCTTCGGATCGCAATAGATAGTGGCAGAAGCTGTGGATGGTGCTCAGTGTGACTCTCGACGCCTGATTGCCAAGTATGGGGACAAGCCTCTGCCTCATCTCCTCAGCAGCATTTCGGGTGAAAGTAAGTCCCAATATCTGCTCTGGGGCTACTCCATGTTCCATGACGAGTTTTCCGATCCTCTCCATCATGGTGCGAGTCTTCCCGCTACCGGGAACTGCTATGACCGCTGCCGTTCCCTCCAGAAAGTTTGCTGCCTTCTGTTGCTCCTTGTTCAAGCCCATGGTTTCTTCTCACCTCCTCTTCCAATACATGGACGCACATGAAGATTCTCCACATGGTCGCAACCAACTCATCGACCAGGGGGTTTGATTTGTCTCGGAGGATATACTTCCGGAGCATCTTCTCCTTCTCCCGAAGGAGGCTCTTCATGAACCCTATGACAGCTTCCGCTGGGTGGTTCTCCAGAAGCTGCGTCAGGTTCAGAATCCTCCTGGAATAATTCCCGTTGATGACGGTCAGATAGTCCTGTGCCGCAGTTATTACTTCTGTTGTCATGGTCCACTCCTCTCGAACCATTCGTCGCAGTGCTTCTTGTACGAGCAGTTCTTGCATCGCCAGTTTTGGGAAGAGTCATTGGGAATGAAAATCCCGTTTGAGATGCCTCTCCAGACTTCACCAATCTTCTTCTCTGCCCGCCTGAAGTCATTTTCTGTTCTCGACGTGTAGTATTGCTCGAACTTGGGGGTCTTGGTCTTGATGAGGCAGTCAAATCTCAGCAGGATCTCCTTGTCCGCATGACCGTTTGCCTTTGCTGCCATCTGGTAAAGGGTCAGCTGGAAGTTCCTGTCCACTTCGTCAGCGGAATAAGCCCTTCCACTTGTTTTCCAGTCCACGATGACGATGGTTCCCGACTCGTCCTCCTCGACCAAATCAAAGGCACCGATGATCTTGACGGGGCAGTTCTCCAGCATGAAGGAAAAGGGTTCCTCGATGGAGATGACCCTGAATTGCTCTTGAGGGCACTTGTGGTAGTAGGTGGTCAGCAGCTCCCTGCCTTCCAGGAGCAGGGTTTCGAAGCTCTTGCCCTCGGCGTACTGGATGTTCTCGTAACCTTCTGCCGCAGCCCTCCAGTAACGCTCGAAGTTCTCGTGCAGTTCCTTGGCGGTCATGGTCTTGCCATCCTTTTTCGCCTGGTGGAAGTCCGAGAGGGCAAGGTGTACACAGCTTCCAAACTCCAGAGCATCCGCTCGAAACTCGGGGGGCAGCCTGTCTATCCTTCCCAGCTTGTAGAGAAGACCGCAGTCGATGTAGTCCCCGATGCTTGACGCTGAAAGATGGGGTTCTTTTCTCAAATCGTTTAATTCCATGGAATACCTCCTGGCTGAAAAACGCAGGCGCCTGCGCTTTTTTGTGTGAGAGGGGACAGGACACACCAATCCCTGCGCATCCTGTCCCGGATGATGAGGGGAACTATGTGGTTATGATGGGGATTGTTGCTTAAGAGCTCTGCTGGAGCTGCCGAATGAGCGAGGAGGCATCCTTCTGGGAGAGGTGCTCGACCTTTACCCCGAAGGCATCGGTAGACATCTTCTCGAGGTCCTCCACGGAGATTCCCCTTCTGCGGGAGAGGTTGGCAATCGCATTTGCCTGAGCAGAGGAGATTTTGGGTACGGTCTCCTGCTTGGATTTGCCTCTTCCGTTGCCATTGCCGTCCGCTTTCCTCGTCTCCGCTGCCTTGTTGCCGTTGCCGGATTGAGGGGCAGCTTGGGTCGGAGGGGGAGTGTCCGAAGTTGCCTGAGCAGCCGGCTCCTGTTTCTGGGGGATAGCCTTGGTTTCGTTCTTCTCCGCTCTGGCAATCTTCTTGGGTGATGTCTGAGCAACCTTTCGGGTGTTGCGGTCTTCCTGCTTTACATCGATGATGTCACCGAAATCCCCAATCTCCTCCAGTGCAGTCATACCCACGTTGGTCATGGAGCGAAGGGCTCTTGCAATTGCTCGGGTGCTGGCCATTCTCAGGAGGTGCTTGGCGACTCTGGGATGGCAATTCTGAGGGGTGGCATCTCCCACATCCGTGAAGACCTCGCCCGACTTGGAAATCACAGTTGCCTTGCAGATGGCCATGTGACCGTTTTCCGCTGTCGGAAGCTGAAGGGGCTCCACGTCGATCTTGAGGATTCCCTTCTGGTGCCCCAGGTCAAGAAGCCCCGCATAGAGAACGAAGTCCTTGTTCTCGATCGTCGTGATGAACCGCTCATCCAGCTTGGGTTTCCTTCTCTCCAGGAACTGAGCCTTCTCCTGCTCACCATTGGGCACGCAGTTCATGACCGCCAGGATGTGCTTGCACTTGAAGCTCTGGTCGTTCTTGATTCCTCTGGCAAAATCCCCGCATGTGCAGGAGTATTGATTCTCATCGACGTAGCAGACCTTGTAGCAGATCTTGCCCTCGTCGCTCTCCACGTAGTACCAGGTCTCATCCACCTGGATGACCCTGAGGTTCTGGGACTTCTCACTTCTTTTTTGAAGTTCCGCTGTCGTCATGTTTTCCACCTCCGAAGATTTCTTTGATAAGTATTGCGATGCCGATGGCGATCTCCGCTGCCTTGATGATGAGCTTTACGGTCTTCTCCTGCATGGCATCCCCCTCCTTTCTCAGAAGGGGGTGTCATCTTTGGCTTCTCCCTCCTTGAAACCCCTGCCATCGGTCTTGATGAACTCAAGGGTATTGGCGATGAGTTGGTAGGTGCTCTTGGAGACCCCCTCGTCGGTCTCCCAGACGTGTCTGTCAAGTGTGCCGATGACAGCGATCTTTGCCCCTTTATGGAGGCACCTTGCTGCAATGTCTGCGAGCTTTTGGAAGCAAACGACACGGATCCAGCAGGTCTTCTTCTTGCTCGAGTGAAAGGCGATGTTGAACGATGTCACCGGATTCCCCTCGGAACTGTAGAAAATTTCGGGGTCCGCCCCAAGGTTGCCTGTAAGTACGCACTGGTTGAGCATGGTGATTCTTCTCCTTTCTGCACGTATTTTGGGCAATTCAAGAATATCCTTGAATTATCAATGATTTATATATATAGAGGTACACGTTATCCTGGAATTGGGGGGAGGAAGGGATGGCAAAGGAAGATCTTCTCTTTATTCTCAAGAAACTGCTGCAGACAGACGCCTACCTGGAATTTTTACTCCAACTTGAAGAAGCTGATTTGAGGACCCTGATTGCGTGTATTCGGGAGAGGGTGGATCGGGGAAAATAGTCAAGATATCGAATGTCAATTATGCACCGTCGATAAGAAAAGGAATATCTTTTGACATCGGCATAGGATGATTTGCATTAAAGGAGGGGCTGGACATGAATAGAGTCATCTTTCGAGTTCTGGTTATTGTAATCATTATCTCGACCTATGGCTGTGCGACGATGCAAGATAAATGGGAAAAGGCAGCCAAGGAGGATACGATTCAGGCCTATACGCTTTTTTTGAAGAATGAAAAACCCGATGCGGAATACAAGAATAAGGCCGAAACAAGGATACGGGAACTGAAAGAAGCGCAGAGGGCGAAGGATGAGGCTGCCGCGTTCGATCGTGCTCGAAATTCAAAAAGGCAAGAATATGACCTCAAGAATTTCCTTTCTACCTATCCCTCAGGAAAGCATGCGCCTGAAGCCAGGAAGTTGCTTGAGCAAAGCGCCTACAACCGGGCGGTGAAAGATAATACGGCAAGTGCGTATTCCGGTTTCCTGTCCAGTTACCCCAACAGTGATCAGGCGCCGGACGTAACCGCACGCCTTCGCAAGATTCGCTTCGAGAGTGCCCGCAAGTCTGAGTCTTTGAGTGAGTATGAAAAGTTCATTAAGCTATACCCTGAGGGTGAAGACACCAGGGAATTGAAGAACGATCTGCCGAGAATACAGAAATTGGAAGAAGATGTGTTGCTCCTGATCTCAACGGTTAATCAACGTACGATCAACTCCATCGTCAAGTCTCAAGCCATGCGAGCCAGGCAAGCGTCTGATCTTGGCCAACAAGCGATAATAGTTATGCAACTGCTCAAGGAATACGGTTATACATCCAAGTCATTCGCCTGGAAAGGCGATTTCGATCTGATACATAAGACTAGTATCTTCACATCGAATTGTGCCGTGAAAAAATTGCTCAAGATCAATGGCGAGGGTCTTGGCGCAACGACGGAACTCACCGATCAGGCTGGCGCCATACGTCTGTTCAGGGAGACATTTAAACCGGCGGAGATCATAGCGATTAAATATGAGATAAACCAAGCGAAGACGGAGCAGGCGGATGAACAGCGAAAGAAACTTTTAGAGCAGGCAGGCTATAACACAAGCAATGTCTTTCATCTTTCGGCCAAATTCGATGCCATGACAACACCTGCGTCAAAGGAAAATGCTGGTGAAAAGCTGGACCAGAAGGCCGTGACAGAGTATGCCGGTGTTGCCGGAATTGTATTGCAGAAAACCTTTGATGAAGAGGGCCAGTATTTCCTTGTTCCGGTTGCCCAAAAATTACCCATTGCCACATTGCGGTCGCCAAAAGACTTCTCCAGTATCCCACTTCATACTGATCTGAAATTATCTTTTGCTGCCTCGATGAAAGACGGCACTCTGGTGAAAGGCTCGGGAAAGGCAGCTTATCTTACTGTCCCATTGACAGACAAAGCAACTGAGATGGGAGGATATCCGGGAACCCGACTTGATCTTTCCAACATGAAAATGCCTTTATCCTTTCTGGGAAAGACATGGGTGTCCAGAAAAGGAGCAACGTGCATCATTCAGATCACGAAAAAACGTATCGAAGCATCCGGTTGTGCAGTGACAAATACACGGTAGAGAAGATGGAGAAGGCGGCTACAGACAAAGGAAATATTCGGGAAAGAGATAGCCATCTAGTAAAGTTTTATAAACAGTGCGATTAGTCTTCACGTCTTGATGCAATATTGATGTGAATTGTATGTAGAGAATACTTATGACCAAAGCCGACCTCATCACCCAACTCGCATCCAAGGAAGGCCTGACCGAAGTGAACGCCACCAGGATCGTGAACCTCATTTTCGATGGATTCAAGGATGCCCTGGTAAAAGGCGACAGGATTGAGATCAGGGGGTTCGGCAGCTTCATCTTGAGGGAATATAGGTCCTATGCTGGAAGGAATCCCAAAACAGGGAAAGTGGTCGAGGTGAAGTCCAAGAGGTCGCCGCATTTCAAGGTGGGAAAAGAATTGAAGGAAAGGACGAATAGAATATAGGGTAGAGATGTGGAGTGATAGTAATAGTGGAGCCTGTTCTTACTAACTCTTGACAGTTCTTTTGAATGGTATAGAGCGCATCCAAGCCATGAATATGTAAATGTAATTTAGACTTACATCCAACCTAAATGGCCAAACCTGTCGATCTGGTAAGGAGGTAAACTGGATTGAGTATAGAATTGGCTGATATTTTCCCAAACATCTCTCAAGGCTTATCAAACATCGGTTTCTTCTTCGGTGCTGGCGCATCAGTTAAGGCAGGCTATCCTTTGATGCCCCAATTAACAACAGATGTTCTGAACCAACTAAAAGCCGATGAGATTAGCGTGCTAGAAGACTTAGTAAGAAGATCCGAAGGGAGAGATTTGGATAAGAGCACGGGCAATCCTAATATAGAAACGATTGTGGATATTCTCGAAGCTGCAATTATTTCATCCGACACGAAAAGCCCAACATATCGCATGTTTCTTCAGACGCGAGATAATATTACGATAAAGATAGTTGAAATAATCTCCACTATTGAAAGACCTGACCTAAGTGATCATCTTAGATTTTTCAGCGCATTAGGCAGACTATTTTCGGGAAGACTTGAGCCTGTATGGATATTTACGTTGAACTACGACTTGCTATTTGAAATTAGTGCTGGGATGTGTAAGATACCTCTCTATGACGGTTTTTTTGGATCGTCATTGCCCTATTTCAGCCCAAGCAATCTTCATCTCTTTTCTGGTTACATTGATGGAATTAGATTTAAACCGTATTCGCAGCCGTTCATTCGTCTCGTCAAACTACATGGATCTTTGAACTGGTGGAAAGAAGGACCCTCAATTTATAGAACACATCGCCCAGACTTGATTCAAGGAAATCCTGCGCGTGTGATCGTAATGCCGCGAAGAAAAAAATTGACGGATACTTTAGCACCGCCATTTAATGATTTGTTTCGCATAGCTTCACAATCGATTGGCTCAAGTTGCAAATATTTAGTTACTTGTGGATATGGCTTTGGTGACCAACATATCAATGAGACATTGCTTCTACCAAAAGTCAGAGAGGGTAAAATCCAACTTACTGCCCTCATGAAGGCGGATTCCAATACTCTCGATCCATTCAAGCAAAGCGCAGCTTTTCTCCTGGGAACAGAATCAATTACGAGGAAGAGAGGTATTTCAAACGAAGGCAGCGGGACTGAGATTTGGCAATTTGACAAACTCGTAGACTCCCTCTGCAAAGTTGCAGGTATCTAGTAGAGGTTATCATGAAGTATTTGATTGGGAAAACTGTGTCAGTAATGGGAGACACTATCACAGTACTGCTGAACGATTTTGAGACAAGTGCTGATGGTAAGGAATCTGGAGTCCCGCCAACTATGACTGTTAATCTGCCGAGTGCGGGTGGACCTATGCCAGTTATGATCGGACAACCTGGGTCATTTGTTGACGTTGCCATACCCACAGGTAGTCTTCTTTGTATGGTAACAGAAATCAAAATGATTGAATCGATCCCTCAAGCTGCCGAAATCAAAGCTGCTCAAGCAGATAGTGAATATTTGATTACCACGTCAAAGCGACTGCTTTCAGTGCTTGTGGTTGGAACAATCGATAAAAATGGCGAGTTCGAAAGAGGAACGGATGTTCTGCCGACAGTTGGTATGGATGTGTCTGCTGTACCACCGGATACAATCGAAAAAGTATATAGTAGCTATTCTCAAGGCAATTTTTCTATTGGCATGATTACAGCTCTGCCAAAGCAAGAGGCGAAAATTAATCTAGATACTTTCCTCAGCAGGCATGCAGCAATTCTAGGTCAGACTGGTTCTGGTAAATCGTGGACAGTTGCATCTGTTTTACAGAGGATAGCAAGGTTTCCTAAATCTTCAGTGGTATTGCTCGATTTACATGGTGAATATGAGAATGCATTCGGCGATTATGCAACTTATATAAGCGCTACAGAAATCGAACTTCCATATTGGTTGATGAATGCAGAAGAGCTCATGGATCTATGTGTAGATAGACGTGAAACGGCTGCGCCCAATCAAATCGCCAAATTCAAAGAATTGCTTCAGGTAGCTAAAGAGTCACACGATGAAAATAAGAAGCTCGGGATACCTAAAATCACTATCGATACTCCTATTTATTTTGATTTTTCGTCCATAATATCTGAATTTGAAAGGTTGGATACTGAAAAGGTACAAGGAGAAAAATCTCTGAAACAGGGACCTTTGTTTGGAAGTTTTACTCGGCTCCTTATGCGACTGCATTCAAGACTTAATGACAAAAGATACGACTTAATCTTTAAGCCGAGTACTTACAATACATCAGCGTCTATGGAAACACTGTTTAGAAAAATACTAGGGGAGGAAAAGCAGCCCAAGAAATTGGTTATTCTTGATCTTAGTCCGGTGCCATTCGAAGTGAGGACATCAGTTATATCTCTTATATTAAGATGTATGTATGATTTTGCCTATTGGTACAAAAGAAAAAATGGCAACGCTTATCCTCTTGCAATATTCGCAGACGAGGCGCATTCGTATTTAAATGATGCAGAGCCAGCACATGACACATCTAAATCATCGGCTGAAAGGATTGCAAAAGAAGGAAGAAAATACGGGATAAGCCTAACTGCAATCAGTCAAAGACCACGGGAAGTGTCGAGCACAATTCTTTCACAATGCAACTCTTTCCTTTGCCTTCGCATTTCGAATCCAGATGATCAAAGCTACATAAAGAATCTACTTCCCGATGCAGTTAAGGGAATCATAGATATACTATCTACGCTTCGTAGAGGAGAGGCCATTTTGCTCGGTGATGCAGTCATGATGCCTACAAGGATTAAAATTACTAAGCCCGATCCTCAACCAGATAGTAACGATGTATCGTTTACAAAAGAGTGGGAGAAAACGCATTCAGAGATAGACGTTGCGTCAGTGCTCGATATGTGGAGACGCCAAGGTATTGAATTAAACCTGAAGTAATTTAATCTGGGCAGTCGTACTTAAAGCTAGGCTTCCAGGATACTTGGAGGATTGGGGACTACAGCTCTTCTCCTTCCCGTTAGTCTCTCCTCCAACTGCTCATCCGTCAACCTCCATACCATCTCGCACTCGCACAAGAAGCGCTTCTCAAGCATGTTTTCCATCATCTCCCTTGCCCCTTCCCAGTCTAACCTCCGCTCCGTGCAAAAGTGATTGAACCTCCTGAACAGAACCGGTTCTGGTTTGTCATACATCTCAAGATGGACACAGTGCCTGGGGTCATTCTCGAATCCCACCTTTTGAAAAAGATGCTGGGTTGACTTGAGATAAGCACGAAGATCCTGGACGAAGGACTTGAGTCGGGCAGGATCCAGCAGGAAGGTCATTGTTGCTTCGCGGGATTTGATTTTCTTGTGGGTTATAACAAGCATAAAGATTCATCTCCTTTTTTATATTGTTCGGACGGAAATAAGTGCTAAGATGTTTCCAAGAGATGAATAGGAGGTGTTTCAATGAGTAGTGGATTGAAGTTTGACAGAGCAGACACGGCATACGCAGAGAAGGCACATGAATTAGCACTGAAGAACAGAAACTGGTTGAGACATGGGATAGGAACGGCGGCAGATAAGATCGATGAGATGCTTCTGGAAGGGGCCACTATCGAGCAGATGGCAAAAGGAGCAAAGACGACAAAGGCAACTGTGTCCGTTCATCTGACTCACTTGAGGAAGGAGCACAAACTGGCCATTGTGAAGAAGGATGGGGTGCTCAGGTATGACGTGAAACAAGCAAAATAGACAAATAAGGCATCATAGACAGTTGGTCCGCTTTGCGAAATATCCGTTGAAGAAGATAAGGCGGTACGAGGGATGATGTATGGAAACAACAGAGAAGGG
>Ga0255347_1004782_pt1 | contig 16031 bp, 9 predicted proteins | sample wastewater_treat_2_FD_192479 | JGI IMG/M metagenome (GOLD analysis project Ga0255347, IMG submission 192479) | Wastewater microbial communities from Lulu Island WWTP, Vancouver, Canada - plant24 | ecosystem: Engineered > WWTP > Wastewater > Unclassified | place: Canada: Vancouver, British...
CCCCGTACAGGTCCTGCTGTATTGGCCGTTAACACAGACGCGACTGCCCATACAAGTTCCGTGGACATTAGTAATCTCACAGGGTAGGTCAGGAACGTCGTTATCGGTTAACCCGTCACAGTCGTCGTCAATTTGATTGCATTCTTCCTTGGCGGGAATCCTGGCGCTACACTCAGAGTCGCAGGTTCTGGTACCACCACATCTGCCAAATTCGTTTTCGTTGTAGCAGTTTGTAAGAAAACGGGAGTTTTTGAATTTTTCGGTACATTCGCACTGGCCATCCGAAGGAACGCACTGCTTAATCAGGCTTGTACCAGACTGAACATCCCGACAGTCATAACCTCTGGGGCAATCAGAGGTTAAATTGCACTGACCGCCACAGAAGCTGCCTTCTGCACCATGGTCGATGCAAAGATAACGCTTGCTACCTGAGCTCCACGAAGGCACGCATTCGGTATCATTTCGACATGGCTGACAAAGGGTCGGGAATGGGTGGACACAGGCGTAAATAGGATCTGTGCCACCGGCAATTTTCTCGCAGACCCAACCGTCTGGGCATGACATGTCACTACTGCAAAGCTTTGAACAAACCGACTTATCGTTTGTAGGCGTACAAACCGACGAGTAACATTCAGCACCCTGCTCGCATGGACACATGAAGTTTCCAGGACAATCGGGAGTAACAGTGGTGTCATCGTCAGCGTCAGCATCATCTTCGATTTCGTCATAGACGATGTCCATTGGCCCTGTCTTATCACCAGGAGTGTCGGTCCCAAGATCGCGACGCCCCTCATCAGGCAACCCGGCATGGATGTCGTTGGCGTCACCTTTGATGGAGTCTCGTTCGCCAGAGCCCCCAATATCGGGCAGCTTGCCATCCCCCTCACAGGAGGCATAAAGCAACGCACCTGAAGCAATAAGCGCCACAAGTAAGGAGAAGGATTTTGAGTGATTCTTGTTAGCCATGTGATCCTCCCTGCAAGCAGTGCACCAAAAATAGGGGCACAATCGGGATTAATGCTAACTTTATTTGGTCAAAATTTCTAGTATGGACGTGGAAAAAATCAGCCTTAACTATCTTTATTTACATTTAGTATGATAAAAGGCCTAAAGGGCCCTCTCAAGGGGACTGGGAATGCGGTTTTTTGGTATCGCGGGCCAGGATCGAATAAAGAACATTCTGCTTCGGACAGTTAGCGCCCAACGTATCCCGCATGCCTTTTTGTTTGCAGGACCAGAAGGAGTCGGAAAGCGAACCACCGCGTTGGCTTTCTTTTCGTTCCTAGTGTGCGAAGATCCTACTGAAAACGACTCCTGCGGTCTGTGTCGCGCTTGTAACATGGTTGATGCAGGCACCTTTCCCGATCTGGCAATCTTGCAGCCAGAAAAGGGAGTTATCAAGATTGATGCGATTCGCCAGGCAACCCCTCGGCTTCAGTTTGAGCCCCTAATTGGCCCCTGGAAGGGCCTGATAATCGACAATGCAGATTTGATGACTCTTGAGGCGGCTAATGCGGCATTAAAAACGTTGGAGGAACCTCCATCAAAAACCCTGTTTATCTTGATTTCATCTAATCCAGATGTGCTGCCTAGAACGGTAATATCAAGATGTATATCCTTAAATTTCAACAGGTTAAGCACGGAAGACGTGGCAGCGATAGTAGCCGAAGAACGTGGGCTTTCACCGGCTGAAATCGTGGATGCAGCGGCGCTTTCCATGGGTAGCCCTGGTCGAGCGATTCGTCTTTTGGATAGCCCTTTAATGGGTGAACGACGGGCTTTTATTCAGACTTTTTTGGAGCTTGGAACAAAGGGCCTTGACCAATTGCTGGCGTTTTCCAAGGATGTGGCAAGTTCAAAAGGTGATGAAGCAGACGTTTTGTTGTTACTTGAGTCGCTGCTTCAGGATATCGTTCATGCAGCATCTGGTAGCCCTGATTCGGATTTTTGTAACTATGACATGGTTGAAGAGATTCGAGGTTTTGCGAACAAAATTGGCATAGATAAAGCGTTAGCTGCTGTGAATGCTTGGACAGATTGGGATTATAAACGGCGCTATCATCCGGATTTAAGGGCGGCTCTGGATAAGGTGTTTTTGGCGTTAGGCGGTGATTTTTGAGCGCCTGGCATACAGGTCATCAGTCCAGCGCAAGTGCTCTTTGATGGAAAAACACTGATCGATCTCTTCATCAGATAATCTGAGTTTGATATCTGCGTCTGATTTTAGATTTTCTATGAAGCTACCCTCGCCAGACATGGCTTTAAGGGCGCACCTTTGAACCAAGGCATAGGCGTCTTGTCTGCGCATTCCGGACCTTACAAGCGCCAACAGCACCCCTTCAGAGTGGATGATTCCACCAGAATGCTCCAGATTTTTGGCCATTGCGTCTTCATTTACAGTCAGGCCCTTAATCACGCCGCACAACCGTTTGCATGCGAATTCTAAAGCCGATGTCGCATCAGGACCAATCACCCTTTCGACGCTGGAATGGCTGATATCCCTTTCGTGCCACAAAGGTACGTTTTCAAGGGCCGCCAACGCATATGAACGCAAAAGCCTAGCCTGACCGGTGACGTTTTCGCAAAGCACTGGGTTCTTTTTGTGGGGCATGGCCGATGAGCCGCGCTGCCCGCTGCCAAAAGGTTCATAAACTTCGCCAACCTCGGTCCTTTGCAGGTGTCTGATGTTTGTCGCGATGTTGTCCAAGACGCTTCCAGCCATGGCCATGGACACAAAAAGCGCTGCATGTCGATCACGTGCAACAATTTGGGATGCGACAGGTTCTGGCCTTAGCCCCAAACGCTCAAGGACACGCCTTTCCCTTTGTGGGTCGCCAAACGCCAGATTGCCCACGGCACCTGACAACTTTCCTGTGGCAATATCGTTCGCGGCCGCAATCAGACGGTTGTGGCTTCTTATCACCGATTCCCGCCATGACAAAACGACCAACCCAAAAGAGGTCGCTTCCGCGTGCATGCCGTGGGTACGACCGGCAATGGGCGTTTTTTTGTGACGTTGCGCCAGTTCATCCAGCGCATCTGTCAGGTTTGACATCTCTTCCAAGATGTAGGCTGTGGCCTGTTTAAGCTGAAGAGCAAATACCGTGTCTAGGACGTCGGAACTGGTAAGTCCATAATGCAGGAATCTGGTCGCCTCACCTGCCTGCTCTTCCACATGGGTCAAAAACGCTATCACATCGTGGCGAAGCGTCTGTTCAAGGGCTGCGATCCGGTCGGGGTCTATGGTCACCAAGTCCTTAATTTTTTTAGCTTGTCCTGGTGTGGCAATCTTGTCTTCTTCTAAAGCCTCAAGATAAGCTAGCTCTACGTCCAAAAAAAGATTCCAACGATTCTTCATGGACCAGATATTGCGCATGCGCACAGTTGTGTATCTATCTATCACTGTGTGGCTCCTTGTGGTTGAAGGCTTGATGCAAGATAGATCAGCGAGTTGTAGGATTGGCACAACATCTGAATCCGTCTGTGGATTTCGGGCTAAAACGCTTAGTTTTGTAGGAACAAGATCCAATCCCACCAACGTTGGTGTCACCGCCTCTGATGAAGTTGTCAGAGGTCCATTCCCCAACATTTCCGATCATGTCGTACACACCGTTGGATGTTACGCATTCAGCGTAGGAACCTGCGGGTTGTACGCCGCCTGTCACGTTACACTTCGATGCCTCTGGTGTGCCGGTTTCGCAGGCTTTTAACCATTGGGCGCTACTGCACAGTGCCTTCCCAGCCTTTTTGCACAAGCTGGTTGCGGTGGCCCTAGACGCGCCGCCCCTTGGTTTTTGACCAGCTCCAGGAAATTCGTGGGTGTCGATACAAAAGCCTACTGAGCTTGGTTTGGCCTTGGAGTCAACAGTGGCTGTTTCATCCAGCACGATTAGCGCCATGCCCGCGGGGCAGACTAGGTTGTCTGCTAAAAGGGCGCCTTGGGGGGCTGGGGCTGGCTCGGGAGCGGGGGCTGGTTCTGGGGCAGGGACAGGCTCAGGCTCGGGGGCAGCAGCGGGCTCAGGGGCAGGGACAGGCTCGGGGGCAGGAGCAGGCTCAGGGACTGGGGCCGGAGCCGGGGCCGGGGCTGCAGCGGGCTCAGGGGCTGGGGCCGGAGCTGGGGCCGGAGCTGCAGCAGGCTCAGGAGCTGGAGCCGGGGCAGGAGCTGGGTCATCAACAGCAGCAATGACTGGCTCCTCCACTGGATCAGATTTACCCATGTACCAAAATGTTGCAGCACCACCCAACACTACCACCAACGCTATAAGCCAAAGAAAACGCATAATTCCGCTTTTTGGCTCGTCTTTTTTGATTACAGTTACAGTGCCGGTATCTATAGGCCTGGTAGGTGGTTTTGGTAAGGGGCCAGTGGGTCTGCGCTGTGGGGTAGTCAACAGCAGATCTGGCACATCTGGTGGGGCATCTGCAACTACAACCGGAGGTGGTTCAGGTGCAGGTGGGGGCTGTTCTTCCTCCTTTTGAGCGGCCCTTGCCGCCTCTTTAGCGGCCTCCCTAGCGGCCTGTCTACCCTTTTTCCCTTTTCTACCCCTTCCGGCTTTGGTGGGCTCCGGTGCCACGGGCTCTACTGTCTCCTCAACAGCAAGATCTTCCTCATCATCCATTGCAGGTGCGCTAAAGACAACCTCGATTCCCTCTAAGTCCGAGTCATCAATGCGATTTGTATCGAATTCGATGCCCTCTTCCTCTAGTTCGTCAGCAGGGTTGGGCTCTGGCTCGGGGTCAGGGACAGGGACAGGATCAGGGGCGGGGGCAGAGACAGGTGCAGGCTCCGGGGCAGGGGCAGGCTCTGGCTCTGGGGCGGGCTCTGGGGCAGGCTCGGGCTCGGGAGCAGGGGCAGGCTCGGGGGCTGTGACAGCAGTTGGTTCCACTACCAGAGGAATTGGCTGACCATCTGGAGCTTGGACGATCCTTAACGCCTTGAACGAGCCTGTCTCGTGCATCCTGCGGACCCACAGTCCGTCAACATCTACCTTTGCAAAGGCACTGCTTAAATCCTTGGCAAAGCTTTGTAATGAATCGTACCTATCAAATGGGTCGTCTTGGGTAGCCTTGACAAAGACATCATCAAGATGCTTGGTAAGCCTTGGAATTTGTTCAGAAAGAGGAACGCCTGCCCTTACTGGATTAATGGCAAGAATCTCACCTATGATTAAAGCGACGGCGTAAACATCAGTCTGCTTCAATTCCATTCGCGGTTCAGTAAGTTGCTCTGGACCACGATAAAAGTCTGTAGCTGGAATCTCCTGGCCCTCAACAAGCATGTTAAGGACCAAGTAGTGAGGGTCCGAAACCATTAGTTTGTCCGGTAAAACGAACAGGTTCTCCGGCTTCAGATTCCCGTGAATAATCCCCTGTTTATGGATAGGGACAACAGCGTCTATCAGCCACTCTGCAAGCGACCGAATCTTGGGCGCTGGAAATCGCTCACCACTTTCGTCCCTCAGATCGAGCACTGCCCTAAGGGACATCCCCTCAACTAACTGGCTGGTCACAAAATGAAGGCCGTCTTCTTCCATGACCTCAAAAATTCTGACCAGATTGCTGTCTTGTAGGGTCCTGGCCCTGTACAGCCGCAGCAGATTCAGCTCCCTAAATGCGGAACTAAACAACTCTGGATTAAAAACTTTCACTGCCACAGGCAAGTCCAAAGCCAAATCAAAGGCCTTGAACACCATGCCTACCGGCCCGGAGCCTTTAATCGCAACTATGCGAAACCTACCGCCAATCTTGTCTCCAATCTCAGGAAGTCGAACAGCCCAGTCCATGATTCCCCCAATCAGACGTTTCCGACGCAGAGTATCAAAGGATTCACACTGTTTCAAGATGGGGATTATCCCTTTTTTAAGGGTTTTTACGCCAAAAAAGAATTACTCGGCCCTGAATGTGCAAATCATCTTGTCTTGGGCTTTAAAACTGGCTGTTCCAATAGCAGCTGCGGCCTGGTCAATGACGCACCCACTGGCCGTTACTGTCACTTGGCAGAAATCGGTCTCACCACATTCCCAAGTGGCGGTTTTCAAAGTCACATTGAGGTCATTACACTTGTCGCCTGTGAAATGTACCGCGTAGTCTCGCACCGTCTCACTTTGCTCCTCTAAGCTCAAGTCGATCTTGCAACCGCCCGCCATAAGCCCCCTATATGTCGCACGTGGAAGGTTATTTGGCAGATGCGGTTGAAGGGCGACACGATGGTTTGCAGCGTCTGGCCACAGCCCTGTCAGATAGAAAATAATGGCCTCTGCATCCTGGGCCCCCTCCCACGGACGGAAACGTGCCCAAACCTCACCAAACTCACCTGAATCATCGTACAAAGGCATCAGTGGGACGAAGCCCTTTGTCGCATAATCCTCGGTAACATTCCCAGAGGCGGTAGCAATTTCCCTAAAAGCATTAAAGCTTTTTTGTGCCAGATCGGGGCGATGACGAGACAGCGCATACAAAGAAAAACCTGGCGTCATTCCAGTTGCTATGCCCATCGAGAGGTCAAAACCAAAAAGCTCACTATAAGCCCCTGCGTTGGTTTGAATAACTCCAAGCTCGTCAACCCAGGCCCTTTCAACTAAGGCATTAATATCACTGCTTATCCTGTCCCATCCCAAGGCATCTTCGAGGTTCATCCAAGCGGCGGTAAGATTCACATCTTCGTATGGAGCCATTAAAGGCCTCAGATCGTCTTTGTAAACCATGGCTGCCCAAAAGCCCTCTTCTTCTTGCCAGTAGTACTGATCCAAAGTTGCGGCCACAGAATTTCTGACCTTAACGATGTCGTCGGTCTGCTCGTAACCAAGGGCTGCGGCAAGGCCATCGGCAGCAGCCACGTAGAGCAGCGTGGAGTGAAGAGACCATGCCACATCGGCAAACATCATTGATGCCCCTCCATCAAGGTTTAAGTTCATGGCCATGGCTGCCCTAAAGGTCTCGTCGTCAGAAAATGGCAGCAAGAATGTCTCGTCCATGTTTTGCTTTTGAAGCCCATAGCGAAGCATCTCTTCTCTTTCACGCATCAAGGACGAATCGCCGGTAGTGTCAAATAACCGGTGGTACATGTGAACAATGTAAGATGGCGCCTCGGCAGCTGTTTTGTTTGTAAGGACGGGCAGCGCGGACCAATCGGTTACAGCACAGGGAACGTCGGTAGGCCAATCAACTTTGGAGGCATTAAAGAAGCCCTCATTTGCACAGGCTGCGACGTGGTGATAATCAAGTATGGACCGCGCCTCGTCTGGCCTGGACATGATTGACAGCATCCTTACGGGAGAGCTGATGTCACGAGTCCAATACTCGCCATAGTGAGAAAGCGGGCTCATTGCGCCGTTGTATGAAATTTGCGCTTTAAGGGTGTACTGGAAGGACTCGATCAGGTCGGTGACCATAGGGTCGTCCAATTCCACAACTAGGCCCTGTGAAAACCAGTCTTCCCACCACGAGTTGGTCGCGCCGAAAATTGCTTTGACGTCTGATGCTTTAGCTAGGGCAGTCAGGTGCTCTACCCTGTTGGCCTCCACCTTTCCATCGGAGAAAAACAACCAAAACTGGATATCTCGGCTGGCACCAGCTTCTAGGTCGACGTCTTGCACAACAAACGCGGCTTTGTCGTCGTCCCATGTCGCATCAGGACAAACGGTTGTTATGCGGCGATCCAATTGTTTAAAAATAGCCACACCTTCAGCTGATTCTTCAAAACCAGACATCGGCTTCATTGAAAAACCAACTGATTTGATTGGGTCTGTCCCGGTGTTGGTGAGCCGGAAAATGGCAATAATCGAGGTTCTGATGTCTGCATCATCACTGACTGGGGCCGCAAATAGCGAAGAAACTTTAAGGCTCTGGCCCTCGTTTGTAATGCCAACAATGGAGCTTTTGCTGAATCGACCTATGCGTGAGACATCCACCTTTTGGGCTTTACCACCAATAGTTGCGCTGAAATGGATATCTGGGAAAGTCTTTAGTTTCGGTCGGTTGTAATCAGGCCCATAAGGTTCGTGAAGCACTGTTAGGGGGTAAGTTGTACCCAAAAAGGAAAAGGTGCGCCCATTAGCAACTGCATAATAGGCAAGCTCGTGGTGGTTGAGCACGGGTTCTCCGTTTTCAAACTTCCACGAGACCTCGTCGACCCAACCGTTAAATTCGGTTAATCCATAATCCTCGAACAGGTCACTTGAAGGCGCCTCCGGACCAGCACGCCAAGGAGTTGCCTTTTGTGAAAATCCAGATTCGTCGCCAGAATCGTCGTCACCAAAAACGTCTTCTGTGGGGGTGTCATCTGATGCGTCTTGGATAGCGTCATCCAAAGGGGTTGGCTCTGGGCTTTCATTACAAGCAACAGCGAAAACCAAGGACAAGCCCGCCAAAATTGACCAATGTTTTTGATTAGATAGCCCCATCAACTCCCCCCTTGTAAAACGGCAAAAGGACACCACTAAGGTCTGCATTGTAGTCATTTATCGCCCAGTGGCAAAAGCATATGCATTTTGGAACATGCGTAGCCAAGGACCGGCTTCGCCAGCAAACATGTCAGCAGGTCTGTAAGCTAGCTGGACGGACCTGAAGGCACGCTCGGGGTGCGGCATCATGATTAGCACGCGCCCATCAGTTGTCGTAAAACCAGTCATGCCGCCAACAGAACCATTGGGATTTTCAGGATATTGCTGGGTGCAATTCCCATCATTGTCAACGTAGCACACGGCGGCTAAGGCGGCCTTTTTGTCCTCGTCGCTTGCAAATGTCACAAGCCCTTCACCATGGGCCGATGGGACTGGGATACGGGCCCCTTCCATCCCACGCAAAAGGACTGATGGCGATGGCATTATCCTGACAGTTGAGTACCTGGCCTCAAACTGACCACTGACGTTGGCCATGAATCGTGGCCAGTGGGCTGCGCCGTCAATGATGCTTTTTAGCTGAGAGATAGTCTGGCACCCATTACAAACCCCAAGTGTGAAGGTGTCTTGCCTTGCAAAAAACCGGGTAAACATGGCTTTCATGGTTGGATTAAACAGGATTGACCTGGCCCATCCGGTACCTGCGCCCAACACATCGCCATAACTAAAACCGCCGCAGACGGTCAAGCCAGTAAAACCGTCAAGGTTTATTCGACCTGCTAAAAGATCGGTCATGTGAACATCTACCGCATCAAAGCCGACAGATGTGTAGGCGGCGGCCATTTCGACATGGCCATTTACGCCCTGCTCACGCAAAATCGCCACCTTTGGCTTAGTCAGATTCAAGTTGACTGGTTTTGGCAGCAAGTCATAAGTTAGCTTGTACTGCCTGCCTTTTGCGTCAGGCGATATCGCCTTTTCATATTCTTGCGTGGCACACGCCGGATTTTCGCGAATTGAGCGAATCTTGTATGACAAAGCGGACCACTGGCGACGCACGTCAGTAATGGTTGTCGAGACTAGGGTGGAGCCTTCATTTGATTTGAAAATCAGGTGGTTATCTGTTTTGACAGTACCCAACGTGAAACAGATGTCTGAAAGGCCATGCTTGTTTAGCAGGTCCAACACTGGTTCACGGTCGGCAACCTGTATCACAACACCCAATTCTTCACTAAAGAGCTGGGCTTTGGCTGTCGTGGAATTACCCGGCAAGGTGACTTCAAATCCACGACCACCAGCCATCGCCATTTCTGAAAGAGTGATGAACAAACCACCGTCAGAGCGGTCGTGGATGGCCAAAAGTAGCCCTTTATCCACTAATTCCTGGATAGCGGACCAAAAAGCCTTGAACTTCACAGGATCATCCAGGTCTGGGGCCTCATCGCCGACTTGGTTGTAGACTTGTGCTAAAGCACTGCCACCTAGGCGATTTTTGCCAGCTCCAAGGTCAATCAAGATCAAGCTTGAATCGACCGGTTTTAGATCCGGGGTCACCGTTTTGCGAATGTCTTGGACCGGTGCAAATGAACTGACAACCAAGCTTAAAGGCGAGGTCTGGCGACGATTTTGACCTGATTCATCCTGCCAGACACTGCGCATTGAAAGCGAGTCTTTACCTACTGGAATGGACACGCCGAGAGCTGGGCATAGCTCCATCCCAACGGCTTTAACGGTGTCAAAAAGCTGGGCGTCCTCGTTGTCCTCACCACAGGCACACATCCAGTTTGCCGACAGCTTAACGTTTCCAATTTCGCCAATATTTGCGCCGGCCAGATTGGTCAGCGCCTCGCCAATCGCAATACGACCAGATGCAGGGCCGCTTATCAGCGCGATAGGAGACCGCTCGCCCATTGCCATCGCTTCACCCTTGTATGAAAGGTAACTGGTGGCAGTCACAGCACAATCTGCAACTGGGATTTGATATGGACCAACCAGCTGATCCCTATGAACCAGACCTGTAACGGAACGGTCTGTAATAGTTATTAAAAACGACTTATCGGCGACCGCGGGCAGATTTAAAACCCGGTAAATCGCGTCTTCGATGGCGACATGTTCCAAATCGAGGGGTGGAGGTTTGACCTCGGCCCGTTGGATGCTTCGCTGCATTTTCGGGGGCTTTCCAAGCAACACCCTGATATCCATGTCGATTGGGCGGTCATTAAAATAGCTATCTTCAACCACAAGGCGCTCGTCACCAGTTGCCACACCTATGAATGCCACTGGGCAGCGCTCCCTTTTACACAGCCCTTCAAATAGCGCTCGATCATTTGGATCTATGGCCAACACGTAGCGCTCCTGAGCCTCGCAGCACCAAATCTCCATGGGATTCATCGAAGGTTCCTCGTTTGGGATATCCCTAAGCTGGAAAATGGCGCCAGTGTCTTCAACCAGCTCTGGACAGGCGTTAGAAAGACCGCCAGCTCCAACATCGTGGATGCTTATGATGGGATTATCATCCCCCATGGTGACGCATGCATCGATAACCTCCTGGCAGCGACGCTGAACCTCAGCATTTCCGCGTTGGACCGAGTCAAAATCCAAGGCGGCCTCATTTACACCGGTGTCCATAGACGACGCCGCACCACCGCCAAGACCGATGCGCATGGAAGGACCACCTAGCTGAACAATCAGATCGCCTGGTTTAAGCTTCTTTTTGTAAACCTGACTACGCCTGATGTTTCCCATACCACCAGCAAGCATTATTGGCTTGTGGTATCCACGATGACGACCGTTTACCAGATCTTCAAAGGTCCTAAAGAATCCAGCAAGTTGAGGACGACCAAACTCGTTTCCAAATGAAGCCCCACCCAACGGCCCATCAAGCATGATCGACAAAGGAGTCGCAAGTCGTGCTGGGTGCTTGGAATGCTCAACCTCCCAAGGCTGGATATGACCTGGGATGCGTAAGTTGGAAACCATAAATCCAGCCAACCCAGCCTTGCTCTTTGAACCAGTCCCAGTAGCAGATTCGTCGCGAATCTCCCCTCCAACACCAGTGGCCGCACCAGCAAATGGGGAAATCGCCGTTGGATGATTATGAGTCTCGACCTTCATAATCATGTCGATTTGGTCTTCTTGAAAGCTGTAGGAACCTTCGTCATTGATTTCAAAGGCTTGCACTAAATGCCCCTGCGCCACGCTTGAGTTGTCCTTGTACGCGACAAGCGTTCCTTTTGGACTGCATGCGTGGGTATGCTTGATCATCTGAAACAGGGTATGCTGTTGGGGCTCGCCATCGATTACCCAGTCGGCGTTAAAGATTTTATGGCGGCAGTGCTCCGAATTTACCTGGCCAAACATCACAAGTTCGCTGTCGGTGGGATTTCGACCAGCCTTTGAGTAGGCTTGGTACAGGTAGTCAATTTCATCATCTGATAAGGCCAATCCCATTTTCGCATTTGCCTTATGTAAGACGTCGATTCCACCATTTTTTAGATCAAAGACGACGCCTGGGGCCGGTGGCTGCGAGTAAAAGAAATTGTCAACGTTTTCATACACCCCCTCAGTCATCTTGTCATAAAGCAGGTCAAGCGCCTTGGCCAGATCGGCAGGCCCCAGCGATTTTCCAGCACTGTCCTTTACACAAAACGCTATGCCACGCTCAACTCGTCGCACCGCCGTCAACTCGCAATTGTGAAGGATGTTAATGGCTTTTGACGACCAAGGAGAAATGGTTCCAAGCCTAGGAGTCACAAAAAAGCACCCTGGCAGCAGCGGCTCATCAGTTGCGTCAAGCAGCTCTAAAATCCTAGCCCTTATGGCTTCATTCAAGGGGGCGTCCAGATCGAGCAGATAAACGAAGCTTGCTGAAACCTGCTTAATCCCTGGAATTATCTCGCCCAGCGAATCAGCCAAGGCCTTGAGGCGAAAATCTGAAAAGGCAGCTGCCCCTTGAACTAGTTCCTGCATTGCTGTTGATTTCAAGGTATCCCTCCGCAAGCTTGTACGCACCAATTAAACTACACAGATTTGATAAACATCAAAGTCCGCAGACTCTGATACCGCCAAATGACTTAGTGTGCAACTATTGGTTGCAATTATTAATCCCTAATTTTCGGCTTTGATAAATTGAGACCTCGGACGGAGTGTGGTAGTTTTCGGCGATTGCACCGCGAGGTCGACCAAGGGATGCGTAAAGAAAGGGTCATCTTTGTAGCTACTGTCACTGCCATGGTATGGGCCATATGGCGAGTTCTCTCCACTTTAGTTGACCTTATTGGACAGATTATATCTTTTGGGGATCCACCACTTACGATTTTCAGATGGCTTGATTTGTCAGGGATTTTCATTCTGTCCATAGTTTTCTTAGTCACCGTTTTTAGAAAAAAACGTGTCGCGGCGTCTATCGCTGTTTGGCTTGCCATATTCGAACTGCTTCACATGGGTAGGATCACTTTAGCGGATCACCCCTTAGCCATTTTGGCCGTACTTGCCTGGATTGGAATTGCGGTGTTTCTGGCCAAGACCTTACCCAAACCGGCGGTAAAGAAAAAGGAAAGCTGGATTACTGGGGTCTGGATCACCCTAGGGATGCTTTTGGTACTTGAAGCCGCTTGCGACACTATTATTCACAATAAATACCAGCCTTTGCGCATTTCCGAATATCCATCCATGGCTCCGCCACCTGAATATGAAGCTGATAAGCCGACTCTAGCAACTATCGGCAGTTCCCCTGCCAATTTAGAGCGGATTCATAGGACACCTTTTTCAGCCATTTTGGCTAAGCGCTTCAAGGGCAGGGCTAACTTCCTCTATTTCGAAGCAGGTGGGCTCGCAAGCAATCACCTTCTGGAGATAACTAAACGCCGCTTTGCAACGTTGGACCACCTAGACGCTCTTTTGCTGTACATAGGTCACCAGGACCTGAACGCCCACAACGAATTCAGGTTAACAAACAATACCTCGATCAACGACGAATTGTCTGGTTCTGCGTTCCAAGTTCTCTTTAACCAATCAGCCTTTATAAGAATGTCGTTGTACATTATCTGGAGTCAGAGATACGACCACACTTACGAAGTCACTGACAAGGTTATAGAAGAGGTTTTCAGCCGTTACGCCGCAAATATGGACGCGATAGTAAAAGTGGCTCAGTCTCACAAAGCCCACGTGTTTGTGGCAACCGTTTCTGCTGATAAAAGAGTTATTTCTGAACAATCAAAAACTTACATGGACATGGAAAACGCTCACATGAGGGGATTGGCTGAAAGATTTCCAAATGTAACGTTAATTGATTTTGAACCAAAGCTAGATGCCATGTATCCTGATGGCCCGGACGCTGACTGTCAGCCATACGAGCCGTTGCCGTACTCGTCAGGCTGTGGGGATCCTTTCCACCTTGGGATCAAAGGCCATGAAATCCTAGCGGATATGCTTGAGCCTGAGATTGAGAAATGGTTACAAGGCCTTGAGCAAAAGGATGAATGATGAAACGGCGCAGACTTGGCCTTATAGTTCAGTTTTCCAAGATGATATGGCACAAGAAAACATGGTTTTTAATCCCAATCCTGACCATGCTTTTAATAGGTGTTTTGCTGCTAGTTATTGTTGAATCACCAGTTCTTTTGCCTTTCTTTTACGCTATCTTTTAGGGGGCCCCTTGGAAAACAATTCCGTTGCAGTTTTGTATTCTGCTGGCTCTGATTCCTCTTTGGTCGCTATCAAAATGGCCAAACGCTTTGACCAAGTGCATTTGCTGACGTTTTTGCGCAAGGGCACTCATGGGACAGAGCATGTGTTAGCGGGGGTAAAACGGCTTGAAACGCACGTAAATAGCCCCAACAAGTTTGTCCACCAATTCATTAAGACAGATAAGCTACTTAAGTTTGTGATGTATGAGCGTTATTGGACCCATTATCGCAAACATAAAAAGATGGTGTTGTCCATGTGTGGCCAGTGTAAGGTGTCGTTTCACTGGCGGGCGTTGATTTACTGTTTGGAAAATGGAATCAAACACATAGCCGATGGGGCTGTTCGGATTGCAAACGTTTATCCAGAGCAAAACGAAGTAATCATGCTAAATCGCCTGAGGCAGCTATATGCAACCTTTGGGATAACTTATGAAACGCCCATCTACGAAGAGGGCGAGCTTACTGAGCAAATCCTGTATGAACTAAGATATTCAAGAAATCCCAAGGTTAAGGGTCAAAAGGATGACTTGCAGTTTGTGTGTGAGCAGCAGGTTTTGTATGCCATGTTCTTGCGAAGCACCCTGCATAAAATGCCGTTTGAGGAATTTGAAAAGAAGATGGCAGCCTATTACAAGGAAAAGCTGGATATGGTTGAAGAAATGACCAAAGAGTACTTGGAAAAGGGGCCGGATTCGCGCCTAGCCAAACTGATTGAAGGGCCACAGGAGAGCTAGAAAATGAAAGGCAAGTTGAAAGCACTGTGGCTTAGGGTAAGTGGCGCTATCGTATGCTCAATTTCCCTGTTGCTGCCATACAAACCCAGATTCTGGTTTGCGAAATTGCTGACGTGGGGTTCAAATCCTGTAAGCAGTTCCATAGGGATGTCTTTTCAAAAACAGGCCCGTTTTTGGAACAAGATTGTTCTGGCCTTTGTGTTTTATTTGGGATTTCCCTTGGCCAAGCTGTTTTTGTGGATTTCAGGGAAAAGGCCGCTTGGTAAAAAGAAAACCGCTGAAACTTTCTGGCATCCAAGGCCTGCGCCTGAAAGCTTTGTAAAGGATTTGGCTGAGCCCTTCTAATGAATGAAGGATAAAAAGAAAATGAACATACTTGGACTTTCGTTCATGTACCATGACTCTTCTGCGACTTTGATGATGGATGGAAACATCGTCGCGGCCGCTGCGGAAGAACGATTTTCACGCAAAAAGCACTCGCTGGACTTTCCAAGTCAGGCCATAGAGGCGTGTCTTAAAATTGGCGGTATTGAGCAAAAAGATATTGACGCGGTCGTGTTTTACGAAAAGCCGCTCCAGAAGTTTGAGCGCATAATCACCATGAACGCGCAGTCATTTCCAAGGGGATTTGGCCAGTTCGCAGATTCGATGCCGCTGTGGCTTAAGTACAAGCTTTTTATCAAAGAAATGATCCAGTACAACTTGGACTTTAAAGGTGAGGTCTTTTTTGCGGACCATCACTACGCCCATGCCTCTTCTTCTTTCTTTGCATCTGGCTTTGATGAGGCTGCGATCCTAACCATGGATGGGGTCGGCGAATGGGCCACAATGACCAAGGGGGTTGGACGAGGTAACAAGATCCACCTGACCCATGAGATGCGCTATCCACACAGCCTTGGCCTTTGGTACAGCACCTTTACTGCATTTTTGGGCTTTCGGGTAAACGGCGGGGAAGGCAAGGTCATGGGACTGGCCTCCTATGGGGAGCCTGTTTATTATGATCAGATGATAGCTGACATGATAACTGTCCGAGAAGATGGTAGTTTTTTGATGAACCTCGATTATTTTGCATTTTTCCGCGATACCGTGATGTACAGCTCCAAATTTGTCAAAAAGTTTGGCCAGCCAAGAGTGCCAGAATCTGAAATTACCATGCGAGATTACGATATTGCCGCAAGCATGCAAAAGGTGGTTGAAACTATTGCTTTGAAGGCGGCTAGCAGTCTTTATGAAGAAACGGGGATGAAAAACCTGTGTGTCGCTGGTGGGGT
>Ga0255347_1004785_pt1 | contig 16026 bp, 14 predicted proteins | sample wastewater_treat_2_FD_192479 | JGI IMG/M metagenome (GOLD analysis project Ga0255347, IMG submission 192479) | Wastewater microbial communities from Lulu Island WWTP, Vancouver, Canada - plant24 | ecosystem: Engineered > WWTP > Wastewater > Unclassified | place: Canada: Vancouver, British...
AGCGCCCTCCATGGAAGATTTTACCTTCGACATAATAGCCAGTGTCCTCGGTTCGGGAGATTCCTCCAGGCTTTACAAGAGCCTTGTCATTGAGAGAAAACTGGCCAGCAATATTTATGCGTGGAACGGCGCTCCCGGTGCCAGGTATGACAATCTCTTTGGAATATACGCCGCGCCTGCTGAGGGTGTAACGTCCGAGCAGCTTGAACTGGAGATTTATTCCGAGCTTAAAAATTTCAGGGATACCATGAAAGCATCGGAGCTTGAGCGGGTTATAAACATGTCAGAATCGCAGTTTCTCTTTATGCTCGATAATAACAGGGGGATCGCGGGACAGTTGGGTTATTACCAGACGGTTCTGGGAGACTGGCGGTATCTTGTGTCGTATATTGATACGATTAGGAGCATAAACATCGATATGATCCGGAGCGCGCTGGATAAATACATAAAAGATGATAACAGGACTGTGGTGATTCTAAAGGACTCAAGGGGGAATAGATGAAAACTCAAAAACAGGCCGGGCTTAAAGCAGCCGCTTTGTCCATGGCGCTGCTTTGCGTTTTTTTTATTCCTCATGCCGGTACGGGCAGCGAAGATCTGCTGATACCCGGGGTTAAATCCTTTACCCTTGATAACGGCGTAAAAGTTTTTTCAATTACCGATGACCTTCCCCGGTCAGAGATCATTGTTTCGGTATCGTACGGCAGGCTCTTTGAGAACGGGAGCAACGCGGGGTTATCCGAAGTTATTGCCGATACACTCCTTCTGTCAGGGTCATCCCGCTATCCCGGTCATTCACTTATCGATACACTTGAATCCGCCGGAGGAAGCATCTCTGTAGACGCGGGATGGGAGAGTATAACAATAAGCCTGAAAGTAATCGAGAGGCACACCGGTCTTGCTTTTGACATTATAGGCGATCTGATTTTAAATCCTCTCTTTAACGGGGATGGTGTAAAATATTCCGCGGGCCGTGTTTATGAAAAACACCGCAGGCGGATGGACGATCCTGCAACGAGGGGTATATCTGCGCTCAGGGAGATTGTGTTTAACGGGAAGGGGTATGGCGCTTCCATAACCAGACAGAGTATCTCATCTATAACTGAAAAAACCGTCAGCGATACATGGACTAAGCATACTACCGGCGGGAATATAATAGTTTCTGTTTCATCGTCACTTGGAAGCGATGAGATCGGCAGAATCTGCAGAAAAAGTTTCGGCTTGGCAAAGAGAGGGGACAGGGAATACTATACGGCAGATATTGAAACTGTGAAATCACAGCTTGCCGCAAAGAGCAGGAATATCTATTTTATTCCTGCGGACTATGATCAGGCAACTATAATTTGCGGCACGCCCGCGCCGGACGTTAAATACGGCGGCAACTATGCCATTGATGTTATGAATTATATACTGGGCGGAGGATCGTTCGGTTCCAGGCTGATGACCGATATCAGGGAGAAACGGGGGCTGGCCTATTCTGTCTTTTCGCACGTGGCCGCCAGGTACGGCGCTGGATTATTTTTATGTTTTGCCCAGACCAGGAATGAAGAGACCGCAAACGTGCTCTCTCTTATGAAGACCCATATCAGCAGGATGTACAATGAGCCTGTTCCCGCTGATGAACTTGCATGGGCAAAGAGCGCCATAACAAACAGCTATGTTTTTAATTTTTCCAGCGTGGCAAGAATACTTTCCATGTATTTTACCATGGATTATTACGGCCTTGATCAGGATTATTACAGTAAGTATACATCCCGAATTGAGGCTGTTACTTCAAAAGAGATCATAGATGAAAGCAGAATGCTCTTTTCCCGGGGTCTTGTTACGGTTGTTGTGGGTAAAAGGGGGACTCACAACGGACTTTCTGAATATGGGAATGTGGTTATAATAGAGGAAAAACCCTGAGCCGGGAGATTTAAAGCTTGTTTTTTAACCGCTTAAAGCTTAATGTCCTTAAATACTGCAGGATTGTTACCGAAAATAGTTTTAACCATACATTACACATTACCAGGGACGGTAATAATATAATCGGTTCAGGGAAGAACATATGTCAAAAAAAATAGTTGATTTAACGACGTACAAAATTGAAAAAACTTTAAAGGAAAGCGGTTTTATCCTTATGAAGGACGGGGAAAGAAAGGTCAAGCTTCTGATGAAGGTGGCATCTGACGAAGACCAAAGCTGATAATCCGGGATTTAAGTCTTAAGGAGATTTTAATGAGCGCCGAGCTTGAGGCAAAGAAACAGAAGGTAAGAGATGAACTTGAGAAGATGAAGCATGAATTCAAGGTGGATCTTCCTAAAAAAATTGCTGAAGCAAGGGAATACGGCGACCTTAAAGAGAATGCTGAGTACCATGCTGCGAGGGAAAGGCAGTCATTTGTGAAGGCCCGGATAGCTCAACTTACCGATCAGTTGAATAAACTGAATGACCTCAACATGAACGATATTCCGGATGACCGCATCGGGTATGGTTCAACGGTGACAGTGCTCGATCTCGATTCTGAAGATGAGATAGTGTTCACATTCGTTTCCTCTAACGAGGTAAATCCTGCTGAAGGCAAAATTTCGGTCTCTTCACCTATCGGTGCGGCATTACAGAACCGGGCGGCAGGCGATACGGTTGATGTCACTATCCCCGCAGGAAAGCGAAAATACAAAATACTCAGAATAATCACCATTCATGGGACTGAAATTGAGGAATAAAAGCGGGTTTATATGGAGACGAGGGGGATCGAACCCCTGGCCTCATGAATGCCATTCATGCGCTCTCCCAGCTGAGCTACGCCCCCGATTTTATTCTTTATTTTTTTTAAGACATGTTTTGTCAATAATTTATTGCCATATATCAGTGAAAAATGTTTTATATATGTAGTGCTCTTTTTACCGGGCTCTAACTGTTTTTTGGTTTTATAAATATTGTTACAAGGATTAATGTATGATTCTTACCTATGTCCTGATTTTTCTTTTCTGTATAATACTCGTAATAATAATTCTTTATCTGCTGAGTATTTATGTTTTTCCCAGAAAGCTTGACGAGATTGAAACCATGATCGAAGCAGGACAGACCAAACTCGCGATAAAGAAACTCAACGAGATGCTCGAAAAAGATGACCGTGATCCATACGTGCATTTTCTTCTCGCAGAGGCATACAGGGCTGCTGGTAATCCGCAGTATGCTATGCTTGAATACAGACAGGTGCTCAAGTTCGGAAGATTTGACGATAAGATCAACGAAATTAAAGTAAGGACAATCCTTGCAAATTTATACAAGGAGCGCAAATCCTTTGAGGAGGCGCGTAACGAATACATACTTCTTACAAAGCTGGACCCGGCCAATTATGAAAACTTTTATGAACTTGGCCTTATGATGTACAACATGGGTCAGTCGGAAAAGGCAGCAGGCTATTTTAAGAAAAGCGCGTTGCTCAACATGAAGCATGATATGTCTTTTTTTTACCTGGGGCAGATATATTACAAGAACGGTGTATTGGTAGAAGCAAAGCAGCATTTTTTAAACACGATCAAGCTCGATCCTGCCAATTACCAGGCGCATTATTACCTTGGACTGGTGCTTCGACAGATGGGAGATTTTGAGTGGGCCCTTAAGGAGTTCGAAATAGCCATGAAGAGCGACGAACTCAAGGTAAAAAGTCTTCTGGCCCGCGGCAGTTGTTTCATGGAAAAGTCGCAGTTCCCAAAGGCTATAATGGAATTTGAGCGCGGTCTCAAGTTTGCCAAAAAAGGGAGCGACACTGAACTGAGCCTGCGTTATTTTATGGCAGAATGCCAGGAGAAAATGCGTGATATACCGTCAGCAATTATTAACTGGGAAAAGATCGTAGAGGTAAACCCCAAATTTCGCGATGTCCAGCATAAATTAGGAACTTACGCTGAATTCAGGCAGGATGACAGAATCAAGGATTTTATGATTGCCGGGCTTGCGCAGTTTGAGCACATAACAAGAAAAATTATATCCAGTATGAATTATAACATTACAGACATTGAAATAATAAGTGACACTGAAATAGAAATAACTGCAACTGAAAATGAAGGGAAGTGGCGGAATACAAGGCAATCCAACAGGATAATCCGTATACTGAGGACGACCGATACTTTACAGGAACCCTATTTCCGAAAACTTCATGAAAGCATGAAACCGCGTAATGCCACGAGAATACTGGTCATTACAACCGGCGACATTTCACCAAAGGCCCAGGAATTTGTCAACACCAGGCCGATTGACATCAAGGGCAAGTCTGAACTTGTTGAACTTTTGAAAAAAGTCTGATAAAATGAATTCTTTTGAAACTATCCGCAGAACAGTTCCATTCCTTAAACATCTTACGGCTGAGGAGTCCGAATTTTTTTTCAGGACCGGTAGTGTAATCACTGTTAAAAGTGGGCAGTACGCTGAGCTTAAAAAGACCAGTTCGCTGAACATTGTTATAAGCGGAATTTTTGAAGTCGAAACAATAGGCAATGCAGAGGTAGTCTTTTTTACATCCGGTTCATTTTTCGGATCCCTCCCCTTTGTTGAAAACAGAAAGCGCGGCAACGTGAGAGCGCTCCTCGATTCAACGATTTTCGTTATTCAGGAAGAGGATATCTTAAGGTTTTTCATGAAATATCACAAGGCCCTGCGGGGATATATCAGGATGATAACCTCAATGGGGTTTGAGATGACCGAAACGGGCCGAAGGTATTTCGATCTTAAGGGTAAAGTCATTTCTGTGTTTTCAAGCAGCCAGGGAACGGGGAAGACAACCCTTGCGGCAGCCCTTGGCCTCGCTCTTGCGATGGATGAAACAGTGATCCTGGATATTTCGTATACGGGCAAATCGTTGTTCGATGTTTTTCAGCGCAGGCTTACAGCTCCTGTTTCGGAAAGGGATCAGTCCGCCACAGGCGCGGAGTCACTTCTGAACGACAGGCTTGTTCATGTCAGGGATGGACTTTATCTGCTCAACATAACCTATTCGTCCAGACTCAGGATTGATCCTTCCATAATAGGCACACTGCTTTTTCTTCTTTCCCGAAGGTTCAGATATATAATTGCGGATCTTTCAAATACTGATCCCGAACTGCGCGACGCTGTTTTTGCGGGATCTGATATGATTTTTGCCCTGACTGGCGGTAAAAAAGAGACTGGTGAACTTAACGATCTTTTTGATGAAAAGCTTAAAGATTTTCAGAGAGTTTTTTTTGTGCGGAATGAATACCTGCCGGGTGAACGGGGCGCCTTTGTGGGCGGATTCACCTTTGAGCACAACAGGGAGTATGAGCAATCGGGTAATGTGGATTTACTGGCCGGCTCTGCAGCAGGCGCCGGGATAAAACCCTTCGTTGAAAAAATAACATCGCCGGGTAGATCCCTTGCTGTCCAGAGCCTGTCGCTTGAGTCTGTATGCCTTGCAGGTTTCTTTGTTAAGCTTCAGCACAGCGGGAAGTTTTTTGATACAATATATTCATCCTCTTTCAGTTATTTTATTTCATGCCTGTACCTGCTGGGACATGATGAAAAGGAACTGACCGGTATGCTGCGCCGTTTTTATTCTTCAGAGCAGATCAACAGGAACCTTGACATCTCCTTTCCCGAATCATTTATCTTTAAAAATAGCAGAATTCTCAGGTATGCCCGCGAACTCGCTTCTGACAAACGGGTCGAAATGTTTCACACTCAGCCGGTTTGCAAATTTATTTCTTCAGGCAGTGAAAGGATTGCGAGCACCGGGGATATTGCGGCGCTTATGGCTGCAAGTTATATTACGTCACCGCTCTTTGAACCTGTCAGTACAGCCGGCGGCAAATGCAGTTCAGGATATCCTGCTGTAACCGTTTCGCCCGCAGAACTCTTCAGAACAGGCTGCGATGAGATTTATTATCTCTCGGTGTTGAACCGTGGCCGTATTACACTTGACGATGGCGTAATTAACAAACTGTATAAGAATACACTCGATACCGGCACCGCTCCCTATCCCGATGAATCTTATTACATTCAGCAGGGTAAAAATTTATTCATAGAAATTGATGAAAATGAGTTTAAGTTTGACAAAATTTCTGAAAAAACCAAGGCTATTACACATTCCCTTTTATTAAAAATTCCTTAATTGAGAGGTCAATCTTGAGGTCGGTAAAAACAAACGCTTTGCAGATTTCAGTGCTGGTTGCCGGTGCGATATATATAATCATTGGCGTTGCCTTTTTTTACTCTCCCATGGGAGTTTTTAAAATATTTGTAAAGAATGTGTCAGAAATATGGGCTGGCGAAGTAAGAACAAACGAACTGATTGCGCCTATGTATCACATACTCAGGGCCTTTTCTGCAATGCTGCTGACTTCGGGTTTAATGATGATAATGCCTCTGTTTGACCCCCTGAAATACAGACTTATGATATGGATAAATGGCGTATTATTTCCTTTTTTATCAGCCCTGATGCTTATAAAAACCGGTTTTACCCTTGTAAGCAGAAGTGAACACGGGGTTAATTATTATCATAAGTCCATGCTTGTTTTTGGATTTATATTTACGTTTGTACTTTTTACATGCCTTATTACGCTTATTATAACCGGCAGAGACGCAAAAGCCGGGAAAGAATGATTTTTTAATTGATTAATATTAAATGTTGTTTATTATGTAATATAAAATGTATCTTATATAATTTTAACTCAAATAATGGAGCGGGTAAATGGAACTTAATTCAAAAAAGATAGGGAATGTTATAATCATATACCTTCAGGGTAGACTGGATGTGCATCTCTCTGTTGATATTGAAAAGGAAATAAATAAACTGATTGCAGGTGAACCTGCATGTCATTTTCTTCTTAACCTCAAAGATGTAGAATACATGAGCAGTTCCGGTCTGAGAATTTTTGTATCCACAATGAGGATACTCAAGGAGAGCAAGAGAAAACTTGTTCTGTGCAATATGAACAATGCGGTTAAAAAAATCTTTGAGGTAGTTGAGCTTACTGACATGTTCGATATATTTAATTCAGAAAATGAAGCGCTGGAATTTCTCAAGAACGTCTGATTAGCGGTAAAGTTTGAAAATTGTTAAGAAACGTTTTAAAAAAAATATCGGGGACGATTTTATTCAGGGGGATTTCCCGTCATTAATAAAATCGGGGTGGGGGGAATCCTTTCCCGATGAGATTTTAACGGGTATAAACAATACGGCCCTGTACCGCAGATATCCAGGTTTTTACTGGCCATTGTGGGTGCCTGCTCATTCCGGCAAGAGCAGTCCTGTCGCACCTTATGCTAATCCCGTACTGTTGAACACCACCAACCGTAACTGGCAGAACATAACAAACTATCTTTCCGCTGGCGAGCTTAAAATTGACCATGCCGGAATGATAACTGGCCCCGGGGAATCAGGGTGGTCCCTCGAGTTCTGGATATTCTCAAAAAATACATTATTCAGACCGCAGGCTGCTATCGATGGCATAAGCGCCTCAAGGAATACTGTCACGGGCGAACTTGAAATTCGCGGCGATTACAGGTCTGTCTCCTTCGTCGAAAAAATTACAGGCGGAAAGTCAAACGTAAATGAAGCGGTGATTTCGTATACTGCAGTTTCACACACCGACATGAAGGACTCCATGCTTGTTGCGGCAGTCAGGCCTTACAATATGTTAAGGTTAGGGGGGCTCGACAGGGTTGAGTTTTTAAAAAACGGGAACCTTGTAAAAATGAATGGCAGAATTCATCTGGCCTGCACACGCCGGCCTGACCGCGTGATAGACTTATCAGGCAGAGGCGGCGACATCATTCCCGAACTATTGGATTCCGCAGACTCCTTCAGCATGAAGTGTCCACAATCCATGGCAACAATGGGTCTAATTTTCAATCTTGAAGGAACATCCTGCAGTAATACCTTCCGTATCTCTCTTGACGTCGAAAAAAATCTTTCCCCCGTGACAGGGCTGAAATATGAAAATACCGCAAAGGACTTCGGCCACCTGTGCTCCATGAGGGCAGAAGAGGGTGTTACAATGGAACTGCCCGACTCCGGTTACATGAACGTGATAAGCCAGTCGCGCCTTACGATGCTCGGCATAAACAGCGGTGATTATATTCCGTTAAATCCGGGCAGCGCTGCTGATGCGTATTTTTATGTTTATGGGCTTATCAGGGCCGGTCAGCTTCACGAAGCCGACAACATTTTCAGGCAGATGATAAATGCTCTGTCTTTTAATGAAAAAAAGAAAGATTACAGTACTTCTATCTGCGCTGCATATATTATTTCTTCTTTTAATGAACTCTACATACATAAACGTGATCCCGATTTTCTGCATGAAAATTTTACTGAAATACGCAGGATCGGTGATTATGTATATTCTGTCTGCAGCGAGATTCATACTCCCGCATCACCCGGGCTGCGTGCCGGGCAACATGATACCTCTCCGTATTCATCTGAAAGGGATATTTTTGCTTTTTATCTTGCCATGTCTGCAATGGCATATCTTTCGCGCTGCATGGGTATCTTTGGCCAGGAGACAAAATTCAATAACGAGGCAGACAGAATCCAGGCCATTGTACGGGACTGGTTTGATAAAAAAAGGTCCGCAACTGTTCTGTATGGTTATAATTTTTCGGCGCTCCTTGCATTCCCGGAACGTCTTTACCTTTCTCCCGGTGAAGAGGAGTACGGTAAAATGTTCAGGAACCTTTTCGTCTCGGATGATTTCCCGCTTGCGGACAAAATTTACGGTGTTGACATGTTCTCGGCATTTTCAGTTCTGAACCATATGCTGGCAATCAGGGATGGCAGAATATTTGAATTCATGGATAAACTGCTGAACTATACCGATGATTTTTTCAGCCTGCCCGAATTTGTAAATCCTGTTACCGGCAGGGGAACATGGGGGCAGGGCAATTCAAAGGTGCTGGCATCTCTGCTCTTTGCGGTTATGCGAAATATATTTTTTTCCGAATCTGCCGACAGGCTTGAGCTTTTTCCCGTGCCGGACGAGAGATTTTTTACCTCTGGCAAACGGCTGAAGATTGAAAATGCGCCGTCGCGATTCGGGATACTTTCATTCAGTGTTGAAACTGCAGATGGCGAGGTGCGGATTCTGTTTAACGCGCTCCCTAAATATGTGCCCGCGGATATTCGCATTAATCTTCCTTTTGAAACAAAAATTATTGAAGGGGATGACTTTATTATCAAGAAAAAAGTAAATAACACCTATTTTATTAATGGATGGCCTTCATCAGTCAGATTCCGAATATCGGGCAGATCATCGGTGAACTGATTCCTTCTTCCGGTAAAAGTCTTCTTTATTCTCTAATAATTAATGCCGACCATTATAATAAGGGAACCTTTATAGGTTAAATTCAATGGTGCCGTGATCCTGTATTTTATCTTTGTGATTAGGGGTTTTCTTTTTGCGTGCGGTTTAACCCGGTAAAATGATTACCGTAAAAAATTCACTGATGGTTGCAAATGATAGTATATGTTCTGATAGCTATGGTCTTTATTCTGGGTGTGGTGGTGTACTACCTCTATTATCTTGCGCCAAAATTTAACCCCAGGAACAAAGCTGAGTCATTTTTAAACAACAACATGATAGAAGAGGCAATTGTTGAATTCAAACGCGTACTTGAGAATCACCCTCAGGATGCAGGGGTGCATTATAAACTCTCCGAACTTTATCTGCAGCAGGACAAAATAGATCTGGCTGTTGCACATCTTGAAAAAATTGTTGAACTGAACCGTTACAGTTCAGAGGTGGCCAGGGAGGACGTTTACAGGAACCTTGCGGAACAGTATCTTAAGCGGGGAGAAAAGCTTAAAGCCTTCGATAAATACTTCGCGGTTCTGCGTGAATTGCCCAGTGACAAAGAGGCGCTTTACCACGTGGGATTTATGGCACTGGGTCAGGAACTGTTTGAAATTTCATACAGATACCTTGAGCAGCTCTCGAGGCTGGTGAAAAAAAATTTTGAAATCATGTTCGGGGCGGGAATGGCCGCGCTGCAAAGCCAGAGGACAAACGAAGCCATTAATTTTTTCAGGGAAGTGCTTGTAATTGACCCTCATTCAGACATCGCCAATCTTGCGATGGCGTTTGCCCTTTACAAAAGGAGGGATTTTAAGACTTCAATTAATTATTCAAAAATGGTCATCGAAAATTCTGAAGATGAAAATGCTGTCTTTATCGCAAAACGCCTGCTCGCATTTCTCTATATCGAAACAAAAAGGTCATCCCAGGGCGTAAGGCTGCTTGAGGAGCTTAAAGATCTCTGCATAAACAACGGCTGGGATGAGGAAATTAAAGGGGTGCTCTTTGACCTTGGTTTTGCATATCTGATGGATGAAAAAACAGACCAGACCTACAATTACTGGAGTCAGCTTTACCAGGCAGATAGGGATTTCCGGAATATACATGATCTGCTCACCAGGCTGCGAAAAGAGATGGATATAAAGCCGGGGACAAAATTCGAAGATGTAAAATCAGTTCTTATGGAACTTGATCAGTGGAAGGATAATGCTTTCCCTGGCAATTTTGTCTGGAGTATTTGCGGACTGAAAAGTGAAGAGAAATATGACCTGGCTTCTATATTGTCAACGGCAAAAGCCTCAGTCGTGAAGGATAAAAAGGTAGTTGAAAAGGATTCCGGCTCAAAGGATGAATATATTAATTTTGATGATTTTTTTCAGCTTGATACTGAAACATTCAGGAGCATATCATACAGGATGTGCGAGAAATTGGGAATAGTTATTGATGATATACTCACTACATACCGGGAGTCTGACGGTGTGGATTTTTTGGGACACACAAAGGATACAAAGATAAAAACTCTGGTCTCGGTCAGGAGATGGAAGGGGACACAGGTAGGTGAGATCCCCATAAGAAATTTTGCGCAGGCAATTAATGATGTGAAGGCAAAGCAGGGTATTTTTATAACGACCGCCCCGCTTACATCTGCCGGCGAGGCTGTTCTTGGCGATATGGGCAAGGTTCAGGTAATTACACCCGATGAGGTCGCGAAACTTCTAAAGGGCCTGATCTGACGATTCATGGAACAAATGACCCCGGTAAAGGTTAATATCTGCGATATCCGCGATGACGATACCTTCAGAGTCAGCAGACCTGTTGTGACAGATGTGCTGATCCAGTCTGTAAGGGATATTGGTATGCTCGAAAGGCCATTTCTGCTTGATGACAGCAGTGGACTTATACCCTTTACCTGCCATAACCGTATTCTGTCGCTGCGAAAACTTGGAGAGGATAAGGTTGACGCATTTATAATTAAACAGATTGATCCCGCAATATTTATCAACAACACCGCGTTAAAGGTCAGGCGGAACGAAACAGGTCCGGTCGGTAAATGCAGGGCATTTCTGCTTGTTCATGAACACAACCTTTATCCTGACACTGCGCAGTTCTGCAAAAAAATTCTTAATGTTTCGCCCGACATACTTGATGTGCAATTGGCGTCGGCTGTCCTGGATCTGCCCGGGAAGTTAAGGAATTATGTTGATGTTAAAGATACGGGTTTTAAAATACTTAAAGATTTAGTTGTTCTGCCTGAATACATGATAGCATGGCTCACGGCCTGTCTGGATACAATGCAGATGCGGGCCAATGTCTTCAGGATAGTGGTGGATTATCTCTTCGATCTTGGCAGGAAAAATGACCGCGTGCTATTGCCTTCTATTGATGAGTGTATGGGCGATGACAGGCGGCTGACTGAGATGCTCGGCAGGTTAAGGTACCCGGAGTATTACCGTCTCAGGGATCAGGCAGATACACTTTTAAATTCCCTCTCTTCACGAGGCGTGTCAGTGGATTTCCCCGAGTTCTTTGAAAGCTCAGGGTTTGTTGTTAAGTTCGATGTGAGTGCCAGGGACAGCGTGAATGACATTCGTGAAAGGCTTGACCGGATTGACGCGGCCGGTCTTGTTAAGCTTGCCTCTCTGCTCAAATAATCAGTGTACAGTATCGGCTCCGTCATTGTCCGGAATTTTGATTACCTGGCTGTAGCCGGGTAAAGACATCATAATGCTGTTAAAAATAAAACCGGTGACAATAAACTTCGTCAGTTTTTCGTTATCCTGGTAGAGTGTGAACAACTGGTGCGTTACATAGATACAGTTATCCATTATCTCCTGCAGAAATATGTCCCTCCCGCTTCTTGTATCACCCTCTTCTTTTTTTTTGCGGATTGACGACTGCTTTGATTCGAAAATTATTGCCTCAAGAAGATTCTGAAAGAATTTGTCAAAATCCTCTGTGTAATTAATCTCGTAACCATTCAGCAGCCGTATCATTTTTTATTTAACCTGCTTCATTATATCTTCGAACTTCTCTTTGTAAAGGCTGCCTAAGCTTGACGATGAACGGTCTGACCCTGAATTCATGAATGTTTTAAATTCCTTCTCTTCTTCCAGCCTGGATGCGTTCTTTTCGCTAAGGATCATTTTTTTAGAGGATGCATCGATCTCCTTTATGACAACACTGATTTCGGAACCGGTCAGGTATTTTTTCTGAATATCGTTTTTATTGGAAAGTTCGCTGCCCGGGATGTACCCCAGCATTCCGTTTTTCAGGCGGGCCGTAATTCCGTTGCTTCGAATGTTTTCAATAACAGCTATGTGTGTTTCAGTCTTAATATCTTCAACAGGTTCCAGCCATGGATCGGCCTCACCCGTGACCAGTTCAAGGGATATTTTTTTGGCCGTTTTATCTATTGTCAGAATCCTGACACTTACAGTGTCATTAATTTTAACAGCGTCTTCAGGTTTTCGAATAGTCTTAACCGCGCTCATGCGGGATATGTGCATAAAACCCTCAATACCGTTTGAGATTTCAACAAATGCTCCCTGCTGTATTATGTTGGACACTCTGCCGTTAATGACCTGGCCTTCAGAGAACCGGTCAATTGAAGACCAGGGGTCTTCGGTAAGCTGTTTAAGGCTGAGGGTAATTTTTTTCTGCGGCCAGTCCAAGCCGATTATTTTTACTGTAATTTTATCGCCTGAATTAAAACCGGATGTGCCCGCGTTACGTGACCAGCTTATTTCAGATTTTGGTATAAAACCTTCGATTCCGTCAAGGTCGATAAAAATTCCGAATTCTTTGACCGATATTATTGTGCCTTCGACCCTGTCGCCAGTTTTAAGGGTGTTCCTGGCCTCATCTTCACGGAGCTTCTGTTTTTCCTCAAGCAGGGCGCGTCGGGACAGGATAATGTTTTTTCCATTCTCTTTGTATTCAATAATTCTGAAGCTGAATGTTTGGTTCAGATACTGAGACCGGTCTTCTGCTGGTTTGATGTCTATCTGGGAGTAAGGGCAGAAGCACCTGAACCCTGAAACATTAATGTTAAACCCGCCCTTGACCTCTGCGGTCACTATGCCTTCCACCGGCGCCAGTGCCTGGTATGCTGTAAGAAGAAGCTCACTGTTGATGCTCCCTCTGCCGATGCTCATTGTAACCTTTGTTTCACCCCTGTTCATTGACACAATCCAGGCATCAATCCGGTCCCCTTTTTTGTACTTTAGGATACCCTGTTTATCACGCAACTCCGAAGTGTCAATAACCGCTTCGCTTTTACCGGTAAGGCTCAGGAATGTGTTCTCTTCATCTATAAGTACTATTGTTCCGGAAATTTTATCGCCCGGAGCAAAGTTTCCTTTAACCTTGAGGGATTCCTCAAGCATCCTGCTGAAGTCCTCCGGGTTCATTTCGTCGTCTTCAAATATCTCTTCCATTATTTTATCCTGAAATTGTATGGTATAATGACCAGAATATTATTTCAACCTCTGCAGAAGGTGAATGGTCTGAACGCGCTATCCCGGCCGAGCTTGTGAGTGAATGTATAAATCACCGGAGCGAACCCGGGATAGGCGATCAGTTAAATAACAAGGCTATTTATTATTAGCCGCTGATCGTTGTAAACCTTTTTTTAGAGAATGCAGCGTGTCATATTTTCGTCTACATGCAGACAATGGCATGGCGGTAAAATGAAGAAGAAATTGCCGCAATTTGAAGATTGCTGACAATTCATTTTATATCAAATAAGGTGTAATGTCGGTTGAAAATCAGGGGTCAGAGCAGGAGGTTCGGCGCTGCATTAAGGCTTTTTATACTCAGGGGATACAGAATAGGGGTATAAACCAGTTGATTGGAGAGTCAAAGGTGGCAAAGCGAGTTTTACAGATATTCTCCTTCAAAACCTGACCTTAGCAGACTGCTTCCTGAATATGCCCCATACAGCAGGGGTAAACTGGCAAGCCCTGTTTTTGACAGAAATTCGTTTAATGAATTTATCAAAAAGTATTGACATAATTAGAGTATTTTATTATTCATAATTATATTTTTTAAATTCTGGAGAATAATATGAAAAAGAGTTCAATTCTGGCATCGTTATTACTTTTTGTCACAGTATCAGTATTTGCCGCTGACGTTGATAAATATATGGCTGACCTTGATCCGGCTAAAGATGAAAAGACTATTATCACTGCCGCAGACTGGATGAGAGACAAGAAAGAGAGCAAAGCCGTATCCAAACTGGTCGCGCTGCTTTCTGACAGCAGGGATATGGTAAGGCTCCACGCGGTTATGGCCCTGGGCTACATTGACAAAGAGGATGCGCTTGATGCCATTCACAGAGTAGTTCTTAATGATACAAATGCTTCTGTAAGATACACAGCCATACTCTCTGTAATGCGTATAGGATCGGACAAATCCAAATCTACCCTGGAACAGGCTAAACTTCAGGAGACAGATCCGGTAGCTAAAGATCTGCTTGAAAAGCTTGAAAAGAAATCCAAGGAAAAATAGCTCTTTTGACCATACCCTATGGTGATGTAAAGTATCTGGTTTTTGATGTTGAATCGGTACCGGACTCAAAGCTAATAAAGAAGGTCAGGTACCCCGAAGAAGAGATAGATGAATCGGGCGCCGTATTGAAATTTCAGCAGGAACTGCTTGAAGGATCAAACGGCGTTTCTGATTTTATCCCGGTCACATTCCAGTATCCCATATCAATCTGCATCGCCAAGGTCCGTGGGGACTTTTCGCTCGCCGATATTATAACACTTGATAAACCTCAGTTCAGGCCGTCTGAAATGGTGCGCCTCTTTTGGCACGGCATCGAGAACCTGTACGACCACGCGTCGCTTGTAACCTTTAACGGCCGCGGATTCGATATTCCGCTCCTTGAACTTATGGCCTTCAGGTACGGCTACACTGTAAAGCGGCACTTCAAGGATAAGTGGGCGGGACGTAACAGGTACGGCAGCAAGCATATAGACCTGCAGGATTTTCTTTCAAACTACAATGCCATAAGGATGAACGGCGGGTTGAACCTGCTCGCAAAGGCGCTGGGCAAGCCAGGCAAGATGTCCACAAGGGGTGATGAGGTTTACGGGATGTTTCAGCAGGGAAAGGTTCAGGAGATAAACGATTACTGCATACATGACGTGCTGGACACGTATTTTGTTTTTCTGCGCACGCGCGTACTGCTTGGCGAGCTTGATATCGCTAAAGAGCAGGAGCTTGTTAAACAGGCCAAAAAATTTATTTATGTAAACCTTGAGAGGATCCCCGCGTTAAAGGAATATTACGATAACTGGGGCGACTGGGAACCCTGGCCGTGAAAAACTGCTATAAATGCCTATAATCGGCTATAATCGGCTATAATCAGGAATGTTTATAAAGTGTAGCCGTTAAGTGTAGCATGTTGGAGGTTATGAAATGGCAAAAGAAATAATACCTAACTTTTCTTATTATAAAAGAAAAGGCATTTATTATGTACGAATCTGGGATGAAGAATTAAAAGATTATACACCCGCTAAAAGTACAAAAACAGGTGATAAGGAAAACGCGGCAATAGAAGCATATAAAATGTGGAAGGCTGGGCAGTTAGTTAAAAAAGATAGTGACCCGCTATTTATTGATGAACTCCTGAAATACTGGCAAGAAAGAACAGGAGTTTGTCAGGCGTACCGCACCGATATTGTAAACCGCATTACAAAAAAAGCCGTACCCTCAAAGCATTTAAAAAAT
>Ga0255347_1004788_pt1 | contig 16020 bp, 12 predicted proteins | sample wastewater_treat_2_FD_192479 | JGI IMG/M metagenome (GOLD analysis project Ga0255347, IMG submission 192479) | Wastewater microbial communities from Lulu Island WWTP, Vancouver, Canada - plant24 | ecosystem: Engineered > WWTP > Wastewater > Unclassified | place: Canada: Vancouver, British...
TCTCTGGCGCGGGTGTTAAGGCTCTGCGCGGAATATGGCGTGCCGTGGCGCATGGTGGGACTGGGCGCGAATACGTGGTTCAGCGATCTTGGCGAGCCGGGATGTGTCTTGCGGCTGTCGGATGGTATGGCCCGGGGTTTTAGTGTCACGGGCGACACAGTCGAGGTGGGGTGTGGGTGGCGCGGTTTGGCGTTGCTGGACCGGCTGGAGCGTGATGGCCTCTCAGGGCTGGAGTTTCTGGAAGGTGTGCCGGGCAGCCTCGGCGGCTGGCTGGCTATGAACGCCGGTGCGCACGGATTCGAGATCGGCGGGCGGGTGGAGTGGATTCGTTGTTTGAATCCTGACGGCGAAGTTTCTATAATGCGTGCTGATGAATGTGGATTCGGCTACCGGACTTGCGCCGGGCTGGTCGGCCGGGTGGCGCTGGCCTGCGGGTTGCGCTTGGAACACGCTTCGGGCGGAGATGTGCGCGCCATGCGGGAGCAGTGGCGGGCGCGGCGGCTGCCGCTGGCGGGAATGCGCACCGAGGGTTCGGTTTTCCGCAATCCGCCGGAAGCGCCGGCTGGGCGGTTGCTGGACGAGGCGGGATGCAAGGGTATGTCGGTGGGCGGGGCGCGCGTGATCGAGGCTCACGCTAATGTAATCGCGGTTGGCGGCGATGTTGTGGCGTCGGATGTGCTGGCGTTGGCGATGCTCATGCGCAACCGTGTGATGTTGCGCCGCAGGGTTAGGCTGGTGCCGGAGATCCGGGGTTTGGAATTTGAAGACGCGGGTGGCGGGATATGAAAAAAATAGCGGTTTTGATGGGAGGCACTTCCAGCGAGCGGAAAATCTCACTCGTATCAGGTGCGGCGGTGGTTGATGCCTTGCGTAAAGAAGGCTATGACGTGGTGCCGGTGGTGCTTGATGAAGACCGCTTGGAGAGTCTGCCCGAAGACGTGGAGGCAGTGTTTCTGGCGTTGCACGGCGGCTATGGGGAGGGGGGCGGTGTGCAGGCCGATCTGGACCGCTTGCGTGTGCCTTATACCGGGCCGGGAGCGGCGGCCAGCCGGATCGCCATAGACAAAGTGGAGACTAAAAAGATTTTGGAAGAGGCAGGCATTGCCACGCCGCCTTACGAGGTGTTGAGGCCGGGTGAGGATGTGACGGCTTTGCCGTTGCCGGTGGTGGTCAAACCGCCGCGGGACGGTTCAAGCGTGGGGCTCTCGAAGGTCACGGATGCAAGCCAGTGGGCCGCTGCGCTGGCAGCGGCGCGCGCAGTGGACGCGGCGGGCGAAGTGTTGATTGAGAGTTACATACCGGGTCGCGAATGGACGGTGGGGATTGTGGGTAGCGAAGCGTTGCCGGTGGTGGAGATCAAGGCACCGGGCGGTTGGTACGGTTATGACGAGAAATACACCAGCGGCGTTACCGAGTACGTTTTTCCTGACTCCGTGGACGACCAGCCTTTGGCGGCGGAGTGCCGGGTATTGGCGCTGTTGGCGTTCGAGGCTGTCGGTTGCCGCGGGGTCAGCCGCGTGGATTTCAGGGTTTCGCCTGAGGGGCGGCCTTACGTGCTGGAGATTAACACCATCCCCGGTTTCACGACCACCAGCTTGTTGCCAAAGGCGGCAGCGCGGGCAGGGATCGGCTTTGGTGCGCTTTGTGCCAAATTGCTTGAGAGCGCGGCTTTTGATTGATACGGGAATTTGGAATGAAGTTAAAGTTAGACATTTTCAAAAAAAGAAAGCGTAAAAACGGCAGGCTGAGTCGTTTTGCCGCAAGCGGGCGTCGCGTGACCGGGGTTGTCACCGAAATGCCGCGCTCGCTGAAGTTGCTGTTGGTGTTTTTGGCTTTGACGCTGAGCGTCACGCTGACGGGGTTTTGCGGCTGGCTGGTTTTCAACCGCTATTATCGTAACGCCTCCGACCTTTTCATACTGCGCAATGTGCGCGAGAGCGTGACAATCAACACGGGCAAGACCTTGACGCCTGACTTGGTTTGCGAGGTGTTGGGGTTGCGGGAGGGGGTTAACATCTTCACGCTGGACATAGCGGCCAAGCGGCTTGAATTGCTGGAGCAGGCGCCGAACATCAAAGACATGTCGATCACGCGGCGCATGCCCGACAAGCTGACAATCACTATCATTGAGCGCGAGCCGGTCGCCAGGGTGGGTTCGAACGGGCGGGTGGTGGACGACGAGGGCGTGGTCTTCATACGTTATGCGGGGATCGGCGGGTTGCCTTTGATTAAGGGCACGGAAGGTTTCGCCCAGATCAAGCCGGGTGACCGGCTTTACGGCAACGACATGGCGGCGGTGCGTTTGGCGTTGAACGCGAGGCGTCCCGAGTGCCGGTTGCGCCTGCTGGTTTTAGACGCTTCCAAGGAAGATTACTTGCTGTTGACCTTCTCCGATTATCGGCAGGCGAAGTTCAGGTGGGCGGGCATGGGCGATAGCGAAAAACATTCGGAAGCGTCTATGCAGAAGCAGCTTGACCGGCTGGCGCAAGCAATGGAGAGTGAAATCGGGAGACCGCGGATGATGTGGGATGCCACGCAGCCTGACCGGATATTCGCGATGTCACCGGGGACACAGTAGTTTTTTCTAAGTTTATGGATTGCGGGCGCAACCCGCATTGACGGAAAGGAGTTTGAGATGGCGATACCACCGATCGCAGCTTTGGAGATCGGCACGTCGCGCACTGTGGTTTGTGTCGGCGAGACCGGCGAGCGCGGGCGTGTCAGGATCACTGGCGTGGGCGCGTGCCCTACGATAGGGGTTAGAAAAGGGGAGATCACTGAGCTGCCGAATGTGCGCGTCGGCATTGACAAGGCGATCAAAGAGGCGGAAAAAACTTCGGGTGTGGATATCTGGCAGGTGCTGATCGCCTTGTCGGGGGGACACATCCAGTCGGTGATCAATCCCGGCAAGTTGGCGATCCGGTCGAGTGACCATGTGGTTTCTGCTGAAGACATGGAAGAGTTGGGCGAGATTGCCAATGATGTGGAGCTGGAGTCTGACCGGCAGTTGTTGCACACGATACCTATGACCTTCACGGTGGATGACCAGATCGGCATTGTCAAGCCGCTGGGGATGCGTTGCAAAATGCTCTCGTTAGAAGTCATGGCGATACACTGTTTGAAGAACAGGGTTGATAATGCTGTGAACGCCGCCAAGAGCGCGAAACTGGATGTGGCTGATGTGGCTTTTTCAGGTATCGGCGCGGCACTCTCCGTCTTGACCGCCGAGCACAAGCAGAACGGCGTGGCGCTGATTGATCTGGGCGGCGGGACAACGAGCTATGTGGCCTACTGCAACAACGTTTTCGCCACGTCCGGTTGTATCGCCGTGGGTGGCGACCATATTACCAACGATGTGGCCTTGGCTTTCGCGATAACGCAGGCGCAGGCAGAAGAAGTCAAACGCAAATATGGCAGCGCTGTGATCGATCCGGACAGCGGCAGCAAGAGGGTGACGGTGCCGGCGGATGGCGCGTTCGAAGAGCGTATTTTAGGGTGCAAAGCCTTGCAGACGGTGATAAACGCGCGCGTTGACGAAACTTTGCGGATTGTGCGTTCCCAGTTAGACGATGCGGGTGTGCTGCCGCATCTTAGGGCCGGTTTGATCCTGATAGGCGGCGGCGCTTATATGAATGGCGTCACAGATTTGGCGCAGCGCATTTTCGGGTTGCCGTGCCGTATCGGGACACCGTCCAACGTTGACGGTTTGGAGGGCGTCGAGCAGCCAGCGGCGCTGGCTACTGTGGCGGGGCTGGTAATGCATGGCCACAACAACTACGAAGACCGGGGGCTGTTGTCACCGGTCAAGCATGTTCTCAAAGGATGGTTCGGACGATGAAAAACGAAGAACAACCAGCAATGCTTTTGTTGGGGGTCGGCGGTGGGGGCTGTCGTCTGGCAGCCTCGGTGTGCGCCGCCTACGGGTCTGGATTGCGCGCGCTCGGCGCTGACACTGATGCTTTGGCCAACCGCCAGGCGTCGGCGGGCGGCATGACCTGCCTGTTGTTGGGCGGCTCGCGTTTGGCGGGACACGGTGCCGGCGGCGACGCCATTCAGGGGCGTCTGGCGGCGCAGGACGACATGCCGAACCTGCAGGCGCAGATGAAGGGTGTGCGCACGGTTGTGCTCATGACCTGCCTTGGCGGGGGTACCGGAGGAGGCGCGACGCCGGAGATTGTCAAGACGCTGGGCCAGATGGGCATAGCCACGATTTGTTTTGCCACGATGCCGTTCAGCTTCGAGGGGCAGGCGCGGCGCAAAGAGGCCGAGCGCGTGTTGCCGATGATTGAGGAAAGCGCGGACTCGCTTGTGGTGGTGCCGCTGGACGACCTTTTCAAAGATGCCGGTAATGACCTGTCGCTGGATGACGCCATTATGATGGCGGAGGGCATCATCGCGGCGGGCATGACTCTCTTGTGGCGTCTTTTGTCCAAGCCGGGGTTCATCTCGCTTGACGCTGAAAGGTTGCACACGATGGTGTTGCGCGGCGGCAACGCGCTTTTCGGCTGCGGCTCGGCGACCGGCGCGGGCCGGGCGGCGAAGGCGGTGGAAGCTTTGCGCGGCTGCCGTCTGCTGCAATCCGGAAAGGCTTTGACGCGCGCCAACGCGCTGTTGCTGGGCATATTGGCTGGCAGCGACCTGCGTTTGGCGGAGGTCGGCGAGGTGATGCGCGAAATTCAAAAGGCGTGCAAATCCGGTTGTCATATCGAGATGGGCACCGTGCTTGATCCCTTTTACGAAGGCAGGATAGAGCTGGTCGCCTTGGCTTTCGAAAGCTGGACGGCTGCGGCGCTGGCCGCGCCGTCGGGTGAGGTGGCCGATGTCGTGCCAGCCCGCGCGGGCGGACGCAAGACGCGATCCAGAGGCGGCAGCAAGCTTTCTTCCGGCGCGACCGGACGCGGCAAGTTCAAGGGCGTTGAGCCGACCATGTATAACAACGAGGATCTTGACGTGCCGACTTTCGCGCGGCGCGGCATCCGGCTTGACCGCTGACGCGTAGGGCGCGATTCAACTTTATTGAATCGCACCTCTTTTACAGTTTGCATTGACAACGCGGCGGTCTGGCGCTGATAATACAGACACTGAGTATGAATGTTTTCGTTCAAGATTAACAATCTTGGCCTACAAACCCAATAATGGAGTACACGATGACAACAAAAATGCCGATAGCCACACGCATCAAGTTGAGCGTGATGATGTTTCTGCAGTTCATGATCCTTCCGGTATGGTTTATACCGATGTTCCCGTATATCACCAAAATGGCACCGGAGGGCAGTAGCCTGCCGATGCTGTGCGGCATGATTATGGGCTTTGGCGCCTTGGCTTCGCCTCTTTTCGGCATGTTCGCCGACCGTTACATGAACAGCGAGAAGGTGCTGGCGCTGTGCAACTTCGCCGCAGCAGCCTTACTGGGATACGCCTATACCGTCACTGATCCTAAAATCCTTTTCATCACCCTCCTCTTGGTGATGGTTTTCTATATGCCGACTTGGTCGTTGACCGCAACAATCGCCATGCAGAACAGCACCACGGAGGCTTTCCCGCAAATCCGTGTCTTCGGTACATTGGGCTGGGTCGCGTCTGCGGTTTTCAGCATTGTGGGGACCAAAGTGTTCGGCATACAGAACTTTGACTCCACGAATTACATCTTCCTCGGCGGAGCCATCGGCGCGTTTCTGGCCGGCATACTGGCGTTCGCCCTGCCTGCCACCGAGCCGCCTGCAAAGGGACAGCCTGCCTCGGTGGTGGATGCCTTGGGGTTGCGCTCTCTGGTGCTGCTCAAGCGTCCGGATTTCTTGGTTTTCTCCGTGCTGATCCTTTTGGCGATGGTGCCATTCCAGTGGTACAACGTCTACAACAGCCTTTATCTTAAGGAGCGCGGCTACCAGTATCTGACAGGCGTCATGAACCTCGGGCAGGTGCTGGAGTTGGTCTTTATGCTGCTGATACCGGTGATACTAAAGAAGGTGGGTTATAAATGGGCCATGGTGTTGGGATTGCTGGCGCTGGCTTTCCGCTACGGCGCCTTCCTGTTGGGATTCACAACCGGTGCCAACGCAGGCGATTACGCCGGCATTCTGATCCACGGGCTGATCTTCGGCATGTTGGTTGTCGGCAGCCAGATGTATGTGGACGCTGCGGCTCCTTCGGAGTTGCGCGGTCAGGCACAAGGTTTTATCGGCCTGATCATGTTCAGCTTGGGAACTTTCTTGTCCAATTACGTCTTTGACATTCTGATTAAGAAAAGCGCGGTGGTTGATGCCGCCACACAAGCCGTCAGCCACAACTGGGCGCAACCCTTCACTGTCGCTCTCGCTATTTCGATAGTGCTGGCGGTTTTGATGGCGCTGGCCTTCAAGCCGGTCAAGCGCGAAGGATAACAAAAGAAGGAGTGAAACATGGAACCCCGCACTTCACGACAGCGTTGCCCGATCTGCAAGCATCCTAATGCCAATTACTCCGGCGCTGGAGGCAGCACATCAGAGATACAATGTCAGCGGTGCGGGCGTTTTCTGATCCAGACCTTGGCCGAAACCCAGTTGCAGAACAACCCGCCGTCATTCCCGCCGCTCCACCTGCTCTCGGGGCTTTGCCGCAATACATGGGACACGCTAGGCGAGAAGATGTTGGTGACGGTCGAAATTTTTCAGTCTTGGGCCAGCCTGAACAAGGCCGCGAAAATATTGGTGCCGCGCGACACCGATCTGCCGGGGAAATGCGGTTACCTGCTCAAGTACATGCGCCGCAAGTCCAGGACATTGGCCGATACCGTCAGCTTCACACCTGCCGAGCTTGCGGTCGGCTTCTGCGCCAACAAGAGAGAGCTGCTTTTCTGCCTGAGCTATCTGTGTTCTAAAGGTCTGATAGAAGAGGAGGCCGGCGATCAAAGGAACAGAGGCCGCCAAAACGCTGGCATGGAATACCGCCTGACTCCGGCTGGCTGGCTGGCGCTTGAGCAGCCGGCCGATGATACTGCCGATACAGCGGAGCCGCTGGCCGCTGTGGCGGTTTCGATTGAGAACGAAAACGATGCGGTCTGGACGCAGGGCTTTTCTGCCGCGCTCCAACAGGCCGGATACAAGGCGGTCAGAATCGACAGCCGCGAATACGCCAACAGGATCAACGATGAGATGGTCGTGGGGCTTCGAAACGCCCGCATCCTCGTGGCCGACCTGACAGGGCAATCGCCCGCGGCTTATTTTTTAGCCGGATTGGCTGCAGGTTTGGGCAAGCCCCTCTTCTGGACCTGCGAGGAACGCTTCTCCCAAGAAAACAAATTGTCTCTGGAAACACGGCAGAATCTTGTCACCGCATGGTCGAACGACAAGCTTGATGATTTCGCCCGCCGTTTGCAACAGAGGATCGAGGCCACACTCGGACGGCCATGAAGCGGTAAAAACGCTTAACGTTCAACGCCCAACTTTCAACGTTCAAATTATCTGGTAGGGACGGCTCGCCGAGCCGTCCGCGGCTTGTTCGGCGAACAAGCCCTGCCGTTGGGAGAAAAACCTTCTCTTTTAACTCTTAGTTCTTAACTATTCACTAATTCTGACTACCGCGCACAGCGCGGTAATAAAACACTCCCTCAAGACAAGGTTTTTTTGCTATCATTAACCCGTTTAACCACCCTTATCCGTTTGTGAACAGGAGAGAACATCATGGCCGAGAAAAAGAGCGGCAACACACAACTTGAAGCGGTACTTAACCAAATCCGGAAAGAATTCGGTGATTCTGCCATCATGCGCATGGGCGATGCGGAAGCCTCCAAGGATATCGCCGTGATTTCGACCGGCGCTTTTTCGCTGGATCTCGCCCTCGGCGTGGGCGGTCTGCCGCGCGGAAGGGTTGTTGAAATCTACGGACAGGAATCATCCGGGAAGACCACCTTGGCTCTGCATGTGATCGCCAGCGCCCAAAAGGGTGGCGGTTTGGCCGCTTTTGTGGACGCCGAGCATGCGATGGACCCGAACTATGCCCGCCGTATCGGTGTGAATCTCGATGACCTTTTGGTTTCCCAACCCAATTCAGGTGAAGAGGCGCTTACCATCACCGAGCAACTGGTTAAGAGCGGCGCTCTGGATGTGGTGGTGATCGACTCCGTGGCGGCGCTCACCCCGCAAGCCGAGATCGACGGCAACATGGGAGATTCCCACATGGGGCTGCAGGCGCGCCTGATGTCACAGGCCATGCGCAAACTGACTAGCGCTATCGCCCAGACCAAGACCCTCTGCATCTTCACCAATCAGGTGCGTGAGAAAATCGGTATCATGTTCGGTAATCCCGAGACCACCCCTGGCGGCAAAGCCCTCAAGTTTTACGCATCGGTACGTCTCAACGTGCAACGCATCGGCGCGATCAAAGACCCGACCGGCGCGGTGATCGGCAACCGCACACGCGTCAAAGTGGTTAAAAACAAAGTCGCGCCGCCTTTCACCGAGGCGGAGTTCGACATCCTTTACGCGCGCGGTATCTCTTGGGAAGGATCGGTGCTCGATGCTGCTGTCACGCGCAACATTGTCACTAAACGCGGCTCGTGGTTCAGCTTCGAAAATGAGCAGATCGGGCAGGGAGCCATCGCTGCCACGGAGTTCCTGCGCTCCAACCCCGAAATCGTTGAACAGATCATCGCCCAGATCAAAGGCACGCCGCCCGTCGCCATCGAGAAGGACGGTAAAGGCGAAAGCTCGGCGAAGTGAGATGATTTTTTAGGTGGGCGCAGTTCGTAAACGTCTCACCCTAACTTGAGATCGCGGTTTGCCGCTTTAAATTGGTCGGTTTTCATCCCAAGACTTTTCAACACAGCGATGCCGACTGCCTTACCCAGCAATGGAGGGACGGCATTGCCGATCTGTTTGACGATTTGTGTTCTGCTACCGCAAAACTTGTACGTGTCGTCAAAAGACTGCAACCGGGCACCCTCTCGCGGTGTTAGGGCGCGATCCTGAACGGGATGGATGCACCGATTGGAAGCCGGATGTACGAAGTTGACTGTTATTGTAACACTTGGTTTGTCTGCGTCCAATCGCGAGTAGCATGAGCTGAAACCGCTGGAGATCAAGTGTTGTGGTATATATGAGATATTGGGCCCAGCATGGCGTATAATTTCCAGCATTCTGTCTGAGTGTTTTGTACTAGAATGCAAGGTTAATTCTTTACTGAAACGGCGACGAGCCGTCTGGTAGGGGTGCATCGGTTTTTTATCATAATTATCGGTTGAACCGCCTGATTCCAAAACAGGTAAATCTCCGATGGCATCAATAACAGTAATGGCTGGCAACAATCGTTGTTCTTGACAAAAAAGAGGAAGTTCTTCAGGAATCAGCATCCTTCTACGATCCCTAAAGCCAATTGTTGCTCCCGAATATTCGTGCGTGGGTTGAGGAAAAACAAGAGGCAGTCCTTTCGCGACACCAATGAGAATCAATCGCTCTCTCTTCTGTGGAACACCAAAATGTGCAGCATTGAGAATCCGCCAATCGCAATCGTAACCCAACGAGGAAAAACAATTCACCATTTCGTCTAACGTACGCCCATCTTTATGCGTTGCTAGCCCCACGACATTTTCCAATACCAGTACAGGAGGCTGAAAATAATTAACGAAGTTGGCGAATTGCTCAAATAATGTGTTCCGAGGATCATCAAGCTTGGTGGATCGAAACGGACGAATCGACGAGAAACCTTGGCAAGGGGGGCCACCCATAATCACACCGACGTCTCCGGGACGCAAGCCCGTAATTTTTTCAACCTCTTTACACGAGATTTTGCGAATGTCTCCGCAAATTGTCTCGGCATTTGAGTGATTCGCTTTAAAAGTTTCAAGCGCAGTTGGCAAAATGTCAATACCAAATCGCGTTGTAAAGACACCAGGCATAGCGGACTCAAAACCGGCAGAAAAACCGCCAGTTCCGCAAAAAAGATCCAATATTGCTTTCACGGTGGAGACTATAGTCACGTAGACGCGGAACGTCAAGTGTTATTACACTATTACAACATGAAAAAAACAGGCGATATTATCAAGGCACTCGTAGAGGTAATACGTTGTGAACGCGAAACACAGGGGTTCAATTATGAAGACTTTTCGGCTGTTTCTGGACTTCATCGTACGACACTCGGGTTATATGACCGTGGAGAACGTAGTCCAACAGTTGAAGCCGCTCTGAATATGGCACAAGCACTTGGTGTCCCTTTATCAGAACTTATTCGAAAAGCGGAAGATATTGTGTCAAAAAACTTAGTTTGCGAAACTTTCACGAATCGCAGAGAAGTGCCCTTAAACAATTTTCGTAACAATGACCGCTTTCGTGCTATTACGGGGCTGTCCATCGAAGCGCTTCGGGCCGCAATATTATCTTGTTATCAAACACTCGATACAATTGATGCGCAACTTCTTGTTCATAGTTCTGAGCCGATTGCTGACCTGGTAGAGCTTGCTAATCTATCATCAATCATTGGCAATCTTGTTGGCGCTGGGCTTGCAGCCGCATCGAAAGGTTTGTATACCAGAAACAAGCCCCACTCTTATCCCGATCTTATCTCTAAAAGAACTGGTTATGATCTGGAAATTAAAGTCGCGTTAGAAAAAAATAAGCCAAAGGGACATCTTCCTAAAGCAGGTCACTATCTCACCTTTCGGTATGTTTTATGTAACGATTCAGGTCTTTATGAAAAAGGAAAAGAAAACAGGGGAAGGCGAGTTTTCATTTGGGAAGTTAAAGTCGGTGATCTGAGTGTAGACGATTTTGACATTAGTAACACAGCAGGAGACTCAGGGAAAACGGCAGTCATTAAGACCGCTGTTTTCAACGCCATGCCGCTTATATATTTCGACAACGATCTTTTGCCGTATTCCTCCAGTAAATCACTGTTATATCCTGGATTCAATTAATGACATCATAGCGGGTGATTTTTCAAGAGGCATAAAGGATGAATATCGAGTATAATAGTCCTCATTTCAAGCACAAGGATGTTTCCACCTTATGAAACTCACAGCTCACCAACTTCGCGATAAGTATCTCAAGTTTTTCGAGTCCAAAGACCACAAGGTCATTTCCGGCGCATCACTGATCCCTGAGAACGATCCGACCGTGCTATTCACCACAGCGGGCATGCACCCGCTCGTGCCTTACCTGCTCGGCGAGAAACATCCCGCTGGTAACCGTCTGACAAACGTGCAGAAATGCGTCCGCACCGGCGACATCGACGCTGTCGGCGACACTTGCCATCTCACGTTTTTCGAGATGCTGGGCAACTGGTCGCTCGGCGACTATTTCAAAAAAGAATCGATCGAATGGTCGTTCGAATTCCTGACCAAGCACCTTGGCTTCAAACCGGATCAGCTCAGCGTCACCGTCTTCGCGGGCGAGGACAACATCCCGCGTGATGACGAGTCGATTGCCATCTGGAAGAGCCTCGGTATCCCTGAGGAGCGCATCCATGCTTTGCCGAAAGGTGACAACTGGTGGGGGCCGGCCGGCACCACCGGCCCTTGCGGCCCCGACACCGAGATGTTCATAGACAACGGCCAGCCCGCTTGCGGTGCTGATTGCCGCCCCGGTTGCTCCTGCGGCAAGTATGTCGAGATCTGGAACAACGTTTTCATGCAGTACAACAAGACCGCCGACGGTGCCTACGAGCCGCTCAAGCAGCACAACGTCGATACCGGCATGGGCGTCGAACGCACCATCTGCATGATCAACGGCTATGCCACGGTCTACGATACCGAACTGTTTGTTCCCATCATGGCCAAGATCAAGGAACTTTCCACAATGCGCCCGGAAAGCGCGGAGAGTGCCGAACGGGCCGAGCGTATCATCGCTGACCACATGCGCACATCGGTCTTTATCCTCGGCGATCCCAAGGGCGGTGTCAAGCCGGGTAATGTCGGCGCTAACTATGTATTGCGCCGCCTGATCCGGCGCTCCGTGCGTTACGCCAAAATGCTGGGTATCGCGTCGGGCTACACCCGCGCCTTGGCTGAGGTCATTATCGACAACTACAAGCATGTCTACCCGGAGCTTGAGAGTAACCGCCAGACCATCATCGAAGAGTTGAGCGCTGAGGAAGGGCGTTTTGAAAAAACCTTGGCGGCTGGCCAGCGCGAGTTTGACAAAGTCGCCGCTGCCCTCAAACAGCACGGACAGACCATGCTTTCCGGACGCACGGCTTTCAAACTCTACGACACCTATGGTTTTCCGCTGGATTTCACCAGAGAACTGGCCGAAGAACAGGGGCTTGCCGTTGACGAGAAAGGTTATGAAGCTGCCTTCAAAAAGCATCAGGAGTTATCCAAACAGGGCGACGCTACTTTCAAGGGCGGCCTGTCCGATAACTCGGCAGTGACCACCCGTCTGCATACTGCCACACATCTGCTCCACAAGGCGTTGCAGACCGTACTCGGACCGCACGCCTTGCAGAAAGGTTCAAACATCACGCCGGAAAGACTGCGCTTCGATTTCGCGCATCCCGAAAAGATGACGCCGGAGCAGGTCAAACAGGTGGAAAGCATTGTCAACGAGCAGATCAAACGTAACCTGCCTGTGACCATGTCCATGATGACACTCGACGAGGCCAAGGCCAAAGGGGCGATCGCGCTTTTCGCCGGCAAATATGACGAGCAGGTTAAAGTCTATGCCGCCGGAGATTTTTCGATGGAAGTGTGCGGCGGTCCGCATGTCGAGAATACCGGTGAACTCGGCGGTTTCAAGATACTGAAAGAAGAGTCATCGTCAGCCGGTGTCCGCCGTATCAAGGCCGTGGTTACAAATATGGCAGCGTCATAATTGAACTAGGCTTCAAACCTATCATACATGAGTAAAGTCATTGCTATAGACGGGCCGTCAGGCTCGGGAAAATCGACCGTTTCACGGCGTGTCGGAGAAATGCTCGGTTTCTTGCACGTTGATTCTGGTGCCTTGTACCGGATTATGACATGGCAGTGTCTGCAACATGGTATCGACACTTCCGACCCTGCCGCAGTGGCGTCTTTTGCCGGGCGCGTGGATGTGACGTTTGAGCCCCGCGGCGGCACAGTTGAATATTTCGTGGACGGGGTGTCGCCGGGGAATGCCCTGCGCACGCCGGAGATCAACCGCCATGCCAGTCCGGTGGCGACTGTTAAAGAGGTGCGCGACCGTATTACCGGCTGGTTGCGCGGTATGACGAGTTTCGGCGATCTGATCGTCGAGGGCCGGGATATAACCACCGCTGTTTTTCCGGAGTCGCCCGCTCGTTTTTATCTGTCGGCCAGCGCCGAGGCGCGCGCCGAGCGCCGTCGCAAAGAGGAGCTGGACAAAGGCATTGCCTGCCAGACTGCGGATGAGGTCAAAGCCTCACTGCTGGCGCGTGACGCCATTGACTCCACCCGCAAACACGCACCGTTGCGAAAGGCCGATGGTGCTGTTGATATCGACAGCACCGATATGACTATCGAAGAGGTTGTCAACGCCGTTATCAGCGCTTTGCCGCCCGAATGGCTCAAGGGAAGGATATCATCATGAATCTGGCTGGCATCATCACCATGACTTTATGCTGGCTGTTCGTTACAGCCTTCAGCGTTTTCCTGATCGTCAAAACCTTGCGCACCCCCGATGACAAATAGTTCGCCCGGAGCGGGGTGCTGCTCCGAGCGAAAACTAATAACTAATAACGAATAGTGAATGGTGGTGGACGGGAGGGACGAGCGTCTGCTCGTCCGGGCAAGCAGACGCTTGCCCCTCCCGATCTGAGACATCACTATCGGGATTGATGAAGAGTGAAAGAACGCTCAACGTTAATAAACTCTTCATACGTGCCTCTCACCTTTTACTTCTTACTTTTTACCTTTCACCTAGTACGGGCGGACGTCTCGGACGCCCGTACGTGTTATAGGTCACCTGTTCCCGGCGAAGCGCCAGCCGTGGCCGTCGGCGAAGTCGAGGTAGCACTCCCAATCGTAGCGCGTGATGTCGTGGAGCCCTGAACGCAAGTGGTAACCCACGTTACCGGCGTGCAGCGGATGGTCCGGTTTCGGGAAGCCGTGCTCGACAAGACCGGCCTTGCCATACAGCTCCCATGCGGGGGAGGCGAGGCGGGCGGCAGCGAATTCGCCGCGTGGTCCGGCCCAGGCGTCTTCAGTCGCGCTGGAGACGTAGAGCAGACGCGGCGCGATGAGCGAGAGGAACTGGTGCTGGTCGAACGGCATGGTCTTGTCCTTGCCGATATATGCGGCGAAGGCGGGGCAGAACCAGCGCGAGGCGGGCGCCATGATATCTTTTATCGTTTCGGATCCCCAGCATTGGATGTGGTTGAGTTTCGCGCCGCCGCAGCCCGAACAACAGGAGACGGTCATCGCGAAACGCTCGTCAGTGGCGCCCGCGACGAGCGCCGTCTTGCCGTTGCGGGAAAGCCCGACCACGCCCACATGCTTCGCGTCGATGCTCGGCTCGGTCTCGACCCAGTCCATGATCCGGCTCGCGCCCCAGGCCCAAGCGGAGAGAATGCCCCACTCGTGCGGAGCGCGGTCTTTCATGCTCTTAGGCTCGTAAACCTTGAAGACGCCGCTGGTCGGCGTGTCGGGGAACATGCTGAAGTCAGGCGTGAAGTCGTAATCGCACGAGGCCAGCGCCGCATATCCCCGCGATGTGATGTATTCCGCCGGGAGGTAATAGACTGGGCGCGGACCATCCAAGTCGGCGGCGGTTTCCGCAGGGCGCGGCGAAACATGGACAAATGCGGGAACCGGTTTATTCGACTTCGGAATCCATGCGGCGAACGTGAAGGAGGCCGTGCCGCCAGGCCCCGAATACGTGCCGCGCACGACCTTCTTGATCGCCTTGCCGTCGTACACCTCTGCATCGGCACCGATCTGTTCGAACTTCAGGTCTGCCGGACGCTCGACGGGGCGCACACCGTATTCCTTTTCGAGGAAAGTCCGCAAAAGCTCGGGACGGCGGATTTGTTCCCACTGCTCGCGGGTTGTTACGGCTTCGCCGCCGGCGGTTTTCATAAGCTCGGGGACATTCTGCGGTTCGTCCGGTTTTTGAAAATCGGCGGATGCGATATTTGCAGCCGCGACTGCGGCTGCGACGATGATATGTTTTTTATTCATTTCTATTTGAATCCTTCCACGAAATAAAATCTGACACCCAAAACATTTCACATTTTAGCATCATGTAATCATAGTGTCACCCTTACTTTTTCCCGAGAAAAAGTTAAGAGAGAAGAGTGAAAATTTATTTCTCCCCTCCGGTGGGGCGGTTTCGACGAAACCGCCCCACCGGAGGGGAGGCGCCCCTGCCACCATGCCGCATTTGTGTTTATCCGTGTCCATTCGAGGTTCCGTTCTTTATTCGGTCCGTTTCCGCGCTCCGCCCGCCCGTACCTCGATTTTGAAAATCATGTTAATCATGTCATCATGTCGAAACAATTGCGGGGTGTTTAGTAATAGGGACGCAATTTTTTGCTGGCTGGCTTGCGGATAGCGGGTTGAAACGCTAAAGTAATACTGTTTTGAGGTATGACTACCATAGTATTGTTGGCCTGTACCGGAACCGCCTGACAGCGGCGGGCGTTGTGGTTCTGGCGACCTTAGGGACGGGCTTGTCCGGAGGCCTGTTTGCCGCAAACGATGCGGCTGTGACGAGTCGCGCGCTTGAACGGCCGAGTGTCATTTGCGTGACAGGCGGAGTGGCGCGCGGGTCTTGTGCAGTGGCGAAAGAGCGCTGGAGCGCCAAGGATCGGACGCTTTCAGGTGTCGTCGAGGTTGTTGCGAATGAAACCTATGTGCTGTTTATACAGGCGGGCGACAGCAGAAATGTGGGAGGGGTGGTTTCCGCGTCTGTTACCGGGTGCAATGGTTATGAACTGGCCATAGCGCCGGGCGAGGGGGTCGCGGCGCGTCCGGATGATCCGTATTCTAACGCTAACACGCCGGAGCAGCCCATGACCTATATCTACGCGCCGGAAACCGAGAACGGGGTCGTGCGCGTGACCTTTTTGTCCGGCACTGCCGGCCCGATAATATGGCGGGTGCGTTTTGCGGAG
>Ga0255347_1004791_pt1 | contig 15996 bp, 8 predicted proteins | sample wastewater_treat_2_FD_192479 | JGI IMG/M metagenome (GOLD analysis project Ga0255347, IMG submission 192479) | Wastewater microbial communities from Lulu Island WWTP, Vancouver, Canada - plant24 | ecosystem: Engineered > WWTP > Wastewater > Unclassified | place: Canada: Vancouver, British...
CATCAAAAATACCAAAGCCATCGTAAAAATTCATGCCAGCTTCAGCATCCTCCCTTGTCAGGTAGTTGCCGTAATTAACGGATGGCAGGTCTAATTTCTCTGCCCTGAATCTTGACTGATGCAATCTTGCCCGTTTAAGAAAGCCTGATGGGTCAAACCTGTCGTCCCTTAAGTATTGCCTCCCTATATCATTCATTTGCAACTAATTAAATTCAAATGTATTGAGTGTTGTGCTTACTAATAAAAGTACTGTATTTTCCGATAACATACTTTTTTGTCCAAAAAGATTAATTACAATATCTTTATTAGTCCAAAATCACAAATCATGGAACGCATTATTTCTGAAAATAAAACATACAAATACTACGATTACATCAATGAGGCAGAATTTGAAAAGGCAATAGTTGACCATGCCAAACAAGTATTTGGTATTAATACCGTCTATATTGACATTAAAAAGAAGATAGGTGATAATATCGTCACAATTCCAGATGGATATTTGATTGACTTTTCCTTCGCTGAGAAACCCCGATTATACATAATCGAAAATGAAATCAGCACACATGACCCATACAAGCATATCGGTTCGCAGTTATTGAAATTTGGTATTAGCTACAAAGCAAGTGGCAGGAATATTAAGAAGTTCATCCTTGACTTCTTAATGACAAATAAGGATTATTATGATTTTGTCGAGAAACGCTCCAAAACGGCAGGATATCGCAATATAGACGCATTTCTGGATGCCATAATCTTTGACATTCCTGTTGCAGCAATTGTTATTATTGATAAATCATCCACCGAACTTGAGAATGTATTGAGCCAACTCACTATGGATACTGATATCATTGAATTCCAGACATTCGTTGGTGATGATGAGCCTATTCATAAGTTCATACCCTTTAATGAGGAAATCCGAGATATTGAGGAAGGTACAAAAAGGGATGTTAAGGTTGAGGAACTTGATACCATAGTTGTTCCTGCTCAAGAGGAAGGATTTCAAGCAGAGTTTATTGAAAATAACTGCTGGTTTTCAATCAGAATATCATCATCAATGCTTAATCGCATCAAATATATTGCTGCATATCAGGTTGCTCCAATTTCTGCAATAACTCATATTGCTGAGGTATCCAAAATTGAAAAATATAAGGATACCAATAAGTATATCGTCTATTTTAAAGAACCAGCAAAGGAAATTAATCCTGTGAAACTTGATACGAAGAAAAAAGGCACTGCTCCACAAGCACCGAGATATACTACTCATGAAAAGTTGATGAAGGGGAAGGTATTATCGGATGTGTTTTAATATCACTTTTCGTAATTTGTTCTGTAAATCTCGCTCCATCCTGAATAACAATTAAATACACCCTCATTTTTGCTGATTTTGAAGAGGGGGTGATAATCCAAAATCAAGGGTGCTGTATACCACTTAATTAATGTCAATTATTTGAGGTTAGGGTTAGCTTGGTTCTTGGCATCTAACTCTTTTTCGCTTTTAAAATAAGGTAGCCTATTCATCCCGTTTTATTTTTTCACGTATGTCTTTAATAAACAAAGACGGATTTCTGCCTTTTAGTATATCATCAAGCCAAAAGTTCTCTAAGAAGCCAAGAGCCAACCCTGAAATTGCACCTGCCATACCTGAAATTGTTAACCCTAAAGCAGTATTCATCCCATATAATCCCAAAGTTTTAACCAACTTACCCTTCTTAGTTTCAAAAAATTTTGTACTTCCAGTTACTTCATTAAAATATTCTTTTGTGATTTCCTTGGCATTACAATTCTCTCCAACTTCATTAATCCACTTTCTGTAATATCTGGCGTTTGGCAAATTTCTTATACTAAATACACTATCGAAATTAAATCTCTCACTAAGAAACAGTTCCCGTAAATTTGGCAAGTTTTCGAACTTGAATAATACATCTGTATTTTCTGAAATATTAAAGGCTTTCCCAATGTTTTCTATGTTCTTTTGGAGAATTTTATAGTGCTCATAATTCTCATAACTTTTAAACTGATATTTTGATAGTATCGCGGTTTCTAAGACCTTATGTCCAAGATTTAGCATTCTAATCCTATCATTTACATTCATCTGATTAGGTTCTGTAATGTATGGTAATCCCAATCCAGCCAAATTGTTGTTTTGATAAGCGTCAATAACGCACCGTGCTGATTCGGTTGAAAACTCCATCCCATCAGGAACAATATAATTCTTTATTGCAGTTCTGGTTAATATTCGTTTTCTATCTCTGTTAATAGTGAAATGTGAAAGAGCATTGTTAATGTTTTTCTCAGGGTCTAAATCTTCTCCAGAAAGCATACCAGCAGCAATTGGCGGCTTTCCATAGATTGTAGACTCATCTATTGTACCATCCTCACGTTTACTACCACTTGAAGTGATAATCACTGGTGTCCATATCATAAATTTCAGATAACCATGGTCAAGCATTCTTTCTAATGTATTGATACCGATGGATTTCAGAAGGAAAAACAAAGCAAAATTTACCCTGTTGGTGCTAATAACTACTTTATCAAATATTAAAAGTTGTTCAAAGAACCCAGCAAGTATGTTCTTTTCTTGTTCAGATGTAAGCCTTGGATAAGCAAAGTCGTAAGGTGAACCGATATTGCTATTGAATACTTCTCTGCTCATATTCTAATTTGATTTATGTGTATCAATATGTTCTATGTCAACTCAATATCTCTCATTAGGTGGTATCATACTTCATTCAAATTCTTGGATATTTTTTCAATGATTTTTTCTAAGTTTTCAATAATGCTTCTAGCGGATTTAATGGCATCTCTTGAATGTTCCATTGATTTATAGTTATACTCATTCCTAATATTTTCAGCATCTCTGTATAATTCATTAACAAGACTTGTGATTTCTGGACTATCATTGAATACTATGTTACCTTGAATTTTAAGTTCTTCAAATGGATTCTGTACAAGAACACTATCAGCTGTCCAATTTAAAAAGTCTTCGTATTCAGCATTGGGAAATTTTGGTTTCTCCAATGATATTTTATACTTATTTAAATAACTGAGGTACTTGACCTTAGCATTTCTTAACTCTTTTAGTATCTCAGTTTTGTACTTTCGGTTTTCGCTCCAAAAATCGAATAATCGTGTGATGACCAAGGTTAAGATTGCCGCTAAGACGGGTAGTATTATTTCAAGAGTATGAGAATTATCTGGGGGATTGCTCTTGATGAAATTTTCAATAATTTGTTTATCAACGGAATAACAGGTTGTGTCAGTGTCACTTATTACCTGAAGGACTTTAATGGGTTGTTCATCCATAATTTTCAATCTTTATATCGTTTTATTTTTCACATAAGTAATCTCACACCCCTTACACAGCCTCTTCTCCTGATAATACTCTGCAATATCATACCAGCCATTGGTTTTCTGGTAGATATCCAATCCTCTGCCGAGCACTATCTTCCAGCCATTGTCAAGAACCATGGAGCGGTCGTGTGTTTTTTCAACAAACTCATATGTAAAAATTATTCCAAGTGATTCCAGTGAATCAGCCATCTCTTTCAAGGCTTCCTTGGAATTTTCAATGTATTCTTCGTTGTTGTTGGTTATCAAGTGTAGCTTAACTTCTTCCAGTTCATCTTTTTTCGTTGATACCAATTTTGCGAACTCCATGAAGTTGCGTAGCTGGTATGGCAAGCGAATATATGGGTCAGTTACGGTTATCTCCCTTGCACCGATAAGATATGCCCCGAAAAGCATATCATAAGAAATTCCAGATTGGTTATCACGTATTACTTTCTGCCCTTCGGCTAATTCAAGACTTTTTGTTGGCTCTTCCTTCTTGGTTTCTACCTGAATTACCTCTGGCATTGGTTCATCATCATCCAATCCCAACAGCTTCTTATTTTCTATGTATTCAAGTGTTTGTACGTATGTTTTCTGGTTGGTTTTCTGGTTGATATATGAGAAGTCAACTTTTTCAAATGTTTCATCCATCTTGCGAAGTTGGTCTTTCACCCTTTTTCTGTTTTCAATGGCAAATTCAAGCATCAAACGTGCCTCTTCTTCAGAAAATTCACCATGTGGAAATATGACCTTTGCCAGACCAGAGAAAGTCTTTGCAATGGATGTTTTATCACGTGTGGTTATTGAATCCGATAAATCATAAAATCTGGTGTAATCATTCATTCGGTCTTCCTTCCGAAGTTCCTTCATCACTTCAGCCAGATAATCCACAATGAAACCATAATTATCTGTAAACATTTCATTACGTAGCTTCTGCACTTCCCATCCTGCCAAGTAACAATGCACCCTGTCCAAGAAAGCAGTATCATAATATTCCTTCGGTAATGCATCAAAAAGATTACTGTGCTTCAGCATATATGGCACAGGATGTTCGGTGTTACCGATAAATGCCATTGATGCAGCTGCTCCATATATTTCTTTGCCACGACTGAAGGATTTATTCGCCATGTAGTTCTTCATGATATCTACCAATGCCCTTTCAACCTTCTTGCTCCTTCCAGCGAACTCGTCATATGCCACGACATCCCAATAACCAACCAAACCGATATCGCCATTACTGTTATTTACAAACAATTTGGCTTTGCTGACTTCACCACCTGATATAAGGATGCCATGCGGAGACATTTCTGAGTAGATATGGCTTTTGCCTGTGCCCTTCGGTCCGAGTTCTATCAAGTTGTAATTATTCTCGCAAAACGGGATTAACCGTGCCAACTGAATAAGTTTCGAGCGAAAAGTAAATTCTTCAGGATTAAGTCCAATGGATTGCATCAGCAGGTCAATCCACTCATCTGTAGTGAAGTTTCTACGGATTTCCTTGTATTCATCTACATCAACATGTGAAATCTGGATGGGTTTCAGGCTCTCAATGACCCATGGTGATGCATCTCTTTCTTCAGATGGTTGATATCCCATCGTGACCAAGCACCATACTCCACCAGACAGCAGCTTCTGGTTCTGTTTTACAATCCCCTCACTTATCGGAACTTTTGTTAGACCGAGATTCGAAAAAGATGTTTCATACATATCCCTCTTATCATTGAGTCTGACCAACACTTTATCGATAATCCGATGTGATTTGGTTTCTCTGATTGTGGATTTAATAAGCTGTGCTTCATCACGGTGAACAAAATGCTTTGCAATGATATCTTTAACCGTCTCAACTCCTTGAGCAATTGTAGGTTCATCGTCTGTGGCACAATATTGTCCAAGCAGGTACTCCAGTACGTATGTCGGTACTATTGCGTTGCCTTTCACCAGCTTTGTCAGGTCTTTTCTGACCACTTTGCCAGCGAAATGCTGGTTTATTTTTTTATCCAGTTCATTCATATTACATCTCGTCAAAATCGTTTGTAAATGAAATATTCAGTGTGTAAGTATATTCTTTGTATGTCTTCCATTTGCTTGAACCTTCCACTGGTTCTTCAAGCAACAATTTCACTCTTTGATTCTTGTATTTGCCGCTTGCTCTGGAACTCAGGTGGAAACGATGCTTTACCTCACGCATTCTCTCTGTGCCTTCAGCGATATCAAAATTGTAAGTGAACTGGTCACTGAGCACCTCTCCGTCTTCCGCATAAATGGAACTGCGGATTTGCCTTGGCAATACTTTTTCGCTTACCAAGTCGGTTTGCAGGAAGGAAACAGCGAGAATATTGGTAGTTATCTTATCTGTTGATTTGATGATATCCACATCCACCTGTTTTGTAGTGTCCTGACGTTTTTTCGTGACTTTTAACAGAGGTATGACTATTTCCTGAAGCGATGCTCCACCATGCACATATCTTGAACCTGCGCCTTTAATTCTAATCCTGTTTATGGATTTTGGTATTAATACCTCTGCATCACCCGACAGATTAAGTTGTTCTGCAGTGAAATGTTTGGTGCTTGCATCACCTTTAAGGTTCTTCCCGATAACATACCGTCTGGATTCCTTCCATATATCACCTTTGACCTCACCAATTGAAAAATCACTTTCTTCCAGTTCCTTATTCTGATACAGGAAACCGTGGTCAGCCGTGATGAACATATTGTTGCCATTCATGTTGGCAATCTTCTTAATCACATCCATCAGAAATTCCAATTCCTGCTCTACAGCTTCAAATACTTTTTCTTCAGATGTTTTGTCATCGCCTATCTTATCAATTCGATTGTGATAGATGTAAATCAAGTCGTACTGCTTCACAAATTCACGACCATCAGTGGCTGAGTTCATTTTCATGAAATCCTCTGCACGGATTGCTGTGGCTCTTACACCAGCCATCTGCTCCAGTATCTTGCTTCTTGCCTGCACACCTTGGGTAGAATTCCCGTTGATAAGGACGTATTCACTATCTGGCTGGAATGTCATATTTGCATTTGGCAGTAGCGAAGCCATCCCTAACTGAGTGTAGGATGGTAGTGATGAAATCATGTATTCCAACTCCCCTTCAAAACGTTTTTCGGTCTGGATTTTCTGCAAGTACTCCCATCCGCATTCATAGCGCAAACCGTCCGAAATGATAATGAAGAGCCTTTGCCCCTTGGTAGTAAATGGTTTTATATGGTCAGAAAAGAACCTGTGCTGCGCTACTTTTGGCTGGTTATACCATTTCTCTGTGGAATCAATAACCTTTTGCCATTTGTTCCCGTAGTTTAGCAGCCAATCGTTGCAATATACTTTCTCTACTTTCTCGGTCAATGGCTGCAATACCTTATTCTGCTTGGCTTTGCGATAATGGGTGATATATTTTCGATAGTAGTTGTCGATTTTGTAAAGGTTCAGAACGTAAGACTGAGCACCTTCCACAAATGATTCGACTTTTAGCTTGTCTGCTTTTCTGACCGATGTTACCATCAGCATACTATTTTCCAGACAGGCATAAAAATCTTCGTAATCAGGATACCAGTATTTGTTTTCTCTTTGCTTAATCAGTTGACTCAATCTATCATTGGATATGGCTTCTTCACATATTAATTGTGCCAGTTCTGAGATAATTCGTTTGTCAATCAGTTCGAATAAATCATCCTGAATAATATCATCTACCCTGACAGAATTCAAAGCTGATTCAACTTTTAAATCACCAGCAATCTTTTGTGAAAGTTTACGATATGCTTGTTGGTAGGATATGGAATCCTTCCAGATGCCAATTAGTATCTTTGATTCTTTGGCAATCCCTGTCTTTTTACCTATGGATAGGTTATTGTTAAACACTTCCAACAGGAAATCATATATTGCTGGCGTTTCATTGTTATAGCCATATTTTCGGGCAATTTCTTTCCAGTAAAAGTCTTTAAGGTTGTAGCGTTCCAGCTCCCTGTCGTATCGTTCATTGCCATCACTGAAAGCTGAAGCATGAATTTGAATGAATGAAACAAGGCTTACGTTATCAGTGTTAAAAAGGACTGCCAGCATTTTGTAACGGATAGCTTGGAAGTCATCATCTTTGCCAAGCAGTTCTTTCAGATACGCTCTCCGTTCTTTGTTTTTAAAAAATTCAATGTGTTCAGCAATCAGGTTGGTGAAATCATAATCCAGTTCCAGTTCCTGAGCAAACATAGCTTCCTGTCTGGTTTGAAAAACATAATGAGCAAGTTCCAAGTCCAACAGCCAGTTTTCAGCATTACTTGGCTTATTGTAAGGCAGATAAAGCAAAAACTGAGCATTTGGTTTTTCAGTGGTTACGAGATATTTAATGTAGAACTGGTTATTCCCGACAATCACCTTTTCCACACCACCCAAAGCCAACTCATCATACTCTTGCTTCAGTTGTTCGTTCTCATCGTACCAGAAAATGATGCGATGCTTGTCGAAAAGTTTTGATAATGCTTCCTCTATCTTGTTCATCTTATTTGGCTTGTATCAATCCAATCGAACTGTTTCACTTTTTTCTTTGTTACAGGGTCATTCAATCCAATCACTTCTTTAACTGCCTTCCCAAACTTGTTATAATTAACTAGCACACCATCATCCAAGTCAATTTCAATGCGCTCTGTTGCCAACGGATAAAGAATATCTCTTTCATAATCATGCAGTTCAACCAGCATCTTTTCTATATTGTCAATTTCTTTAATGGCTTTGGTTTTATCAGAAGCTGAACCAGTGACCTGAACATGTTCAAGATGTTCTTTGCGGGTATTTAATTTTCCAATAAATTCTTTCAGGTACTTGTTTAAGATATTGCTGACCGTATCTGGTGTATAGCGGTGCATATAAACCAACACGTTGAACGACCCCTTGGGGGATGAAAACATCCAGTAGATTGGGCGTTTTTTATAACGTTTGATATGGTCAGGATAAAAGTCACTTATGAAATAATTCCGAATGTCCTTGCCAATATGTTCTTCAATGAATGCCAGATTCTTATTGAAGTTTCTTTCACCAAAGGTTACTTTAAGAAACCGATAAAATTTGCCAACAATATCATCTTCAAACCAGTTATCATTTAATATGGGTATAATGTTGTCTTTATCTGGCAGGAAGGTGCATTCATTTTCAGTTTTATTAATAGTTTGTAGGTAGTCATCCAGAGTGCCACCCTTATTTGCCAGTATAAGACCCTCTTTATCCAGACTAAATCTTCCCAACATACATCCAACTACATAGCTTATAAGTTGTGGCATGATTTCGTTACCAATGAAAGGCAACTCAATTTCATGGTAATTAGTTACCTTGGAGGTTTTTTGTTCTCTAATGACTTTCTTATTTAGTTTCGCAAGGGATTTTCGGTCTATCTCGTCCTGAAATATTGTAATATTTTCTAACGGAACGGTAGACGTTATTTCATCTTCCAATGCATACAATTTAATTAATAAATCATTCAGGAGTTCTTCATTTTTATGTAATTCCAAAAACTTATTGCCCCAAAATCTCACAAATGAATAGTATGCATCTTCCAATTCAACTTGACCCTCGTCACAAAATTGGATTAAGGCATTCGTTTGAAAACTCCAATTTAGTTCTGAAAGATTAAATTCTTCCTTACTCAGGTTCAATATCCGTTCTACAACCTCTGAAATATTATGAATATGTAATTTATAGTCCTTCGCTATTGGGAATGTTTTGAGTTGCCCTGGCTCAAAATTTACTGTGGGACTTATTGGACCTAAGATTGGTTTTACTAAGTTTGAATTTAGCAATCCCAAAATGAAAAGATAATCATCAGCATGAGGGAATATCGAACATCCACCAATATCAAAAAGAAATCCTTTTGGATAATAACGGACACTCAAATCATATGCGACCTTCGTCCATGAAACACTATGCAAAAAGTACTTACTCTCATTCCAACATTTCGAGTTGTTAGCAGTAATCTTACCTTCAGCCAGTTGAATTCGCTTTAATTCTTTTATATCATAGCCATTGTTTTTCCAATTTATAACTAAATCTTGATTGCCATACCATTTTCTGAACTCTCCCCCCTTATTATATGGAAACCATTTTTCTTCCAAATATTCAGCCGTTGATTTGTCGCAAAATCTTTTTGTGTTTTTCAGTTCTACCTCATACCAAAACCTTATGAAAATGTTATTATCGCCAGTTGCTAAACCTGTTGTTACTGTTGCAACCTCAGAAAGGCTTTTGCCTTCCAGATAAGACCTAAGTGCACCTTTTGTTATCCAATATGATATTGGACTATTTGGTATAGAAAGCAAGTCATGCTGTCCTATGATAAATTTTCTATATTCTTTTCGTAGATACTTTGATTCTTTTATATCATTTGCTTCAACCTGAACTTCCCTTTCAAATAACCTGATAAAGACGCTGTTAGCCTTAGTGGTAGTTGTATTCTGAATGGAGAAAGCAACTGTTCCAGAATCAGAACCAAAAACACCTCTGCCAATATGAATTAAATTGGATAAAAAACAGGTTCTAAGTATTTTTAATCTCAGACCATCAAAGGAGGAAAGAAACATCCAACTTTGAAAATTAATCATCGAAAAATGACCATTAGGTAAAAGAAAATTCAAAGCACGTTCCATGAAGCTTGACATAAGGTCTGCCTTTGAAAGAGGTAAATAATCAGAGACAAATTGGTTAAGTGCTGAATTCATCTTTCGATAACCCATATAAGGTGGATTAGCAGCCACGCAATGGAACTTTAATCCGAGAAAGCCGAGTTGCATCAAAGAACCAATAAGTTCTTCGGCTTTAGTTCGTTGGAATACATCAGCATGAAGTAAGAATTGATTAAGTTTCATTGAAACATTTTGGATTTCTTGGACGGTGGTTTGTGGTAAAATCAACGAACCAAAATTGGTAGAACTTTGAGTCAACGTTAAGTCATGAATCAGTTCACTGGGACAATGGATATTTTGTGAATTAAAAAAATCTTTAATCTCATTTATGCTAATGTGCAAATCTTTGTAGTAAAGAAGATTAGGGATTAGTCCTATGCGAAATGTTCTTCGGTGGTACTCCCGTGCTTTCATCATTAATGCAAGTGCAGAGAGTTGTGATGCACGTTCGTCAATTTCAAATCCATAAAGGTTATTTTCGATTATGAGTTTTGGGATTTCACTGGTGTTGTAGCCTTCTTCTTCATAAATTTTTGTAAACAAATCAAAGGCATATACCAGAATATGCCCACTTCCACTCGCTGGGTCTAAAAACTTGATTTCTTCAGGTGATTTAATTCTCAGGTAGTCTTCTACTTCAGGGGATGCGGATTCAATGAAGTAGGGCATATAGTCTCGTAGATTTGACTTGGGACGATTTTGTAGCCACAGTTTTCCTAAGGTGTTCTGTACCATATATTCCACAATCCATCGTGGAGTGAAAAGTTGAGTTGCGGCAGGAATGTCTTCCTTTTTTACCTTTGATTTGGAAGCAAACACAGCATCCTTCTTTTCCGAAATATAAAACTGGTACAGCCATCCAATAATCTCAACATTCCTGCAATCATCAATTGGCATACCGTCATGCACATCTTTCACTATAGAAAAATCACTGGTCAGGTCATCTGGTAATAGTAATTCAGTGTAATCATTGATTTTTTCGAACAGGAAAGGAAATGTTGTATGAAGGTGGTTGCATACTGCTATCAATAATTCCTTGAATGCTTCATTTTGCGGATTTTTGCTTGGGATTCGGTTATCCAATATATCATATGTTCTCTGACGATTTACCTTCAATTCTTCAGGAATATTACCACGTTTTGCTTCATCAAGAAGTTCTGGGATTGTATATCCATCTTTCGGTGTAATAACTCGTATCCCCAGTGGCTGGTAATCATTTACATCCATGAAACGAAGTGCCATCAGGCGATTAAACCAAGTGTAGGCAACTTTTTCTATCAACTGTTCTTTGGTGGTTCTGCCGAGTTCCAGCCTGAGTTGTTTTAACTGTTCGGTCTTTTCCCTCAATTCTGCCGAATCAGAAGTTAAAACAAAGTTGAGTTTAGCACCAACCTGTTCGAGCAGTTTTCTTCTGGCTTCCTGTGCAAATTTTTTAAGCTGGTTGGTATTCATGAGTTAAGTGATATCCTTTTATTATCGTTTATCAATTCGTTGAGTTTGGCTTTGAGTGCTTCCACGTATTTTTCCACGTCCTCTTTCGTTTTAAGTTCAGTCTTTGGGAACTCAACTTTCACAGTATTAATTCGTTGATAATGCACAACTGGAGTATCAGGCTTTTCTGGTGGTAAAGCCAGTTTTGCCATTTCATTCAACTGTTTTTCGAGAAGTTCTCCCTTGACATATGCTCGTGTGCCTCTCAAATTGGCAATAAAACGTTGGTCTTTAATCTTCTTGGCTTCATCCTCAAATGGTTTCAAAACCTGCATCCGTTTGTTTTCATCCAGTGCTTTAAAATCATCGTGGGATTGAATCAGGCTTTTAGCTTTACTAATCTCTGCCTCAGTCAGCTTCCTTTCATCATCAATTTGCTTTATAACTTTTTTTGTCAGCGTGTCCTTTGCTGATTTGGCATCCCTTATAAGTGTTCCATTATATGGAGTTGCATGTTCATTCACTTCTCGAAGCACATCCAGTTCTTCACATTGAATGTAGTCAAGGTTGGATTGGTTACCTGAAAAGAATTTACGGATTGAATCATAAATATTCTTTTGCTCACCGTTCCAGAACCGTTTAATGGGGTCAACCGTTTTTTCTTTGTGGTCAAGCAATGCGTCTTCGAAATCTTTTACGCTTGTCAGGAAGTAGGTATAATCCTTTTTTGTGAGTTTTTCCACAAATTCAGCAACTGGGTCAAGAATTGAAAGGAATGGATATGTTTCTTTACTCATTAACATTTGGTTCAACCATCCCAATTCCAGAGTGAGTTTATTCTTGAATGCCAGTGCTACCTCTTTAGCTTCCTTCACAGGGCATGTCTCATCAAAAAACTCACTGTAAACCGTCATCAGTTGCTTAATAAGGCGTGGGTCGTAATCTACCTGTGGTTCGAGAAGAGTGTTGCTATAAAGTCTGTTGCTCATGAAAGAATTCAGTGCACCATCATCGTCCAACAGGTTAGAATCCTGTGAAAGTTCAACTTTCCCTCGTTTGAATAATTTGGCTGCGATGCTGAATACGGCATTCTGATACCAACCATAAGGCTTCTTAGCGAAGTAGTCACGAATATCGGTGAGTGATGTCCTTTCCGACATCTTTTTCCTTCTTTGTATGAAATTAAGCATTTCACTTTCGGCTTCGGATAAGGTTGAGTCATCCGTGCCAAACAAATCATCCTGCTTGTTCCTGATAATGGCTTTGATGGTATCTTCCGTGTAAAAAGTGCTTCCAAGCATTTTCAGGTTTGGGTATGCCAGCTTAATAAGGTTCTGGAAGGCATTGACCAGCTTTGTTTTACCATCAGATGTGCCATTTACATCCTGCTTCATCCCGTTCATGTAAACTGCTGATTCACCCAAAAGTCTTCGCAGCAGGGTAACAAGGGATGCCCTTCTCATTGTGTTCTGCTGAGCCTTCTCAAAGAGAATGCGCTTGACATTATCTTTATTCGTTGTGGATTGGTTCTGACGGATGTATTTTTCAGTTTTCAGGTACATCCTGACATCCATGAGCATGTGTGCATCATCAGGAAGAACCATCATCAGCAGGGTATTGTAACCCATCGTCTGGGATTTGAAGAAATCTTCCCTATCATGGTCTTGGAAGTTAGGTGTGATTATTTCAATGGTCAGTTCCTTATCCTTGCCTAATATCACACCATCAATCTTGCTTGTAAAATCGTACTCTTGTTTGTTTTCCAGATACCTAATCTTGTTATCACCGATTATGGTATCGAAAATGATTTGTTTAAACAGGTCTGTAATCTGACCGTTGTCAATATCAGTAGCTTTAATCTCTTCTTCGATATCCTTTTCATCGTCAGTCAGGTATTCATACAGGTCACCGTTTCTCTGGAGGTAGGTTTGGTTTTCAAGAAGTGCAAGTGCTTCATTAATTTTTTTGTCATGTTCCTTTAAATCAACCTGAATGCTGTCAATCATCAGGGTCGAGATATTTCTGGCAGTTGTTTTGAAGTTGCTGTAGTATTTCACCATAAACAGTGCTTTCAGCACTTTTACAGCAAATGGATTATCAACCTGCCTCTCCGCAAGTATAATGGCACTTTGCAGTTCGCCACGAATGGTGGAACGGATGCCCTCAAACAACAAATCAAAGCTGACAAATGCATTCTGGTCTTTGGTATCAATTTGCTGAATTACATGCTGGAATACTCCAAGCATAGACCTTTCTCCAACGGATGCATGCTTACCCTGAAAGGCATTATGGTTCGAAAGTGCCCTGATGCATTGCTGGAACAAGTCAAACTGGTAAGAAACGAATGGATATTTACTGATAAAATCCTTCTCGTCCTGATAACCCCTGAATTGCACACCCACTTCAGAAAATGACAGCAGGGTCTCCATCTTAGATTGTTCGTTCTTCCATGCGGTTTTCAGCAGGTTTTTTGCAGGGTCAGTTTTGCTTAGAAGCCGTTTTTCAATCACTTCATCCACATTGGCAGAGGTTAATGGTATTTTCAGTTTAAACCGTGCCTGAATTTTCGAAAAGTCATTCTGTTGGCTTTTGCTCATATCACCCACAACCCGCTCCATATCTTCCTGTGAAGTGACCAGTATCCATGAATTGCCTTTGGTTCTGGTGGCAAGGGTCTCGGCAATGGTCTGAAGATTCAGCATTAGTTTGGTGTTTTCCGATATGAACTGACCCACTTCATCCACGAAAAAATTCAGTCTGAATCCCTTTTGCTTGGTCTTTATGTATTCGCTAACCTTAGTGCAAAAATCATCCACCGATATGCTGGAATCGGTTCTTATAGTATCGATTATATTGTGGTATTTTTCAGGAGTATCGCCCAATAGCTTTGAAAGAACCTGACCAATGCCTTCTTTCACCTTTGGCGAAAAGTATTTTCTGCGTGCATTCGACCAGAATTCGCCAGTTGCCTTTTCGAATTCTTCCTGAAACTCCTTGTATTTACCTTCGTTATCTATCCATCGTTCAAATTCTGCCACATGGCGTTGTGCACCGAAATATCCAAGGTGGTCATTAAAGACTTTGTAGAACACGTTCAGCAGGGCATCTTCTTCCTGCTTGCTGGTAATTTGTGCTTGCTGGTCAATATTGAAAAGTATTGATTCCGATGGTATACGTGTTGCACTTTGAATATCACCCTTGAGGATTTTGTCGGTCTCAATCTTCTCAGCAAACAGTTCTCCGAGTTTATAGCCATTGAATTCCTTGTTTTCCAACACATAGGAAAGAATCTTCAGAAGATGAGACTTGCCAGAACCGAAAAAACCAGAAATCCAGACCCCGTTTGCACCACGGTAATCATTATAAGCAGAAAAAAAGTCGCCAATCTTCTTTGATACCTCATTGGTGACAACATATTCAACCACTTCATCCAGCACGTGGTCTTGGTCATCTGCTTTGATAACCGTCTCGATGGTACGGTTAATGTCTTTAACGAAAAAATCCTTGAGAATCATTTCTTTAATTTATAGTTAGCGATGTTAAATGCACGGTAATAATTATCGTCTTTCATCAGACCAAAAAGTTCCAGAGAGTAGCCGTTGTAATCACCAGCAAAAAATGCAACTGTTGGTGCTTTTTTGGCGATATTCTGAAGGTTGTTAAGCACGTTATGGCTACGTATAAATGGGAATACCAGTCCAATACCCGTTAAAAAGTAAACCTTAGCTGAACTGTTTTCAATCATGTTCTTAATCTTCGGAATCAGCACTTCATTGATGTCCAATGTGGATTGTAATGCCTGTTTGAACTCTCTCTTATCCATTGTTTTTTCGAGTTCAAATATTTCACCATCACCAAGTCCATCGTTCAGCAGTTCCAGAGCAATATCATAAAGGTTTAATTCCAGCACAGGAATGCCATTTGTGTCGAGTTTGTTCTTCAGTTTACGTATTGCCCGTTCAACATCATTTTGTTGTTTTGGGTCGAAAGCTGCGATAAAGAATGGTATTTCACCACCCAACGATTCCTTCCGTAGGAACTCCTGATTGCTAATGACCTGATATAGGTGCTCGAATTTTTTAACAATATCTTCCATCTCAGTGCCTTAATTGTTTTATGTCCCTGTCGGGCATCATGAATATTTTAAGCCATACGGGTTCGTCCCTGACAATTGCATTAATTACATCCTGCTGAAGAATTTGAGGCAGTATGGCTTTATCAACGGCATTATTAATAATACCAGCCTGTTCAAGAATGCGGTACATTACCTGTTTGGCTTTCTTTCGTGTTGACTCCGAAAACGCTTCGAGTTCGGGATGTAATAATATTTTGCTGCTAATAAATGAATTAAAGTCCGACTCGTTTATCTTAAAATCAAACACCAGTACCTTATCACGAATAACCTCAATGGTAAAGTCCCTGATAAACCCGTAACGTTTGCAGACGGCAAGAAAAGCAATTTGTTTCTGGCTGTTCAGGTCTCCGTGAATCAGGATGTTTTTTTGGTCAGGGGTTAGTGTCTCCAACCGCTTCCTAATTTCACGGAATTCTCTGTCGGTT
>Ga0255347_1004800_pt1 | contig 15973 bp, 15 predicted proteins | sample wastewater_treat_2_FD_192479 | JGI IMG/M metagenome (GOLD analysis project Ga0255347, IMG submission 192479) | Wastewater microbial communities from Lulu Island WWTP, Vancouver, Canada - plant24 | ecosystem: Engineered > WWTP > Wastewater > Unclassified | place: Canada: Vancouver, British...
TGATACAGATTCACTATTGTTTGCTTATATTCCTGGGTGTATTTGGTGTTCTTTGAAGACATTTTTTATTCCTCCTTTTTCTGTCTTCTATTATATCATACTTGTCCACTTTTTTATTATATATCCACACAACTACTACAACGACAACAACATCTACCACCACCACGACAACCACAACGACAACAACAACCACTACTACAACGACCACTACGACAACAACAACCACTACTACTACAACGACCACAACGACGACGACAACAACTACGACGACCACAACGACTACAACAACTACGACAACCTCAACAACTACTACGACGACCACAACAACTGCTACAACGACAACCACAACAACTACAACCACAACTACCACTACCACTACCACAACAACTACTACAACCGCAACAACAACTACCACAACCACAACATCTGCGACTTCAACTAATACAACAACTACAACAGCAAAGGCGACTACTACAACTGCCAGGACTACAACAAAGACAGATTCCCCGAAAACAGGCGACCGCAATGCTACAGGCGTCATCGCTCTTCTCGGAGTTTCCGCAGCGGTATTCGCTGTATCCTTAAAGCGCAGAAATAAATAATAACTGAAAGGCACCTTCGGGTGCCTTTTATTTGTTGGTAACATATTTATTTATCAATGCGGTATATTTTTTGTAAAAACCTCTTGAATATTTTTGCGGAATATTATATAATATTAATTGTATGGGCTTTTTGCCTGTAGACTATGGATAGCGCTTATATCCGTGGTCTGACCCTAATCCATATTGAGGAGAATCTTATGAAAAAACTGAACGGTATCAAGCTGAAACACCGTAAGAATACGGAAAACAGCTCTACTGTTGTGTTTCCTGTGCCTGCAAAGGTAAGGATTCCAATGTCAATGACTATGGGCGCGCCATGTCAGCCTATGGTCAAAGTAGGAGACGAAGTAAAAGTCGGACAGAAAATAGGGGACACTGACGCAGCTTTCAGTGCTCCTGTTCATTCGGGAGTATCCGGAAAGGTAACAGCTATAACCGACTACCGCAACGCTATGGGTGTAGTCTGTAAGATGGTGGAGATAGAGACCGACGGTCAGCAGACTATTTCCGATGAGGTAAAACCTCCTGTTGTCACTGACAAGGAGAGCTTTATCAAGGCGGTCCGTGAGAGCGGTGCCTGCGGTCTGGGCGGTGCAGGTTTCCCCACACATATAAAGCTCAATCCCAAGACAGAAATAGATACACTTATAATCAACGCAGCCGAGTGTGAGCCGTACATAACAGCTGATTACCGCGAGATGATGGAAAATCCCGAGGACATCATCAACGGTATCAACATGGTGAAGGCTCAGCTTGGCATTAAGTGCGCAAAGCTTGCAATTGAAGCCAATAAGCCTGAGGCTATCAAGAACTTTACGGCAATGGCTGAAAATGACGACACTATAGATATAATCACTCTGCCCTCATCATATCCACAGGGAGCGGAGAAGGTCATCATCTATAACTCAACAGGAAGGATAGTCAACGAGGGGGCACTTCCAGCAGATTCGGGAGTCATCGTTATCAACGTTTCCACCATTGCATTCCTTTACCGCTATATGCAAACGGGAATGCCGCTGGTTACCCGAAGACTTACCATTGACGGAAACGCTGTTGGTGAGCCGAAGAATATACAAGCAGTCATCGGTACTTCTTTCAGAGAGCTCCTTGAATTCTGCAAGGCTGATATTGACTCCATAAAGAAGCTCATCGCAGGCGGCCCAATGATGGGAATGTGCGTTCCCGATATAGATATGCCTGTTGTAAAGACCTCCAACGCTTTACTTGCAATAAACCACTATGACGAGCGCAGGACCTCTAACTGCATACGCTGTGGACGATGTGTTAGGGTCTGTCCGCTGGGACTGATGCCCGCTGACATCGACAGAGCCTATAAGACACGCAATGTTGAGGAGCTCAAGCAGCTGAAGGTGCTGCTCTGTATGAACTGCGGAAGCTGTACATATGTCTGTCCTGCCAACAGGAAGCTGGCAGAGACCAATCAGCTTGCAAAGATGCTCATACCAAGAAAGTAAGGAGGCGGAGAGACAATGAACAAGCTTATCGTTTCGCCGTCACCACACGACGAAAACTATGTTAAAACTTCAACAATTATGCTGAATGTAATAATCGCACTTCTTCCTGCATGGGGAGCAGCGATATATTTCTTCGGTCTTCGCGTTATTCCGCTGACTGCGGTCTGTATCGGAAGCTGCATATTCTTTGAGTATATATGCAGGCTCATGATGAAGCGCGACAACACTATCACAGACCTTTCAGCAGTTGTAACAGGACTTATCCTTGCTATGAACCTTCCTGTGACTCTGCCCTATTGGATGGCTGTCATCGGCTCGTTTGTGGCTATCGTTATCGTAAAACAGCTGTTCGGAGGATTGGGACAGAACTTTGCAAATCCTGCCATAACCGCCCGAATAGTCCTCATGGTCAGCTTTCCTGCGGCAATGACCCATTGGGTGCTGCCTCTCGGTGAGAAGGTGGATGCTGTATCTGCGGCAACTCCTCTCGTACTGAAGGGAATGACCCCGGATAAGCTCACCGAGATAGGACAGAGCGTACCGGGCTATCTGGATCTGTTCCTCGGAAAGACAGGAGGCTGTCTCGGTGAGGTATCGGCTCTTGCACTTCTCATCGGCGGACTTTACCTCGCTGCAAGAAAGATAATCTCACTTGCTGCACCTGTTTCATTTATCGGAAGCTTATTCCTCCTCAGCTGGATAGCAGGAGAGGATCCTCTTTATCAGATACTGGCAGGCGGCGTGTTCCTGGGAGCCTTCTTCATGGCTACTGACTACGCCACAACTCCCATAACCACAAAGGGAAAGATCGTGTTCGGTCTCGGCTGCGGTATCATAACCTTTGTTATAAGACACTTCGGCTCATATCCCGAGGGAGTTTCATTCTCAATACTCCTTATGAATGTGCTCACCCCCTATATCGAGCAGCTCACAAGGACAAAGGTACTTGGTGCAAAGGAGGCTGAGAAAAATAAAGGATAAGGTAAAGCCTACTCTTGTACTCACAGTGATATGTGTTATCGCATCACTGCTTCTTGTATTTGCCTATGAGCTCACAAAGGACCGCATTGCAGATCAGAAAGCACAGAAGTTCTACACCAGTGCCGAGGCATTATTCGGCAAGACTGAATATCGTATAGTAAATACAAAGTGCAAATATGACGAGGTAGAGTCTATTGCGGTTACTTCAGATAAAAAGACCGTTATACAGGTCTGTGCGGACGGATACTCCAAGGAGGGCATAAATATTCTTGTGGGTATCGATGAGCAGGGGGCTGTTTCGGGTATAGAGTTCGTTTCTCTCGGTGAGACTCCGGGTCTCGGCTCAAAGGTAAGAGACGAAGCTGATTTCCGAAAGCAGTTCTACGGACTTACAGCTCCCTCAGAGTCATTTGATGCAATAAGCGGAGCCACATTCTCATCAAAGGGAATGAAGCACGCAGTCGATACTGCTCTCAATGCGTATAATGAAAACAAGGAGGCGATACTCGGTGGCTGAAAATAAGAATTCACTTGTCAAGGAGCTTACAAAGGGCATAATCAAGGAAAACCCCACGCTCGTAATGCTGCTGGGTATGTGTCCCACACTTGCCGTTACCACTCAGGCAATGAACGGTATAGGCATGGGACTGGCGACTACTTTCGTCCTTCTTGGCTCTAATATAGTTATTTCCGCGCTGAGAAAGGTCATTCCCGACAAAGTGCGTATCCCCGCATTCATCGTTATCATAGCAAGCTTCGTAACGCTGATCGGCTTTCTGCTGGAGGGCTTCGTGCCAGCTCTCTATGACAGCCTTGGCATATACCTGACGCTTATCACCGTAAACTGTATCATCTTCGGAAGAGCAGAGATGTTCGCCAGCAAGAACGGTGTAATAGCCTCGGCCTTTGATGCAATAGGCATGGGCATAGGCTTCACCATAGCGCTGTTCCTTATGGGCTCGATAAGAGAGATAATAGGTGCAGGTCAGTGGATGGGCATGACTATCCCTGTACTTCACGATGATCCTATGCTGCTGTTCATAATGCCTGCGGGAGGATTTTTCACTCTCGGCATGATAATCGCAGCAGTAAATAAGCTTTCAAAGAAGAAACCTCCAAAGGAGATCAGCTGTGAGGGCTGTCCCAATGCGGAAGCCTGCGGAAAGGGAGGTGACTGTCAGTGAAAGCGATAATGGTCATACTTCTGTCTGCAATGCTGACAGATAACTTCGTACTTTCAAAATTCATGGGTATCTGTCCTTTCCTGGGCGTTTCCAAGAAGCTTGACAGCGCAACGGGAATGGGTATAGCAGTTACCTTTGTAATGATATGTGCAACAGTTGTTACATATCCTATCCATCACGGTATACTGGTGCCCAACGGACTTGAATATTTCGACACGGTAGTATTTATCCTTGTAATAGCCCTGTTCGTTCAGCTGGTGGAGAACTTCCTGAAAAAATGCGTTCCCTCACTGTACAGCTCTCTGGGCGTGTATCTGCCGCTGATAACCACGAACTGTGCTGTACTCGGCGTTACAGTGCTGAATATCGACAACGGACTCAGCTTCGGACAGTCCATTGTCAATGCGCTTGGCGGCGGACTCGGCTTCATGATCGCTCTCGTTATATTCTCGGGAGTACGCAAAAAGCTTGAATATGCAGATATTCCCGAGACCTTCAAGGGAGTTCCTGCAACACTTATCGCTGCTTCAATAGTTTCCGTAAGCTTTATGGGCTTCTCGGGACTCTTTAACTGAGGAGGTGGGGAAATGACTACATATCTTATCCCTGCACTCATTCTCGGAGGCTGTGGAATACTGGCAGGAGTTCTCCTTACAGTAGCCGCAAAGGTCTTCCATGTTGAGGTTGACGAAAGAATTGAAAAGATAGGCGAGGCTCTGCCTCAGGCAAACTGCGGAGCCTGTGGATTTGCAGGCTGCGCCGATTATGCTGCTGCAATTGTCCAGAAGGGCGCTGCCACAAATCTGTGCCGTCCCGGAGGAGCTGACGCGGCAGGCGAGATCGCAGCTATACTTGGTACAGCAGCGGCGGAGGTAGTTCCCATGACCGCCGTAGTACACTGCAGCGGAGACTGCAATGCTACCTCACAGGCTTTCCTGTTTGACGGAGTCCAGTCCTGTAAGGCTGTCAAGCGTTTTTACGGCGGAAACGGAATGTGCAAATACGGCTGTATCGGTCTTGGCGACTGTGTCAATGAGTGTGAGCACGACGCTATCAAGGTAGTAAACGGAGTGGCAAAGGTCATACCTGCACTCTGCGGAGCCTGCGGACAGTGCGCGGCAGTCTGTCCCAATCAGCTCATCAGTATCAAGCCTGTTTCAAAGCATATCGACGTTCTCTGTTCGTCGGGCGATAACGGCAAGGCGACAAAGCTCGTATGTAAGAACGGTTGTATCGGCTGTAAGATATGCGAGAAGAAATGTCCTAACGAAGCCATAATGGTAAACAATTTCCACGCTTCGATCGACTATAGCAAGTGTACCAACTGCGGAGCCTGCATGGCAGCCTGTCCTGCAAAGGTTATCCACAGCTGTGAAGTTAAAGCATAATGAAAAGCCCACGTACCGAGGGGAGACACAACTGCGGGAAGAAAAACTAAAACAGAGCCTTCAGAAAAAAATCAAAGGGAAGCACTTCTTCAAAAGAGCTTCCCTTATTTTTTTATGTTAAAAACTACTATATATGAGTATAACGGTTATTTCTGTGCCGCTGTTTATGCTGTTATGCCTGCTCGCCGAGCCATATTGAGGCACGGTTCTGTATCATGCTGATAGTGGAGTCAATATCCTGACCACCGCTGAGATAGTTCAATACCTCCTCCTCGACTATCCAGAAGAGAGAACGGTCTGTTTCGGAGTACTCCCAGCGGTCTATGGAGTCTATGTAATCATCTATGAAGTCGCAGTCCGCCTGCTCAAGCTTTAGTTCATTGAGCTGTGTGACCTCATTGCCCTGAACGGTAATATCAGTGACGTTACTTTTGTACTTTTCGTCAATGAAATTCTTAGCTATATTTCTGCGGGCTGCATCGTTTATGGGAAAACCCTCCTTAAAGGTGTACTGCACTATCGTTTCACCGCTTTCCGGGTTTGGGAATTCTTCGCAAAAGGCGTAGTTATCTGTCTGGAACTCCTCGGTATAGAATCCGCGGATAAACTCCCATGCCGCCTGCTGCTTCTCCTCGGAAATATTGGAGCGTATAGCTACATCGCCCGTACCGCAGAGAAAGGCACCGCTTCCGTCAGATGAGGGGAAACCGACCAGGGTATATCCTCCGTCACGGAGACGGGCAGAGCTGTTCTCAAAGGTGTTGTAGTCCATATCGCTTATCAGTCCCGCCTGATAGCTGTTTACATATTCAACGTGGACCATTGCCTCTCCGTTATAATTATATTCACCCTTCTGACCGGTGTTGCTTGGGAATGTATTGCAGAATTCAAGCATCTTGCGGAAATCGGGATCATCAAAGTGTACCTGGCATTCAGCGTAATCGACAAAAGAGGGCGTATTTGCACGAAGTACATCATAGTAGATATTCTCCGCGTTGACGGATCCGTTTACAGTAGAGCCTTCGGGCATCGCCTCCCAGCGGTCTGTGAATTCATCTATTGTCCAGTTCTGCTTTGTCCCGACGTATTCAGACTTTCCCATAAGTGTTTTTGCCCAGTAATGAGTAGGTATGGAATAAAGCTTGCCGTCACTCTCACAGAGCTCAAGAATATGTTTATTCAGAGTATCGGTATTGACCTCGGGATCGTTCTCCATGAGTTTGTAAAGGTCAACAAAACCGCCTTTGCGCTTGAATATCTCAAACTTTGCACCGTTTCCGAAAGAAAACGGTCCCACAAGGTCAATATCATCGGAGTTAAGAAGTTCCTGAGTGACCTGAAAGTCTATCTGAGTAAGCTCTTCATCGGTAAATCCGTGAGGTATTCCGTCGTCATCGTTGATGCTGCCGAAGGACTTTATCTCGATACGGACTCCATTATCCTCAGCGTTGAACTCGTTGATCCACTGCTTCATATTTTCCCAGGGCTCGGTCATACAAGCCATGGTAAGGACTATTTCCTTCGATTTATCCCGGGTTGAAACTTCGGCTGATGTGGATCTTTCTTTTGCTGATGGCATTTCGCCGGTCACGGGGGAGCTCTGTGGGACTGTCTTAGAGCTGCAACCTGTGATAAGTGTCATTGCTGCCATAAGTAATACTGCTTTATTTTTCATTTTGTTTCCTCCTTGTTTCCCGGCATTTTAACTCTTGTATGTCAGGAACTATATATATAACGCTGCCGGTCAACAAAATATCACAAAAAGTGTGCACAAATCGGGATAAGAAAAATATTGAAGAAAAAAATGATTTTTTTCAAAAAAGCACTTGACAAACAACTCATAATGTGATAAAATATTTAGGTACTGCGGAACAACTGGTTATACAGTCCGCCTCGGTTGGTCTGAGCCGTGTAAAATTTATCAGGCATATATGCGGATATGGCGGAATTGGCAGACGCGCATGGTTCAGGTTGCGTTACGTCAGTGTATAAATCAATTTCGCATTACTTATCAGCATTTCTGTGGAGCAACTTGTAATAAGTCCACCTCGGTCAAGAGTCGTGCCGTGTAAAATTTTTCGACTCATTATACAAGCGGATATGGCGGAATTGGCAGACGCGCATGGTTCAGGTCCATGTGAACGCAAGTTCATGCAGGTTCAACTCCTGTTATCCGCACCAAAATGAAGAGTGCCTTAGCAAAAGTTATGAGAAGAAGTATCAAAAGACTCATAAGGTTTGCTGGGCACTCTTTGTTATTATATCATATTACAGAAGTTATGTCAATCCAATTTCGGTTTCTTTTAGGTGATATCACAGTATATCAGCCGTAACATCTTCCATGATGTTGTAATTGAACGCACCGTTCATCTCGAAGTTGATGTCGATAGACTTGTCATCGTTCTGGTGGACCGTGATTTGCCGGACGAGCATTCTCAGGTTGACATTCGAGATGTGTCCGTCCGCGAGTATTGTTTCGATCAGCTCGGAAGTATTTTGCAGTTCCTCGCGGCGCTTCTTACAGACCTCATCATAATGCCGCAGGTCGGTTACCTTCTGTTCGAGAGAACGTATCTCTGCTTCACGCTTTTCAATCATATCATTGTAGACCTTTGCGTGTTCACGGTCATTGATACGCTCGATAATGAGCTGCTCTATCTCATCACGGCATCGCTTGATCTTTTCATTGTTGCGCTGTATCTCTCTGTCGTACTTTGGCTTCTTTTTGAGCCAATTCTTGACGATCTTTTCGTATTTCGCACTCTCAGCTTGTATATATTCAAGCAACGATACAATCTCGATATTTATCAGTGCATCAAGCTGTTCCTCTCGGACCGAATGTGGTGTGCAGTATTCCTTGCCGTAGCGGTGATTGCTGTTGCAGGTGTACTCAATGTACTCCTTATCCTTCCATCGCCTCCGCTTTGCAATAAGACTTGCACCACACTCGGCACATTTGATAATTCCTGCATACCTGTGAATGTTCCGTCCGCACTGTGAGCGAGGATTTATCTTTGACCTCTGTTCCAGCATGAACTGTGCCTGTTTCCAAGTTGTTTCATCAATTATAGGTGCGCAGTAATTCTCATGACGGTACTGTTCATCTTCCGGGACTGAAGTTTTGGTCTTGTATATCTTTGAGCTTACTGTCTTGTGATTTACAAGTGTGCCATGGTACAGTTCATTTGTCAGCATACGCTTCACAGTAGTCTGCACCCACAGATATTTCTTTGAGATGTCAGGCTTGTGGTCGGAAAGCTTTCTGTTGAAATAGTAGTCAGGTGACTTAATTCCCTCCGCGTTCATCTTCTTTGCTATGGTAGTCAGTCCATATCCTTCTATATACAGGCGGAATACCTCTTTCACTATCCATGATGTTTCTTCATCAATACTTATTGTTCCGGTATTTTTATCCTTGAGATATCCAAGCGGAAGCGTTTCAATAAGCCCTGTATTCTTCTGCTTCTGCCGCACTCCTGCACGCACCTTTTTACTTATGTCTTTGGCATAAAAGTCGTTGAACAGCTGCTTGAAGCCTATGAGCATATCATCATTTTCATTGGTCGAGTCTATGCCCTCGGTCACCGAGTAGACCTTTACGTTGTTCTCACGCAGGTGGTCAATGAACAGAGCAGTCTGAGTTCGGTGTCTGCCGAGTCGGGATAAGTCTTTGACTAAAACTATGTCGATTTTTTCCTCATCTACAGCAGTTTCAAGCTGACCTATACCTTTTCTGTTGAAGGTCATACCGGAAACGTTGTCATCGAAGCTCTCGCCGACAATGTCGTAGCCGTTCTGTTCTGCGTAGTCTGCAAGTATCTGCCGCTGATTCTGTAAGCTGTTCATCTCGGCGTCCTCGTCTCGAGACAGTCTGTAATAGAGCCATGCTCTCATAATATCATACTCCTTTCTTGGCAGTCGCAGCACCTTATCCGGTGCTACGACACACCATACCACAGACTTTCTCAGAAGTCTACTGTTTTTTCTTTATCCTCCGAAAATTCTACCTTTCCACTAAAATCCACCTGAGCAGTCTGTACAATTTCTGACGAGTTCAGATAGTCGTGGATCATAGCTTCCATGAAATTATCAAAGGCGGTCTTATCGCCGTTATATATGAAATTTGCAGTTTTGATCTTAGGTTCGGATCGCATTCTACCCAATATACCACGCTCCTCTCAAATCTTCTGTTCATGTTTCCCGTGTGAATTAAAGTGTTCATTTTCATCTTTCCTTTACTAAAAATTAAAGGGTACGGTGTTTTCCGTACCCTTTCCGTTTGATTGTTATGTTGTTATTTCAGGTTCTCGCTCCTGCCGAACATCACGTCTATAATAAATTCGGCGCAGTCACGAAATCCCTGTATGTAGCTCTCTGCTACCATCGTTTCGGACAGCATTCCCTGCATATCCGTTATGTCGTTCAACAGCTTCTTATCGTCAGCCGACAGCCTTTTCTCCAGTCTGTCACACATCTCAAGCAGTTCCAGACTTCGCTTTGCGTAGTCGGAGTCCTTCCTGACATCGTGCTGACACGGTATGACGTTTCCATAGTATAGATCCTGCAACTTCATCGCCGCGGTCACCTCCTGACCAACAATCATACCACATCGCTCTGTCGAAATCCATTCATCAGACCTGACGAAAACCGGCTGTTGAAACAAAGCACACCTCACAGGACTAACCCATGTGTATTCCGTGAGCTTCCTTCCACTCTCGCTCCTCGGCGAGCGCCTTGCTGTCAATGTGCTCCCGAGCGTACTCGGTATCGTCGGAAGGCTCGTCCTCTATCAACGTAGCCACAGCTGCAACGCCGCCGACAATGCTATCAATACCGACTGCGAGATCACTATCCACTTGGCTGCTTTCAATCTGAGCCTGTGCTTGTATTCGTCGAGCTCTTTCAGCTTCGATCCATATTCCTCGTTCAGTTTCCCAGCCTGTGATGACAGGTCCGCTGTTGCTTTCTTCAACTGCTCGACTGCTAACGTCGCGGTTTCCGACGTTTGATCCAGCAGCTCCCGACAGGTCGCTATGGTATCTCTCTGCTCGGAACGCACTGTTTTCAGCACCTGTTCTGTATCCGCTTTTGTCGCCAGCACCGAGAGTCTGGTGAGTATCTCCAACTGCTCCTGCGACATCAGCCTGTTCAATTCTATCAGTGCTCTCCAGTTGGAATCGAGTACCACCACTGTCGGCTGTGTGTCTGCCGCTGCCGACAATTCCTTGTCGTACATCTGCTGCAATTCTTCTTGTTTTGAATTCATATTCCATATTCTCCTTTCTATACTTCTCACCGTGGAGCTTATTGTCACGGCATTTTCTTCCGTTGGGACAGGTATATGTTATATACTTGCGGGTGTCCTCCCACCTTACATCGTAGCCCTGCTGTTTCATCATATAGCAGAACTGCTTCTTGGTCTTTGCTTGCTTCATGACTTGGTTTATGACATTCATCAGCTCCCACTTGAAGCTCTCGCCGCGCTTGGCTGACCTGTACTCGCTGTCAGAGAGGAAGTCCTTATTCATTTTCTTCTTGGGAGTGTCGAGGGCATGGACTCCGTACCGCTGACAGATCTCGTCACTGAGTTTCATCAATTCCTCGACGCTTTCCTTGTTGGAATGATACTTCTTTCCGTCCTCAAAGCTCACAGAGTTGAACACGAAGTGTGAGTGGATATGCTCTCTGTCAATATGAGTTGCCACTACACACTCATACTTTCCGAAGGCTTTCTCCGCAAGCTCCACCGCTATCTTGTGTGCGAGTTCGGGCTCGATTTCATATCCACTCGGAAAGCTCTGCACTAAATGATAGTACAGCCGTCCGTCAGGCTTGTGATACAGGTTCTTGGTCGCAGTCATTTCATCGAGAGCAGTCTCGGGAGAGCAGTTGACTCCGGTCACAAAGCGCTTGTCCTCTGAGACCGTCTTTTCCTTTCTGCTGACGTAGTTGAGGACGTTCCTCATGCCGCCAGCGGTCTGAGTTTTGTTGTTGATGAAATGGATTATAGGCATCACTTCACCACCTTTGCTATCTCACAGACTGCTGCTGTGACTGACCTGTGTTGTTCAATAAGCTCGTCCAGTCGGACAGAGTGCAGCCGCCCTTCGTGAGCCAGCATTGCTATCTGATTGAGGTTCCGCCCGATAGCTTTCTGCTGCTTTGCAACATCGTCCAGTCCGTCCGCTACGACGATCTTCTTGTCCAGTGCCGACCTGAGAACGAAGTCACTGAGGGACAGCTTGTATCGCTGAGCCCTGTTGTGTATCCGCTCGTACTCGTCATCGGTACAGCGGATAGTGATAGTTCGATTGCGTTTTCTCATTGTATCACGCTCCTTTCTTTGTGCGATTTTTGTGAGGGGGTTCGGGGTTCGCCCCGACCAGCAAGCGTTCGGCGGACTGCCGAATGCGATGCTGGCATTTCATACTTCCGTTGCCGGTACTGCTCCGTCAGCGGTAGTTTTCTCCTTATGCCAATGCGGTCACACTCGCTCCACGTTGCGCCACAATCGCTTTCACTGCCGCAGGTGGGATAACTACCCGATTTCTGTATCGGCGGCAAAATCGGCGCGTTTTGTGCGTGACAGTAACTCAGCCGTGACAGTAAAACTACCGACACGGAAACCTACTGACACGCCCCGCAGATGAAGCTATATAGAGCTTTGTGAGCTGTCAGGCAACGCCTGCGTGACGGTAACATTTCTACCGTCACTACTGTCACGCTCGCCGTTGTAATGAAGAATAATAATGCGACCTTTATGAACTCTTTCGTACCTGAAATCAATTCCGTATTTGCTGAGCTCGTATCCGTTCTGGACTAAGTCGCGCGTTACTCTGTTCGGATATATCACTTCATCGGTAACTGATTTGAGTTCAGCAACTAACTCAGTTGCTGTACTTTCAAAGTGAATCCGCTCTCTGATGAAAAGATATACAGCAGAGAGAACAATATTGTCGCGGTTCTTCTGTGTCGCAGGTTCATTCTCAACTATCCAGCGCATGACATCGGTATCGAAATGCATTCGCAGTTCAGCATACTCAATGTCGCGTCCCTGACAATACATGATTGCTTTTCCTGAGCCGCACTTTGTTTCTTTGAGCGCAAAGTTGCCGTCAGTTGCACCGCCGATACCTGTACTGCCTGTCATCATATTGAACGGATTATCGTCCTTAGCTTTTCGCATATGATGTATCAGCAGTATGCAGATGTTTAAACGATACGCAAGCTGTTTGAGCGCGATCAGTTCTGCATAATCACTGCCGTAGCTTGATTCAACATTGCTGCGCACCATTTGCATTACATCGACAACAACTATTTTCAAGTCGCTGTGCTCTTTTTGGAACGCTTCGATTTGTTCTTCAAGACCTGCACCGATTTTATCAGCGGCAAGTGCGAAGTGAAGATTTTCAATCGGTTCGGCGTTCATCCGAAACAATCTGCGCTGTAGTCGCTGATAGTTATCCTCGAGACAAAGATACAAAGCAGTTCCTTGAATCGTATCACGTCCGAGTACAGGAACTCCTGTTGCAATGCTGAGACAGATATCCATTGCCAGCCATGACTTACCTACCTTCTGCGCACCTGCAAGGACGTACAGTCCTTGCGTGAGCAGTCCGTCAATGATGAACTCCTTCGGCTTGAATACTGTTGACAGTATTTCTTCTGCGGTTTTCGTTTGTAACATATTACTCATACAATTCCTCCTTTCCCATAAGATTCCCGAACACAGCCGACAGCTTTTTCGTTACGGGCAACTGCTCGAGCAAACTATTTGTGTGGGCTGTATCGGGCGGATTTTTACTCTCCACAAGTAAAAATGTGGGAGCAGTATCCTTTTTGCAAATTGACCTGTTTTTGCATATGTTTTTTTGCTCCTGAGAGTGACATTCCGAAATACAATAATGTTTTAACGAGAACTGACCTTTTCTCACAGCAAACTGATATTGACCACAAAGCGCATAGAATAGAGCTTTACAGATATTTCAACTCAAAGCTGTTATTATTACAGTTTTGAATGTTTTTCAGTCTAAAATGTGCATTTAAGAATGAAAATGTGGGAGCAGTATCCTTTTTGCATTTTGGTATGTTTTGTGATACAATTATTGCAGGTGGTGAGACCATGAAGTACAGGATATATGATCTGTCCGTCAGAGCAATGCTGAACTACTCCAAACCTGACGGACTGTTTTACAAAACAGTTATTGATAAAAATACACTGCGGAGCTGTCTGAAACACTCAGCTCACGAGCAGGACGATAACGCACTTTTCTATCAGATAATGTGCGTGCTGCACAGTGATGACTTCAAGTGTGACAGTGATGAGCTCATAACAGAACTGTCCGATGTTATTTTCTACGCAGACTTCTCACGGGTGTTCGACCGTGACGCATCGCACCCTTACTATGCACAGCTGCAGGAGAAGGCTGCTGCACTGTTCACGAACAGAGGTGTGGAAATAGACTTCGGCAACGGTATGCGCAAGTACGTTGCGTTTGAACGCTCTGCAAGCATGAGCAGAAACGCAGTACTGTCATTTATCCGTGAGGACATTTTCTGGAAGGTCACTGAGCGCATACGTCTCGGTATGGAGATAACAAAGTGTCAGCTCAGCAAGCTGTATGCATACAACGGACTTATGCTCTCAGGCGGTATCCGTGTTGACGGAATAAATATCGACAAGCCCCATAGAGTTATCGTTGTGGATAATCAAAAACACACCGTACATGACACAGATGTTATAACTGTTGAGGACGACGGAAGCGACAATGCCGTTCGGAAGTATCATCGCGTTGAGCGCAGGGAAAGTGTTGATATTCTCGGATATGACGGCGAAGGAGTTATCTCCAAAGAGTTCGCCAAGGTCATCAATAAAAAGTTAGGCGGCGAGCATACCTCGTTTCAGATACGACTGCCGTACATCAAGGGAATGCTGCATCAAGTTGACATTCACGACTTCTTCAAGAGCGCAGGAGTTTCAACTCTGACTGACATATGGGGAGTTGAACATAAGGCGGCGGACGTTGACATTATCCTAACCAAGAGTATGTTCAAGGGCTACGGCTGGCTGTGCGAGAACAATATGAGCTGGGATGATTATTGGGACGCATTCCGCAAGTACAGACACGCTCTGTACATCTCTGGTGTGAGCAAAGACAATCCGCAGAAATTCACGGAGTTGAACTATCAGTTTCTCAATACTCTTTCGATGACAGCTGACGAATTCCGACCGCTTGATCTGCCGCTGTCATTTCCTGAGAACGATAACCGTCACTGGCTCACCAAAGAAACTGAACGTGAATATTACAGTCTTTGCACTGACAGAGAGTACCGCCTGAGCTTTTTCACAGGCAGGAAGTTCAGCCGAAGAAGCAAGGACTATTATCTTAAAAAGATACTGGAGAAAAATCCGAAGTTCATTGCCGAGCCTGTTTACGCTGACAGATTGAAGTCACGGGCTCAGGCGGTGCTGAAACAGTACGCACTCGGTCGCCTTATCGTTGCAGGCGACAACAGGTATCTCTCCGCAGATCTGCTCGGTTTCCTTAAAGATTTTATACCAGCGAAAGCAAAGCGAAATACAAGTCAGCGCAACTTCTTCAACGGGGCAATACAAAGTGAATTCGAGAAAAATGCTTTCTATGCTCCGTCTATGGCGTATATTCACAGTGATGAGTGTACGCTCTTGCGCAATCCTCACATTTCCCGTAATGAGGAAGTGCAGCTGCAAGTCTATCCCGAAGTTGAGAATATGAGGAAGTATTATCTCAGCCACCTCACCGATGTTGTTATGGTGAACTGGGACTCGCTGACAGCGGAGCGTCTCGGCGGTGCAGACTTCGACGGCGATATGATAAAAACTATCTCGGATCCTATCGTCAACCGATGTGTCAAGCGCAATTCAAAGGCTGAGACTCCGTTGCTGAAAATACCAAGTGCTGAACCTGTTATCCGTGATGCAACCGACTGGCAGGCACGTTTTGAAACGGTCAAGAGCACTTTTTCTTCCCGAGTTGGACAGATATCCAACGCCGCGCTGAACAGAAGTATCATCGCTTACAATGAGAACTCCGACGACGAGCTTCGCGACAAATGCCGTGAGGAAACTGAGACACTTGCTATCCTCACCGGACTTGAAATTGATTCGGCAAAGAGCGGTGTGAAGCCTGATCTGACGGAATATCTCGGCACTAAAACTGTCGCCAAGAGCAAATTCCTGAAATACAAGAGCCTGCTTGAAAAGAGCGAGGGTCGCCGTGCATGGTACGAACCAACCTTTGAGGAACAGTTTGAGAATTTTTTCGCTGATACTAACTGGAACAAGGTGGACTCCAATGTTGAGC
>Ga0255347_1004803_pt1 | contig 15968 bp, 16 predicted proteins | sample wastewater_treat_2_FD_192479 | JGI IMG/M metagenome (GOLD analysis project Ga0255347, IMG submission 192479) | Wastewater microbial communities from Lulu Island WWTP, Vancouver, Canada - plant24 | ecosystem: Engineered > WWTP > Wastewater > Unclassified | place: Canada: Vancouver, British...
AAATTGGTTTTGTTCTAATGCTGTCCATCTTGTATTTTCCTATAGAATAATTGTAGCTTAGATTTACTTCCCAAATATTATTATTAAAATTTAATCCTAATTTATTATCTAGCTGCCAAACATGTAAGGTATCAAATACGCTGTCATTTAGCATTACAACATTAGGATAATAAAAATCCAAAGTTGGTGTAGGATCTTCATATTTAAAGCTATATTGTGAATATGAGATATGATGAAAAATTGATAATGATTTACCCAAATTATAAGAATGAGAATAAAAATAATCAGAAGTTCTATGAAAAGCAATAGCATTTTTTAGCAAAACATCGAGTAAAATGCGATCTGTTTTTGCAGAGTCTGTAAATGAGCTGATATTTTGGATACCACCATTTTCTTTTGTAGTTCTATTTTGTTGCAATATACCTAAATAATAATTATATTTTTTGTTTTTAGTATTACCGAAGAAAGTAGAATAAAATTGATTCTGCCTCACTGAAGAATTAGTATAAGTAGAATTAGCTGCAAAGGAACGGTAAAAAAAATTAAAATGTGCTATGTCTGATATTGGCATTGTGAAATGTGCCTGGAAATACTCTTCTCTAGAAATACCTTGCATAAATCTAGCTTGCATAATAGCTGTATCAGAGACTACAAGTGGGATATTTTCAATATCAAAAAAACCTACAAATCGTAAATATGGCAATTTTATTTCAGAAATTTCATAAGAGCTAGTAAGTTCTAATAAATATGCTGGATAAGAAACACCACCAACAAGGTCATTGGTAAGCATATATTTGTAATCTTTATATGGAGAAAAATAAAAAAAATTTACTGTATCGAGATCATAACTATCACTATCTGCTTTCATAAAATTGTTTTCGTAGCTCCATTGATAAGCCTTAGCATGCTTAATAGTAATAGTATCATCTATCTGAGAATATATTAATTCAGATGATAGTATAGTGATTAATAAAATTAGTATTAATGATTTCTTCATTAAGTGCAAAATTACTAATACAAATTAAAAGCAAAAAAATAAATTGCTATTATAAAACATCTTTTATTAATCTATTAATTATTAATTTTGTATCAAGATATTAACTTATGAATCGATTTTTTTGATTTTCAGATAAATATTATAAAATATTTATACAAAATTGGGATAATTATAATGATTCTGATAAAGCAACAATGATAAAAATTAACATATATAAAAAATAAATGATTAAAATTCCATACATTATAGTGATACTCGGTGCTACAGCTACTGGTAAAACTAAATTAGCTGTCAGATTAGCCAAAGATATTGGTGGCGAGATTATCAGTGCAGATAGTAGGCAGATATATAAAGGGTTAGATATAGGTACTGGAAAAGATTTGCAAGAGTATAAATTAGATAATTGCGAGATTGCTCATCACCTCATTGATATACGAACAATTGATGAACAATATAGTGTGTATGATTTTCAAAGAGACTCCATTCAATCAATCGAGCAAATAATGAAAAATAATAAGATACCGATTGTATGTGGTGGTACAGGATTATATATTGAAGCTTTATTGCTTAATTACCGATTTAGTACTTTTTCTCAAGATCAACTTTTAAGAGATAAACTTTCAAAAATGAGCATAGCAGAGCTTGAGAGTTTTTATAAGCAGTTAAATATTAGTAAAAATATTGAAAAAAATAATAGGCATCGCTATATAAGAGCTATAGAAATAGCCATACAGGAGCAGAGAAATATTTTGCAACAAAATGATTTAGAATATGAAATAGAAAAAAATATTGTTTTTGGTATTAGATTCCCAAGAGAAATATTGAGAGATAGGATTTATAATAGATTAATAAATAGACTACAAAATGGCATGATAGAGGAGGTAAACAATTTGCTGGCACAAGGAACAAATGCTGAAAAATTAATATCTTTAGGATTAGAATATAAATACATTACTAAATATTTATTAGGTGAATTGACTAAAGAAGAGATGGTGAATAAACTGTATATTGCCATTTGTCAATTTGCTAAGAGGCAAGAGACATGGTTTAGACGTATGGAACGCAGAGGCATAAATATTTATTGGATTAATGGATTAGATAATGATGATGATAAAATCAATGAAATAGGAAAATATATTTATAAAATATATGCAAAGAAGCATTAAATTAATTATAATAATTTTAAAATTTTCTTCATGCAATAATTATGAAAAAAAATGGTTAAAATAGGAAATGGAATAGTTGAAGAAATTGAATTATATAAAAAAGAAAATGATACTTTACCAATAAACTTAACACAATTAGGTGTTGATTCATTACTTTATGAGAAAATTTGTTATTATAAATTTGATAGCATACATTATATAGTTTGGTTTGGAACAATTTTAGGTGAGTCATATATTTATTATTCAGATACTAAAACATGGGAAAAATCTTATAGAGGTTTCGACAAATAATATATCAAAAAAGATAAAACCATGTAAAATATATTTTTTTATGTGTTTCATAAAAGGGATAGATATTAATATTATTTACACATACTTCGGAGCGAGATATTCATCTCCCTACGAAACTACTAGTGTACTTTAAAACACATCTTATGATGTGTCCCGCCCGCATTGGGAAGTGATTTGCAAATATAATTATTGTAGGGGCAATTCGCGAATTGCCCAAATGAGGATAGAGGTGATTGCGTAGTTTTATCAAATCATTTCCCCAGCGGAGACTTTTCTTTTGTTACTTTTCTTTGTGTGGCTGACAAAGAAAAGTTTTAAAATATTTTATAAAAAATATTCATATATAAAAAATATTTATTAATTTTACCTAACAAAATTTATAAATGAAAATCCACTACCACTCCGACCATCTCGGCTCCGCCTCCTTTGTGACAGACAGAGAGGGTGCAGTATGCCAGCACATTCAGTATTTGCCTTTCGGCGAATTATTTGTGAGTCAGAAGAATAGCGAGTTTGATTCCCGCTACAAATTCACCGCCAAGGAGCTAGACAACGAGACCAGCTACACATATTTCGGAGCTAGATATTATGATAGTGAGCTGAGTGGGTGGCTGAGCGTGGATCCGATGAGTGATAAGTATCCAATGCTATCGCCGTATGCATATTGTGCCAATAATCCTATTAATTCTGTTGACCCATTAGGTCTGGATACATTTAATATCAATGTTAGAAATCATTCAATAGATAGAATAAGCGTTAAGAATAGCGAAAGCCATACTTTTAATATTATAAATGGTGATGAAACAAATACATTGACACTGGATATTAACGACTATGGCTTAGTGGAATTTCCAGCAAGCGGTACTGGGTTTGGTCGTTATGGTACGGAAGACGAAGGAGGCGACCACTACTTAAAACCTGAGGCAGCAGCTGCATTGTTCGGTCTTATTTCTGAAATGTCTAACGAAATTGATGGCTTTAATGTAGATTTAGGAGATATGTCTGCAGCTGATGGGACAGCACCAGGAGGCAACCATAAAATGCACGGTGGACCTAATGGTTATTCAGGTGTTTGTGTGGATTATAGATACTTAGATAAAGACGGGAAAAGCTTTCAGGGTTATACGAATAATGAGAAATTTAATGCTTGGAATAATGCCTATTTCCTTGAAAAAGCTGGTCAATGGGGTTTTACAAAAAATTACATATCCAATCAAAGTAATGTTTGGGGTTTTAATATGGTAACTGGTGCTACAGGAAATATTAAAACTATATTTTATCCGATGAAAGTAAATGGAAAGGAAATTGTAGGACATGCGAATCACGGTCATTTAACCTTTATAAAAGATTAATACTATGAGACTAATTTTTATTTTATTAATTGCTTTTCAGCAATACCAAGAACAAACACCTAATAGTAGTGTAGTTAAAAATCACGCTTCAGTTATTTACCAATATGTGCAAGATTCTTTGCCGGATTATAATTTTATTGTAGAATCTAAGAACGGAAGCAAAACGTTTTGGTTACAAAAGTATAAAGAGCAGTCATTAGTTTGTATATCTGACTTTGATGGAAATAATATTGATGATTATGCTTTGCTTTTGAGAAATCAGAATAATGAAGTTTGTCTTTTTTTCTTCAGCATAGTTAATGATAAAGTAGAACATTGTTTGATTGATTGTTTTGGAATTTGGGAGGGCGAAATAACAGAGCTTAAAATTGCTATTGAACCTAAAGGAAGATGGGAAGCTGCTGACGAAACAATCATAGTGCCTTTTGACGGAATAATGGTTGATGATTTAAGGGAAAGCATAAGTAAGGCTTACTATTGGGATAAAACCAAGTTTGTTAAGTTTTTGTATGACTAATGTATTTGAACATATATGAGAAAGCCCCAACCGTGGCTTTTTTAGTTATTTGTATATTCCAAACGACAGCTTGGCTTTAGTATCTCTGATTAAATCATCAAAAACAGAAAATATGATAAGAAAAGAGATGGGGTTACCGCTTAGAACTCATTATGGAGTAATGAAAAATAATGGGGGACCAACATATCCACCTCTTTTAGATCTAAAATGTAATTATTTATATGATAAATATAAACATTAGAAATATGAAAAATATATTATTTATTGTAATAGTTTTATTAACTTTTTCTTTCAATTTACTTTCGCAAAATAAAAATCATGATAGTATCTGTGAAGATGCTATATATGTGAAAACAGATGATTATGAAGGAGTAATATTTGGTCCTAAATGTTTAAAACGTCTATTAATAAAAGATGGAGATACAATAGATGAACCAAGATGGATACCTACAATGCAAGATATAGAAAATGCTGAAAAATTAATTAGAAAATATGTAACAAAAAAATCTAAACATTATTTAGTAAATCAAGGTGATGGATGTCCAATAATATATCAAAATTTTGACAAATATGTTCGTCAATATCATGGTATTTATAACAAAAAAGGTCAAAAAATATTAAAGGTTAATTTTTTATGGAGAGATTCAAAATTTATAGAAGATTGGAAAATAAAAGGTATAGTTGTTTTTGATGGTTGTAGTTTTTTTTGGCATATAAGTGTAAATATGAATAAGAAAAAATGTTTTGATTATTGGGTAAATGGAATTGGATAAATAATAAATATAACAAATAAAAATATTGAATTAGGCGTTTAAGTAATAATCATTTTATATGGACAAGGCTTTGCTTGGACCATTCTGATTAGCAGATTATCAAATATATTTTTATTCATTAAATGCCGATTAAATCTATATGTATATTCATCTATGTATGCTTGTAAATGTTCTACATGATGATGTATACCCCTCAACCATCCTTTAAAACCCATTATTACTCTATGCATCTCTGGAAAATTTTTTCCTTTTTTACCTGAATCTACTTGTATTAATTTCTTAAACTCTCCCCTCAATGGTTTATATCCATTCCACTTATCTACTTTTATATTCGCTTCTCTATCTATCTTTTCTCTCATAAAACTTCCTAATTCTTTTGAATTACTCCCCTCTATAACCTTCCCATATACTCTACTAACTCCCTTATTTCTCTTTTCTATTCCAAAGATTACTAACTTTTTCTTTTCATTCTTTCTTCCTATTACTCCCTCCTCTTCTCCTCCTATCACTGTCTCATCCACCTCTACTTCTCCTCTCATCAAATATTTTCCACTACTTCTCATTGCTACCATCACTTTCCTCTTAAATAACCAGCATGTCTTTTGCCTTAATCCTAATTTCCTACTTAATTCTGTCGTTGATATCCCTTTCTTTGTTGTACTTACATAATATACTATGTAAAATGCCTTTTGTATTGGAAATTTTATCTTATGAAATAAGGTCCCACTTGTAGGTGTCTCTATATATCTGCATCTAGTACATTGTCTTTCATATTTCTTCTTTCCTTTACAATATTTAGTGTTACCACATCTAGAACATACATACCCCTTACCCCATTTGAGCTGTGATAAATATTCCATGCAGGCTTCATCATCCGGAAATCTCTGCTGAAATTCAAATAACGTTAGGCTTTCATATTTCTTCTCCATATTTTTATTTTTATTTCTGCAAATTTACTACTTTTTCTCTTATTATCTAAACGCCTAATTCAATAAAAATATTTTTATGTACACCGCCAAGGAGCTAGACAACGAGACCAGCTACACGTATTTCGGAGCGAGATATTATGATAGCGAGCTGAGTGGGTGGCTGTCAGTGGATCCGATGAGCGATAAGTATCCATCGCTATCGCCATATTGCTATAGTGCGGATAATCCGGTGGTGCTGGTGGATCCGAATGGGACAAGTATAAATCCTATTTATGATATTAAAACTGGCGAATTTTTAGGAACGGATGATAAAGGATTACAAGGAGAAGCGATATTAATGAATAAAACTGATTTCAAGCAAAGCATGTCCCATGATGATGCAATGGCAAAAGGTAAAACATTAGATAATATGAGCTTTGATGAAGCACTCAAGTTTGCTAACAATGGAAATTTTAAAGATTTTATTGATCACTATAATAATTTACCAAGTAGACCAGATTGGGATGGGTATTTGACATTAAAGGAGGCAAATGAATGGTATAGAAATGGTAATGGAGAACCGTTATTTGTTGATGCCTCAAAAATTGATTTATCTGGAATTTATTCATTGGGAGAAAAATATGTTGGACAAGTAAAAACTTTCAATTTGCTATTAAATAGTGGTTCACTAAATGACGGATTGGTCTATGGAAAAATTACACTTAAGCGCTATCCCAATCATCAAGTAAGAGCTTTTGCAGACAGGTACGATTTTGAAATGCACAACCCTAAGAATCCTTTAAATTGGGGTAGAAATGCTGAAACTGTTATTGGTAAAAAAGTTGCGGGAGAAGGTACACCTTTTGATATAAATATTTACGGTAGTGCAACTTTAAAACCCTTATTTCCTTGGATTAAGTAATTTTTTATGAAAGCATATAAGTGGTATATGATATTCTGTATTGCTTTAATATTGCAGTGTTGTACAAGCGACTATACAGAAAATTTGGGTGGGGGATATTTTTTCAGAAATGAAGGTGGAGATATAAAAGATATTCTTTGCAAAGAGCCCAAAGGTGGAGAAATCCCATCAACTGTCATTGCTTTTGATTATGATAAAAACTTCATAATAGCTAAGCAACGACCTAAATTATCCCAAGATATTTTGTATGAAAAGAATTATAATTACGAGTTAGGGGTAGATACAACATACTTTTGGTTAATCATTAAGAAAAGTCACCTTGTTTTAGGGCCACTAAATGAGAAGGAGTTTAGAGAAGTTAGAGAGAGATACGAGATTCCTGAAAGTTTAAAGTTCAAATAATAGATGCCTCGGGAGTGCAGACATTCTGGTATGGTAATATGGGAGAGCTGATTGGGAACATACACACTTATGTAGTGCCAGGTGGCGAGCCCTATACTTTTGAGATGCGTTGGAATTATGATAGCTGGAATAGATTAATAAATATACAATATCCCGATGGAGAACTCGTTAGTTATAGATATGATAATGGTGGTAAATTAATAAGTATGAATGGTGAAAAACTAGGGCAGCAATATTATTATATTAAAGAAATCATTTATGACAAATTTGATAGTCGAACTAATATATTCTATGGTAATGGAACATATAGTGAATATTACTATGACCCATTAAATCGCAGATTAAAAAATCTAAAAAGCTATGACGCAAATGGGCATAAAATGCATGATATAGCTTATGGCTATGATGGAGTAGGTAATATTTTATATCAATCTAATAATGGGGAATATGTATATAATGGAGCTGGTGGACCCTATAAGTATGATTATAAATATGATGAACTATATAGACTAATACATTCAGGAGGTAATTTCGAATCTAATCATAATGGTAACATGTATTACAATTTGAATATGAGCTACAGCCCATCTGGCAATATAACAAATAAACAACTATATGGTCAAACTTTAATAAATGGTGGAGTGAATAATATAGACTACAACAGAGACTATCAATATAATGGTAGACCTCATCAAGTAACTAACATAGGTGAAAATGAATATGAATGGGATGGTAATGGTAATATGATATTAAGAAAAACTCCGCATGGCATAAGGTATCAATGTTGGGATAATGAGGATAGGCTAGTAGCAGTGCATGATGAGGGAGATATGCCACAGATATCTGCATATCTATATGATGGAGGGGGCGAGAGAGTATGGAAGCTCACAGGTGGAGTGATACAAAACTACATGAATGGCCAGCAAATATATAACAGTGGGCACCTAGACAAGACACTCTATGCTAGTCCATATATGGTGATGACAGAGAAGGAATATACCAAGCACTATTATATAGAGGGTGAACGTATATGCTCTAAGATAGGTAGTGGTTTCCAGGGAGCACATACTCCACCTACAAGCCACCCAATAGACTTCATCGCTGGTAGTATAGATATATGTTCTAAACAGCTAATCGAAATGGTAGATAGAAATGTACACTGTGCTAGTTATAATGGAAATATAGATATAGATCCATATCTAAAACCCGCACACAATAATGGAAATGAATATGAAAAGCTGCAATATTTCTACCACTCTGACCATCTCGGCTCCGCCTCCTTTGTGACAAATGCAGAGGGTGCAGTATGCCAGCACTTGCAGTATTTGCCTTTTGGCGAAATATTTGTGAGTCAGAGAAATTGCGAGTTTGATTCCCGCTACAAATTTACTGCCAAGGAGCTAGACAATGAGACCAGCTACACGTATTTCGGAGCGAGGTACTATGATAGTGATCTGAGTGTGTGGCTGAGCGTAGATCCGATGAGCGATAAGTATCCATCGCTATCGCCGTATATTTATAGTGCGAATAATCCTATTATATATGTCGACCCAGATGGGCATAAAATAAAATTAGTGAATAACTATGCCGGAGCAATGACTAATATTGCGCAAATAGCAGCAACAAGTTTAGGTAACCAGGTTATGAGTCAGCTAATAGGCAGGAATGAAACATACACTATGAGGTCAACCTTTTTTAGTTCAAGTAGTTCTTATAATCCTGCAAACAGAAAAATTAGCTATGTTGGCAATCCTTGGTATAATGAAGTTCCTTATGATGGTGGTGCGTTGACATCCATGGTTGCAATGGGTCATGAATTACTACACGCATTTGACCATAGTAACAATGCCTTTAATTCAGATAATGCAGGAGCTCGCAAAGGCATACTTGAACCTAGAGCCGTAAGTTTTGAAAATTATTTGAGGGATGCCTATGGTTTAGAACCATCAAGAAATAAATATGGGAGTATTGATGGCAATTTCCATCAATTTTCAGGGAATGGGAGTGAAAAAATATCGAATTTCACAACACTTGGCAGCAACGAGGATGGAACAAGTATGGGTTTTAGCTATACAAAAACTACAACAACAGTTTTAAGTTATAAAAAATTTGGAATATTAAAAGTTCCAAATGAGACAAAGACTGAAACGACCACTTATTATATGACAGTTAGTATGGATGCGGATAAAAACGTTACATATCAAATATATAATAATAAAAAGGATTATAATAATGCAACTTCTGGTTGGTAAAATATGAAAAAATCTAAGACATATAAAGTAATAGGAATCATGGCACTATGCATAAATGCATTTATATTGCTTAATTCTATATCCTTATATTATTTTTACAATTTCACTGACAAATTGTACATGTTTATGTATCCGAATTATATTTTATTGATAAACACTTTAATTGGAATTATAGGAATATCTATTTCGGTTATGCTTTACAAAAAAATAGTTGGTATTAGATTATTTTCAATTGTAACAGCAATATTATGGCTTGCTACTTTTTCAAATTATTTTTTCCCTGTACCATAACTCATAATAAACTTAAAAGAAAAAGCCACGGACTGGGGCTTTTTCGTTTAACACAATAGAACTTTCGAGTAAATTATTTCTAGATCAGCATCTTTTGTTACTATCAAATTAGATACAGTGTATCAGTACTTTTAATATTTTTACTTTGACGAGTTATTTGTTTTCAACAAAACTTTGATTTTTCATAAAAATAATCTATTTCGCTTTGTCCAGTCCGCATTGGGAAATGATTTGCAATAAAACCAGCAAGCCGTGTAGGATAGAAGGGTTTACACTGTTTGAGCAAGCTTTAGCTTGCGAGTTTGTAAACCCCAAGAGGTGATAGCGTAGTTTTATCAAATCATTTCCCTAGCGGAGACTTTTTTTTGTTACTTTTTTTGTGTAGTTGACAAAAAAAGTAAATATAATTAATTAAAAAATATTCATTAATTTTACTCATTCATTTTAATAAAATGAGAACATATAAAACTACTTATACCAAGCACTACTATATAGAGGGCGAGCGTATATGCTCCAAGATAGGTGGTGGCTTTCAGTGGGCACATACCCCGCCAACAAGCAATCCAATAGACTTCATTGAAGGTAATCCACATACATGCTCTATGCATTTACGCGAAATGGTAGATAGAAATACACAATGTGCTGAATATGATGGAGAAATGGATATAAGACCAGAGCTAGCTCCAGCACACAATAATGGAAATGAGTATGAAAATCTGCAATATTTCTACCACCCCGACCATCTCGGCTCCGCCTCTTTTGTTACAGACAGAGAGGGTGCAGTATGCCAGCACATTCAGTATTTGCCTTTCGGCGAATTATTTGTGAGTCAGAGAAATAGTGAGTTTGATTCCCGCTACAAATTCACTGCCAAGGAGCTAGACAACGAGACCAGCTACACATATTTCGGAGCGAGATACTATGACGCAGATTTAAGCAACTGGTTATCTGTTGATCCTTTATCGGATAAGTATCCATCACTATCGCCATATTGCTATAGTGCGGATAATCCGGTGGTGCTGGTGGATCCAAATGGTGCAAGTATAAATCCTATTTATGATACGGATGGAAATTTCTTAGGAACAGATGATAAAGGATTACAAGGCGATGCAATAGTAATGAAAAAAAGTGATTTTAAGCAAGGGATGTCTCATGAAGAAGCGTTATCCAAATCTACTGATCTAAATACTAATAATCGAGAAGGAGCAGAAATGAAAATGAATATTCATTATTCAGGATTAAAAGATAGACCTGATTGGGATGGAAAATTAACTTTGTCGGAAGCAAATGAATGGTACAGAAATGGCAATGGAGAACCTTTATTTGTTGATTTATCAAAAATTGATTTATCTGGAATTTATTCTTTGGGAGAAAAATATGTTGGACAAGTAAAAACTTTCAATTTGCTATTAAATAGCGGTTCACTAAATGACGGATTGGTCTATGGAAAAATTACACTTAAGCGCTATCCCAATCATCAAGTAAGAGCTTTTGCAGACAGGTACGATTTTGAAATGCACAACCCTAAGAATCCTTCAAATTGGGGTAGAAATGCTGAAACTGTTATTGGTAAAAAAGTTGCGGGAGAAGGTACACCTTTTGATATAAATATTTACGGTAGTGCAACTTTAAAACCCTTATTTCCTTGGATTAAGTAATTTTTTATGAAAGCATATAAGTGGTATATGATATTCAGTGTTGCTTTAATATTGCAGTGTTGTACAAGTGACTATACAGAAAATTTGGGTGGGGGATATTTTTTCAGAAATGAAGGAGGAGATATAAAAGATATTCTTTGCAAAAAGCCCAAAGGGGGAGAAATCCCATCAACTGTCATTGCTTTTGATTATGATAAAAACTTCATAATAGCTAAGCAACGACCTAAATTACCCCAAGACATTTTGTATGAAAAGAATTATAATTACGAGTTAGGTGTAGATTCAACCTACTTTTGGTTAATCATTAAGAAAAGTCACCTTGTTTTAGGGCCACTAAATGAGACGGAGTTTAGAGAAGTTAGAGAGAGATATGAGATTCCTGAAAGTTTAAAGTTCAAATAATAGATGCCTCAGGAGTGCAGACATTCTGGTATGGCAATATGGGAGAGCTGATTGGAAACATACACACTTATGTAGTGCCAGGTGGCGAGTCGTATACTTTTGAGATGCGTTGGCAATATGATAGCTGGAATAGATTAATAAATATACAATATCCCGATGGAGAATTCGTTAGTTATAGATATGACAATGGTGGTAAATTAATGCGTATGAATGGTGAAAAACTAGGGCAGCAATATAATTATATTAAGGAAATCATTTATGACAAATTTGATAGTCGTACTTTTATACACTATGGTAATGGAACATATAGTGAATACTACTATGACCCATTAAATCGCAGATTAAAAAATCTAAAAAGCTATGACGCAGGTGGGCATAAAATGCATGATATAGATTATGGCTATGATGGAGTAGGTAATATTTTAGATCAATCTAATCATGGGGAATATGTATATAATGGAGCTGGTGGACCTTATAATTATCATTATGAATATGATGAACTGTATCGACTAATACAATCAGGAGGTAATTTCGAATCTAATAATGGTAGCATGTATTACAATTTGAATATGAGCTACAGCCCATCGGGCAATATAACAAATAAACAACTATATGGTCAAACTTTAATAAATGGTGGAGTGAATAATATAGACTACAACAGAGACTATCAATATAATGGTAGACCTCATCAAGTAACTAACGCAGGAGAAAATGCATATAAATGGGATGGTAATGGTAATATGATATTTAGAAATACTCCGCAGGGCAGAAGGTATCAATGTTGGGATAATGAGGATAGGCTAGTAGCAGTGCATGATGAGGGAGATATGCCACAGATATCTGCATATCTATATGATGGAGGGGGCGAAAGAGTATGGAAGCTCACTGGTGGTGTGATGCAAAACTACATGAATGGGCAGCAAATATATAACAGTGTCCATTTAGATAAAACACTCTATGCTAGTCCCTATATGGTGATGACAGAGCAGGAATATACCAAGCACTACTATATAGAAGGCGAGCGTATATGCTCCAAGATAGGTGGTGGTTTCCAGGGGGCACATACTCCACCTACAAGCCACCCAATAGACTTCATCGCTGGTAGTGCAGATATATGTTCTATGCGGCTACGCGAAATGGTAGGTAGAAATGTACAGTGTGCTAGTTATAATGGAGATATATATATAAATCCAGATCTACCTCCCGCACACAATGATGGAAATGAATATGAAAAGCTGCAATATTTCTACCACTCCGACCATCTCGGTTCCGCCTCCTTCGTAACTAATGCAGAAGGTGCAGTAATGCAGCACCTACAATATTTCCCCTATGGCGAGCTATTCGTCTCCCAGCGAAACTCTGAAGAGTTTGATAGCCGCTACAAATTCACTGCTAAGGAGCTAGACAACGAGACCAGCTACACATACTTCGGAGCGAGATACTATGATAGTGAGTTGAGTGCGTGGCTGAGTGTGGATCCGATGAGTGATAAATATCCGAGCACGTCGGCGTATATGTATTGTAGTGGGTAATCCAGTAAAATTGATTGATCCGAATGGAGAAAGACCTTTACCGCTTGACAATCCATATAATAATTGGTACGTAAAAGTTGATTCTTGGTTTGGAACTCGTAATACAGGTTTACCAGGAGCAAGTAATTATCATAAAGGATTAGACTTTAATTATTCGGGAGGAGGTAACACAGATTATGGATCACCTATATTTGCGACGCATGAGGGTTTTGCAAGTGTAGATAATAATCCAAGTGGAGGAGAAGGACGTTCTGTGGTCATTACTTCGCCTGATGGAACTTTTAGAACTCGATATTTTCATTTAAGTGAAATTAATATTGAAGATGGACAATATGTTTCTGAGTCTTATAATATTGCACAGATGGGTGGAAGTGCATATGGTGATGATCTTGGCAGAACAAGTCATTTACATTATGAAATCCCAATATTAAAAGATGGCGAATGGGTTTCTATTAATCCAACTGGTGATCAAGAGAATGAAATATCTAATATTTTAGACCCTCAAAAATGGATTACACCAGATAGTAAAATTTATAATAGTGGGATATTACCTAAGATTACAATATCAGCAACTTTACAAGAAAAACAAATAATAGATAATATTGAGTAGAATTAAATTATAAGTGTTAACTATTTAAATAAAAATAATATGAGTGAATTTCTTTTGATATTAATTTGTTTATTTAATTTAATGTTAGATAGTTGCAGTATCATACAAAATAATACAAATGAAACTAAAAGTATTAAAAACACTGTTAACATTATTTCATTCCAGGAAGAAGAAAATTTTAATATTTTTTTGAATAAATTTCAAAAAGATTCAATTTTTCAGAAAGAAAGGATTATTTTCCCACTTAAATGCCTTTCCTATGATACAGAAAACGATTCATTTAGTGAAATGTATATCAATAAAAATGAATGGAAGTATATTGATTTCTCAAAACTCCCTGAAAATTACTTGAAAAAAATAATCAAGATAAGTGATGATGAAATTAATTACAACATTCAGATAGAAGATACTGGAGTTAGTGTTAACTATATTTTCAAGATTTATAATAGCAAATGGTATTTAGTTGAGATAAAAGACGAAAGTACCTAATCTAATTTTTCTTTATGAAATTTTATATACAGTATCTCCCCTATGGCTAGCTATTCATCTCATAGCAAAACTATTAGTTATCTTTAAACACATCTTTAAATGTGTCCCAATGCGCTATTAATAACATTTTAGAATGTTACATTAAAATGACTCTTTTAAATTTTTTAGATTAGTTTTTTACCGCAAAGCACATGAAGTTATTTGTCATTTATACCCTTTTTATTTTATTTTTCTCTATGTTCTTTGTGTATTCTTTGAGATATATTTGGTTAATATACAACTGTCCTAAAACAATATTAACAAATATTTTTTAAATTAATATTTTTAATATTTACCTATTAGAAATGTTATAGAACATCAAAACATCTATCACAAAAATATTTGTGCATAAAAAAAGTTTCATAATTATTCGTTATGAAACTTTTTTAAAACAAACACTTATCAAAAATTATTTTATACCAAGTTTTTCTTTTACATACATCATGATATCTTCTCCGCCCTCCCAATATAATACTGAACCTGTGCCAGTATCTAAAATATAAGTATAGCCTTTCTCTTTAGCTACCTCATCAATAGCTTTTTTAGCTTTATCGATTAGTGGTTGCATTAGCTCCATTTCTTTTTTAGTTAATAAGTCTTGAGCATTATTTTGGAAATCTTGTATTCTCGTTTGTAAGTCAACTAATTCTTTTTGTTTTACTTGTTTTACTGCATCTATATACTGAGTTTCGTTTGCTAAATATTCATCATATTTAGTTTGAAATTCAGATACCATAGTTTCTAATTGTTTTTGTAAATTTTGAGCATAATCATTAAGAGCCTGCTCGGCGCTATCTCTACCCGGCATTACTTGCATAAGATCATTAGTATTCAGATGGCCAATCTTTAATTTAGTTTGTTGACCTACCATTGTGAAAGAAATTAACAATATTAATACTGTTATTAATGAAAATTTTTTCATATACATTAAATTTTATTTTTACAAAGATAATAATATTTTTAAAATAAAAATTTATAATCCTAAAGATTTTTTAATATCATTAGTAATATCAAGTTTAGTATCATAAAATAATAAAGCAGTATTATTGGAAATATCAAAAATAGCTCCTATTCTATTTTCGTCAGCATAGTCATTTATAGCTTGATAGAGTTGATTTTGTATTGGCTGCAATAAAGCTTTTCTACGTTGAAAGAGCTCACCATCAGGGCCGAAATATTTTTTTTGTAATTCTTTAGCAGCTTTTTCAGCTTCTATGATTTCATTTTCTCTTTTAGTTTTTTCATTTTGTGGCAAAAGATAAGCCTCAGCTTGATATTTTTTGTACATCTGATCGATTTCTAAATATTTCTGCTCTAATTCTGTCTCCCATTGAGCACTTAGATTATCTATTTGCGTTATAGCATTT
>Ga0255347_1004804_pt1 | contig 15967 bp, 6 predicted proteins | sample wastewater_treat_2_FD_192479 | JGI IMG/M metagenome (GOLD analysis project Ga0255347, IMG submission 192479) | Wastewater microbial communities from Lulu Island WWTP, Vancouver, Canada - plant24 | ecosystem: Engineered > WWTP > Wastewater > Unclassified | place: Canada: Vancouver, British...
ATCAAGGATAACATCTTAGGCGGCTATAACCTCAACAGGGATTACGGGATCCAAAACGGCGTCCTTCTCTGCGTGACAGAAAAGAGGACCAGGTATGAAATAGACCGGCTTGCAGCTCTGATGGAGGTGCTCTCATGAAGAAGTATGATAAATTGATCTTCGAGATCTCAAGAAAGGGCAGGTGTGCCTTTAGCCTTCCGGAAAGCGATGTCCCGCGCGTCCCTCTTGAAGACCTGATCCCCTCTCATTTGCTTACAAAAGAGGAGGTAGACCTGCCTGAAGTCAGCGAGGTTGATGTAGTCAGACATTATACCCTGCTGTCCAATAAAAACTACGGCGTAGATACCGGGTTCTATCCTCTGGGCTCTTGCACTATGAAATACAACCCAAAAATCAACGAAGATATGTCTTCTCTTGATTGTTTCGCCAATCTGCATCCCTATCAGCCTGAGGATACTGTACAAGGAGCTTTGGCCCTCATGTATGAGCTGGATAACATGCTCTCTGAAATCAGCGGCATGACAAGGGTATCGCTGCAGCCGGCCGCAGGAGCTCACGGGGAAATGACCGGGCTGATGATCATCAAGGCCTACCACGAAAACCGAGGCGATAACAAGAGAACGAAAATCATTGTGCCCGACTCTGCACACGGTACTAACCCCGCCAGTGCCGCTGTCGTGGGTTTCGACATTATCGAAGTCAAATCCGCGAAGGACGGTACCGTCGATATGCAAAGCCTCAAGGAAGCACTGAGCGACGAAGTGGCAGGGTTGATGCTGACAAACCCCAACACTTTGGGACTCTTTGAGAAAAACATTAAAGAAATCGCAAATCTGGTCCATGAAGCGGGAGGCCTGCTGTACTATGACGGAGCCAATATGAATGCTATTATGGGCATCGCAAGGCCTGGAGATATGGGCTTTGATGTGATCCACTACAACCTGCACAAGACATTTTCCACCCCTCACGGAGGAGGCGGCCCCGGATCCGGTCCGGTGGGCGTAAAGGAACATCTAGTAGAATTCCTGCCGGTTCCAATAGTAGAAAAATCCGGCGACAGGTATTTTCTGGATTACGAAAAGCCCCTATCGATCGGCAAGGTCAAAAGCTTTTATGGGCATTTCGGTATTATGATCAGGGCCTACACATATATACTTGCCATGGGGGCGGCCGGCTTACGAGAAGCCAGCCAAAAGGCAGTCCTGAATGCCAACTATATGATGATCCGGCTGAAAGATCATTACAAGCTGCCCATTGAAGAGGTTTGCATGCATGAGTTCGTATTAGGAGGATTAAAGGAGGAAACAAACGGCGTGATCACCCTTGATATCGCAAAGCGTCTCCTTGACTATGGTTATCACCCGCCTACGATCTACTTCCCTCTTATCGTCCATGAGGCCATGATGATAGAACCGACTGAGACAGAAAGCCGCGAGACATTGGATGAATTCATCGAAGCTTTGATAAAAATAGCAAAGGAAGCAAAGGATGATCCGAATATGTTGAAAGAAGCTCCTCATAATACCCCGGTTCGCAGGATAGACGAGGCCCTGGCGGCCAGGAGCCCCATATTGAAATGGCAAAAGGAATGAGGTGATTTTATGTTTGCAGCAGACAGGAATTATGAAAAGGCTTTTAAAGATGCTATTTCCTCTTCCCTTAAGGAAAGGACGGCAAGCGCCTGCTCCACGTGAAACCCCGCAAGTGTGCTTGCAAGCCCGTGGGGCGTCAGGGAAGAAGTAAGTCCGGATAGCGCAGACGGTCTGAAAGAGTATATCTCGGCTTTGGAAGGTTCAAAGCTGATGCTGGACAGCGGAGAGACCGTTGAAGTGTTGAAAGCTGATGTAAAAGAAAGAAAGGGTGAAGCGGTGCTATTATTCCGCTATCAGCTGGTTAAAGATTGAAAAGACAGGCATCTTCAGGTTTCAAAGTAACGCAGATTCGAAGATGCCGGGGATCAAAGGATAAAACTTGAGGTATATTGTAAACAGCAGCACAGACCCCTATTTTAATATTGCTCTGGAAGAGTATTGCCTTATGAATGTGGATCCCGGAGAAAGCTATTTCCTGCTCTGGCAAAACGATCCTTCTATTATCATAGGCAAAAACCAGAACACCCTGGAAGAAATAAATCCAGGATTTGTTGAAAAGCGGGGCATCAAAGTCGTCAGGCGCATCTCCGGCGGGGGAGCAGTCTATCACGACCTTGGCAATCTAAACTTTACTTTTATTTCAGATGTTGACCCGGAAAGGAGCACGGATTTCGCAGTTTTTGCCAGCCCAGTGATAAATGTCTTAAAAGAATTAGGCGTAGATGCCATGCTTCTCGGCAGGAACGACATCATCGCTTACGACAGGAAAATATCCGGCAATGCCCAGAGGCTCTACCGCAAAAAATTCCTTCAGCACGGGACACTGCTCTTCGATGTGAATATCGAAGACCTCGCTGAAGCATTGAATGTCTCATCGGACAAAATCCAGTCTAAAGGTATAAAATCAATAAGGAGCCGCGTGGGTAATATCCGGGAGTTTCTGAAAGAAGACATGTCTATAGATGAGTTCAGGGAGCGGCTGCAAAAAAGGCTGTCCGATGATTACAATTCAGAAGAGATTAAGCTGTCAGCCAAGGATCTGGCTCAGATAACCGAAACCGCCCGTAATAAATTTGCATCATGGGCCTGGACTTACGGCGAATCTCCGCCTTTCAACTACCGGTTCGAAAAAAGATTCACCGGCGGAAAGGTTGGGGTATTCATCCATGTAAAAGAAGGTTTTATCACAAGCTGCAAGTTCTACGGAGACTATTTGAGCATCCTGGACTCCGAAGAAATCGCTGCTGCCTTGATAGGGCTGAGGTATGACCGGCAAAAATTGGAACAGGCTTTGGCAGGTATTGATCTCTCCCACTATTTCGGAGCCATAACCCAAGACGAACTGCTAACAGTCCTCTTTTCGGAATAGGAGCATGTTCTTGATCTTAAATTAAAAATAAATCAAGTTATAGATGGCATTGCCCCGGCGGCGATTCTTACATTTCTGGCGCCGGCAAGGTGGGTTGGGGTTGGAGCGGCGGCTACAGTTCTTGTCCTTTGATTAATTTGTGCAGACATTGAACTAATACTAACTAAAAGTTATTTAATTGGATAATTTCACATTGCAAACGTCGCTCAAACGACTATAATAAAGCTGTAATTCCCCAAGGGAAGGGCTGTTTGATGATGGAATACATATCAACTATGGAGGCTTCAGAAAAGTGGGGCGTTTCTCTCAGGCAGGTGCAGCGGCTTTTAGCCGCTAACAGGATACCCCGCGCTAAAAAATACGGAAGGTCGTGGATGATTCCTGGGAATGCGGAAAAACCCGCCGATCCGCGCAGAGAGAAAAAGCCACCGGGACAATCTCTGTCCTCCGAGCTTGCCCATATGATTGAGGCCACTTCCGTACCCATGCCATCCCATAATCCCGATGTGATTTTAAAAATCGTGAAGGAGGAAAAGCCGCGGCTCCAATACGAGGGCGAGCTTGCCTATCTGCGAGGCGATTTCGCGCGTGCAATGTGCTGTTACGATAAAACCGAAGGGGACGAAGCGGCAAGGCTGCGTGCGTCCCTGGTAGCGGTCGCGTCGGCTATCAGCCTGGGAGATTACCCTGTGTATCTGAAGATTGAAGCTTATCTCAAAAGCTATGTGGCCGCAGGCCGCTGCAGTGATAGTTCCGCTATCGCGGAGCTTGCGCTGGCCAGTGTCGCCGTCAGCGTGGCTGCCCCGAATATGGTCCCCACGTGGCTTTCGGAGGGAGATTTCAGCGCCTCGCTGGCTCAGGTGAGGCCGACATATATACTCTATTTACGCGCGAAATATTTTATGTGTATCGGAAAATATGAAATCACGCTTGCCGTGGCGCAGACCGCATTGACCTTTTGTGCACCGGAACGTGGAATCACGTTTTCCGAGATTTATCTGCGGGTCGTATGCGCTCTCGCCTGTCATTGTCTTGGGCGCGAGAATGAGGCCAAGCGCTGGCTGTTGGAAGCAATGCGTATTGCTTTGCCCCACGGCTTTATCACTCCCTTTGCGGAGAATGTTTCCGATTTCGGCGGCCTTGTGGAGCAGTGCCTGGAAGAGGCGTTTCCCGACTGCTTTGACGCAGTCATCAGGCAGTGGGAGTGCACTGTCAAGAACTGGATCACCTTTCACAACCATTTCACCAAGGATAACATCACACTGATTCTTTCCCTGCGGGAATACCATCTGGCGCAGCTTGTGGCCCGGCGCATTCCTTATGCAAAAATCGCAAGGCAGTTTAACATTTCCGTCGGCAGACTCAAGAATATCATGCTGGAGATTTACGAAAAGCTGTTCATATCCAGCCGGGACGAGCTTACGCAATATGTTTTAGTGACGAATAAAGGAGCTTAGATACGAGCAAGGAACTCGCCGTCTATCTGCGTCTTCAGGCCGTGATTGCCGCCGACTTCAATTTTTTTATTGGAGGCATGATAGCCTCCCTGATCTATATAAGGCGGATTTCGTGCAAAGCGCTCAAAAGCGTGTTTTCCGCAATGTTAGGCGCTTGCGACCTGCGCGACACTTTACGCAGCCATGTGTCAGGCAGAGTAAATTGCAATTGAAAATCGTCGTTCAAACGACTATAAAAAGCGGCCGCTATACATGCTGAAAATGGCTTAAACATGCGGATTTGCATTAAAATGTTCCTCTCCGGTCAGACAAATAACAGTAAAATATTTATAATTTGGCTGAAAAAGTGACTTTTTGTGGGTGAAAAGTCACTCCCCCAAAAGCGGATTTTCCCCTATGATAGTAATGAAAAGCTGTCACAGGGGTTTTTATATCCCCGTTGCGGAAAGGAGCATAAATGGATGAGCCCCGAGCAAAAGGAACCATATAAAGTGTATCGGGCGGGAGGGCGCAGCTTTCCAGTTTACATTGAATACGATGAGCAGCTTGACGAGAGCTATCCGGCTTACCCCGACTTTGAGGAGCGCCCTGAGTATACAAAAGAAGGCAGACCCTTTGCCACGGCGGAGCAGGAGAGCTGCCGCCATTGTAAACCCAGCGCAACGGGGAAGGATACGCCCGGCGACTGCGGCGGCTGCGGCTGGTTTTACAGGGAGCGGACGCCTTACGACCCCATCGGCGTCTGCATGTGCGAAGCGCGGCGGCGCGAGAATGAATCTGAAGGGGAGGAAAGAAAATGAAAGCGAAAAGACTATTAAGCCTGCTGCTGTGCACGGTGCTGGTATTAGCGCTGCTGCCGGCAGCACCCGCACGGGCGGCGAATGGTATATGGGGCGGTGGCGCGACGAAGCCACCGGGGGTTGGCACCTCCCTGTCTCCCTATCAGATCAGCACGGGCGAGCATCTGAAATGGTTTGCCGACCAGGTCAACAGCGGAAATACGGGCATTTTCGCAGTCCTTGCAGCGAGCATCGTGCTCAACGACACGGGAAATTGGCAAAACTGGCCGACAAGCCCTCCCGCCAACGTCTGGACGCCGATAGGCAGCGGGACATATAAATTCAAAGGATTATTTGACGGCAAGGAATATACGATAAGCGGCGTTTATATCAACGGTGCGGGCTCCAATCAGGGCCTTTTCGGATGCATCGGAGCCGACGGCACGGGCACGGTTAAAAACGTAAAGGTTGCAAGCTCGTATATCAAAGGGCAAAGCTATGTCGGCGGCATCTGCGGATACATGAATTTCTTCAGCGAGATCAGCGGCTGCGAGAGCGGCGCGACCGTAATCGGCTCGACTGACTACTCCGGTGGGATTATCGGCAGCGTCGCAAAAAATGCGTCACTTAGTAACTGCCGGAACAAGGGAAGTGTCACGGGAGGGAATCTCGCGGGCGGCATTGCGGGCGCCAACAACGGAACAATCAAGGGCTGCGTCAATCAGGGAGCCATCATAGGCGTCGGGCAAAGCTCATGGATCGGCGGCCTGGTTGGCATGAACTACTCGGTGTTGTCCAACTCCTATAGTTACGGAAGCGTAAGCGCAGGCGGCAACTATGTAGGAGGCGTCTTGGGAACCAACGGCGCCAATGGTGCAGTAACAAACGTATACAATGCCGGAACCGTAACCGGCGGATGGCCTGTCTGCGGCAATACCATGGCTGAAAGCAGTTTAACAAACGTTTATTTCCTTGGGGCATCCACGAATAATGGGATAGGCAACCACGTGGGTACTGGGACGCCGGTAAACAAATCGGATGCACAGTTCGCCTCGGGCGAGGTGGCATATCTGATGGGGGCCGAGTATGGGCAGACACTGGAATCCGGGGGAGACCCCTTACCAGTCTTCCGCGCATCGGACAACAGCAATGCGGTATACAGGCTTACCTATATGAACGGAGAGGCAGTGCATGCTACGCAGTACTATAACGCCGGCGCTGCGGTGTCGTCCAACAGCATCACGCCGCCCAGCATGGATAATGCCGCATTTTCACACTGGGAGGGTCTGCCCGATAGCATGCCCGCACAGGATGTCACGGTAACCGCGAATTCCACGCCCATTCCCCCAACAATCACTACCACGTCCCCCTTGCCATCCGGCGCGGCGCAAAAGGCATACAGCGTTCAGATTAAGGCAACAGGCACGAAGCCCATCACATTTGCGATTCTTTCCGGCGCTTTGCCTGCGGGACTGACGCTGAACGAGTCCACGGGTGAAATAACGGGAACGCCGACCGAGGCGGGAAGCAGCACTGTGACCATTCGGGCACAAAACGATCAAGGCTATGACGATGAGCAGTTCACCATCGCAGTTTCGGATGAGATGCCTGGCAGCGGGACACTCAGCGACCCATACAAAATCTCGAAGGCAAGCCACCTCATCAAGTTTGCAGAAAAGGTAAACGAGGCTACCTCTGAGAGGTTTTATGCCGTCCTCATGGCCGATATCGAATTAAACGACACAAGCGATTGGGAGGATTGGGATACCGACGCGCCGGCCAACATCTGGACGCCCATCGGTATCAACTCGAAACATGTCTTCAAGGGCGGTTTTGATGGCAACAATCATACGGTGAGCGGTGTTTATATTAACAGCACAGAGGATTATAAGGGCCTGTTTGGGTATATCAGCTTTGTGACTACAGTCAAAAACCTGAATTTGGCCAAGTCCTACATAAAGGGAAAGGATAACGTAGGCGGCATATGCGGGACTCTGATGAATCTATGCAAGCTTGACAATTGCCAGAATGCCGCGACTATTCACGGGGAGAGAAATGTGGGCGGTGTGTGCGGGAGTGTCAGTGTCACTAATGCCAGCATTCCAAACTGCGAAAACGACGGCGGGGTGTGGGGATCTGAGTGTGTGGGCGGCATCGCAGGGACCAACGCAGGAACCATCGGCGGCTGCCGCAACAGCGGAATGGTTCGGGGTCGCCAAGGCGGCCGCAATGTCGGCGGTATCTGTGGTGATAATACCAGCATCGTCAGCAATGCATACAATACGGGTTTTGTTGCCGGCGATAACGGCACAGGCGGAATCTGTGGCGCAATGAACGGGATGACGACGAAAACCGCCACGCTTACAGGCGTGTACAACAACGGAGCCGTCGCGGGTCCGTCCAATAGCGCCGCGATCTGCGGCGTAACCAACGCATATTGCGCACTATCCAACTGCTACTATCTCAATTCCTCCTCTGATAAAGGAATCGGGTACAATGAAGAAGACGCCTACGCTACGGTGAGCAAATCCGCTGAGCAGGCAGCCTCGGGCGAGGTGGCGTATTTGTTGGGAACGGCGTTTGGGCAGATGCTTGGTTCGGATACATATCCTGTGTTTCGTTCCTCCGACGGCGAAAACGCGGTCTATCAGCTCGTCTACATGAACGAGACCGAGCCGCACGCTGCGCAATACTATAACGCGGGCGCTGCGATTTCCGCCGCCGACGTTGCTGTCCCCAAAAAGAGCGGCCACTGTTTTTCCCATTGGGAAGCGCTTCCTGTGTCCATGCCTGCGGGCGACACAACAACCACAGCAGAGTTCGTGCCCATAAAAACGCCCTCCGCGCCCCAGGGACTGACCGCTACATCGGGCGATGCGCAGACCGCTTTAATCTGGACGACGCCCGCTGATAACGGCGGCGCCGCGATCACGAAGTACGAAGTCTCCAAGGATGACGGCGCAAACTGGACGGATGCGGACAGCGACACGGGGCACACCTTCACAGGGCTTATCAACGGCCAGAGCTATGTGTTTGGAGTGCGCGCGGTAAACGACGCAGGGTCAGGCACAGAAGCTACAACATCCGCCACTCCGCAGGCGCCACCGACCGTTACGGTGACATCGGTTACGGTGAAGACAGCGCCGATCAAAACCACCTATACCGCAGGCGAAGCCCTTGACCTCTACGGCCTTGTGGTAACCCTGCATAAGAGCGACAGCAGCACAGAAGATGTGGCTTTTGCTGATTTTGAAACGAGTGGTATTACGACCAGCCCGGCATGCGGATCAACACTCTCTACCAGTAACACCTCTGTGACCATCACCTGCACGGCGGACAGCCAGTCTGTGAGCCAGGGTATCACGGTCAATCCCGCGCCGGTAGTCAACGCATCTATTTCCCCCGATACCGGGAGCTTTGACAAATACGCCCCGGCTGATGTCACGACAACCGTAACATGGGGCAACGCGACCGGCATCGCTGACGTCAAAGCGACCGGAACTTCCATCGACATGGAGAATTACAGCGTATCGGGCGATACGCTGACCATAAAGAAGGAGTACCTCGCGGCGCAGGCCACGGGCGGACTTGTACTGACGGTCGAATTCAACGCAGGCGCAGCGGCGGCGCTGGCCGTAACCATCAGCGATACCACGCCGCCGGCAATCAGCCCGGTATCGCACAGCTACGACTTAAGCTCTCCCGCTGATGTGGGCGTGACAATCTCATGGAACAGCGCCTCGTCGGTAACGGACGTGGTTTACAGCGTGAGCCCGGATAAAACACAATATACGCTTGATACGGGCGACTACACCGTCGCCGGCGACGACCTGACCATAAAGAACAGCTTATTTTCCGGTCTGTCGCTCACGACAGGCGACGCTCTTGATTTTGTTATTACCTTCAATACAGGAGCCACAGCCGACCTGGCAGTAAATGTCGTGGACAGCTATGTGCCGGGCAGCAACGCCGATTTAAGCAGCCTCTCTGTAAACGGTACGCCTGTGAGCGGCTTCGACCCGGGTGTCATTGAGTATGATGCAGAGCTCCCCTACGGCTCATCCGTTGCCACCGTCACCGCGACAGCGAGCGATGCAAACGCACAGGTCAGCATAACGCAGGCAGCGCCCCTGCCCGGCACTGCCACAGTGACAATTACCGCAGAAGATGGAAAGACAACGAAAGTCTATAAAATTCACATCATAATAGGAACGGCTCCGACATATACCGTCACTTTCAGCTCAAACGGCTCGAGCTACGCCACCAAAGCCGTCAAAGCGGGAGCAAGCATCGGAAACGCAGCGTGGCCGGCTGACCCTGCGAGAAACAGCTATACCTTCGGAGGCTGGTTCACAGGAGAAAACGGCGCAGGTGTCCAGTTTGCCTCGGCGACGCCTGTAAACGCCTCGATGACCGTCTACGCTAAATGGACGTACAGCGGCGGAAACGGCGGAGGCAGTGACGACAGCGCTCTATCAACACGGGCAACGCCGACCTATAACGCCGATTTTAAGGCAGGAAGCGGCGCCCCAGCAACTCTTCCGGTGACCGTTGACAAGAACAGCGGAATCGCCCGCATAGACATAGGCTCTCACAAGCTCACATCAGGAGGGACTGTTATCACGATACCCCCGATTCCCGACATCGACACCTATTCTGTCGGCATACCGGTTTCGGATTTAGCGGCCGCAGGCAAGGAAGGCACGCTGACTGTCGAAACAGGTATCGGCAGCATCACTGTTCCGTCCAATATGCTGACCGGCGTTTCGGAGATAAGCGTAAGCAAGGCGGAAATCTCTATCGGCCAGGGAGACAAAGACAATCTGCCCGACGACGTGAAGTCCGCCATAGGCGATAAGCCCCTCATCCAGCTCACGCTGTCCATCGACGGCCAGCAAACCGACTGGAATAATCCCGACGTGCCGGTTACGGTATCAATACCCTATACGCCGACAGCGGAGGAACTAGCCAATCCGGAGAACATTGTCATCTGGTACATCGACGGCTCCGGCAACGTTGTCACTGTACCCAACGGGCATTATGACCCGGTCACCGGAACCGTTACCTTTACGACCACCCATTTCAGCGCTTACGCTGTGGCGTATAACGACGTGAGTTTCAACGACGTGGCGACGGGCGCATGGTACAACAAAGCCGTGGGTTTCATCGCCGCAAGGGGCATAACATACGGTACGGGCAATGGCAATTTCAGCCCGGAAGCGAAGCTGACCAGGGGGCAGTTCGTTGTTATGCTGCTGAAGGCATACGGCATCGCCCCGGCTGCAAACTCAACCGGTAACTTTACCGACGCAGGAAACACCTGGTACACCGGCTATCTCGCAGCGGCAAAACACCTCAGGATATCCGCAGGGGTTGGCAACAACCTGTTTGCGCCGGAAAAGGACATCACCCGCCAGGAGATGTTCACGCTGCTGTACAACGCCCTCAAGGTCATCGATCGGCTCCCGCAGGGCAACTCCGGCAAGACTATCTCCGACTTCACCGATGCGGGACAGATCGACGCCTGGACGAAGGAAGCCATGACGCTGCTGGTTAAGACCGGCATCGTCGGCGGTTACAACGGAAAGCTCACACCGCAGGGCGCAACCACCCGTGCCGAAATGGCGCAGGCGCTGTATAGCCTGCTGGGGAAATAAGCCTTTTATCACGATTGTAACGTCGTTCAAACGACTATTATAAGCGGTCGCTAGACTTGCTGAAAATGGCTTAAACACATATGCGAATTTGCATTAATATTTAGCAGGATGCAGGCTTGATTAAAAACTAAAAGCTTCGCAAAGGCAACGGAAATCAAACAAATTATCGGTTTCCGTTGCTTTTGAGGGCAAAACCGGTGGGAAAATCAATGAAAAGCAACGCAAATTAGAAAAAATGCTGTATTCCGTTGCCTTTTCAACGAAAAAGGCAACGGAAATCGTAGGATTCTTAAAAATCCGTTGCTTTTAGGGTCAAAAAGAGCAGCAAAAGTCATAAAAAGCAACGGGAATTCGGAGAAAAGCCGTTTCCCGTTGCCTCGCATTATAGATTTGCAGTGTTTCACACCTCACACTCTCAAAATGAAAAACCTTGATCCGGATAAGTTTGTCCCCAAAATATTACTTGCCCCTCTCACACCACCTGGCATGCCGTTCGGCACCAGGCGGTTCAATCCAAATAGTATTCTACACAATTAATGAGTCCTTGCCTGTGCTCCCAGTTTCCGCAGTCCCCAATAACTCTTTTGGCTGGTTTTCCATTGTTTCCAAATGACGATTCCCATTCTCGTTCTCAGACGTCCGTCGATTGCGCGGCAGCCAGGCTGTCATAGCGCTTCATAAGCATTTTTAATACTATGGCTGTGCGTCCCTATCTTTCGATAGGGACGCCCTTAGCACTGATTATTCAGTTTTCATTTATATCAACACTATATTTATTTAGGTTGGTTTTTTATAGTTTAAATCAGGTTGGAATTTTGGAGCAGCCTATGCACAATTGCTGCTACTTCTGCTCTGCTGATATTGCCCTTAGGCACAATCAGCTTTCCGCTCCTGCCGGATACGATACCTGCTTTCACACAGGAAGCGATGTTGGCTTTTGCATATTCAGCAGCACTGTTTGCATCGGTAAAGCTTGTCAACAGCTTATCTGCTTCACCGTCCGCCATTCCTGTCTCCAGCCCGGTTATCTTCATTGCCCTGGCGATCATTGTCATGGCCTGTTCACGTGTGATCTTGTCATCAGGCCGGAATTTTCCGTTTCCATATCCGGATAAAATGTCGTATTCATAAGCAATGGAGACGGCATCATAGTACCAGTTTTTTTTCATAACATCGATGAATGCATCCTTGCCGGTTCCTGGACTCATAAGCCCGAGCGCCCTGACTGCAATTGCCGCAAATTCCGCCCTTGTAATGTCCCTGTCCGGCTCAAACTTATCATGACTTACACCGCTCACCACCAATCTTGAAGCCATATCGTTGACATCTTTCTCTGCCCAGTGCTTTCCAACGTCCTTAAAGGTTTTTGGGCTATAAATTAACGAGTAGGCGCTGTTGGTCAGGCTGTTGATTTTTGCATAATATTTGCCGTCTATCATTGTAATGACTGTTGGCACATGAGAGAAGGTCCCGTCGGAATTCAGAATAACACCTGTTGTAATTTTGGACGGATCGACGCCTTCAGGTATCGCAATCATCCTTTCTACATATGCGCTGAATTTGGAAACCTCCACGGTCTTGCTTCCGCTTGAGCAGGTGATTTCAAACTCAATGGGCTTTACGATAATTTGATAATTGTTTTTGTCTGCGGTATCTTCAACGATTTTAACAGTATCCTCGGCAGGTTCAGATATCTTTACGCTTACCGCAATATCCTTCAATTCCACCTGTTTTCCAATCTGCCCCGAAACAGCGTCGATATTTATTTGAGATGCCGGAAGCGTATAAGTAACCTGTCCGGTTTTAATTTCAAGAACAGCATCTTTGCTTTCCATGTTCTTGACGGTCTGGCCGTTCAATGACCCAACCACAACATCCGCACCGCTCATAACCGGAATGGTTACAACAGCATTGTTGCCTTCCTGCTCCAGCCTTTCTTCTACTTTCTTATCATCCACAACAACGGTTGTCACCGTTTTATCGCCTTCCTGGGTGGTCGATACGGTAGCCGCTTTTTCTGTTTTCCCATTGACAAGTATGTCAATACCGTTGTCTGCCGGTTGGTCAGGAGTTGTTGAAGGCGTACTGCCTCCGCTTGAGCGTCTGTACGGAGTTGCCGCATTGGAGGTCGCTGAAGCCGGACCGGTTCCGGCAGCGTTTGAAGCTGTTACAGTAAAAGTATAGGCAGTCCCGTTCGACAGCCCTGTAACGGTAATTGTGGTAGCGGTGCCTGCTGCCGTGAGGTTTCCCGGATTAGAAGTCACCGTATATCCGGTGATAGTGCTTCCTCCGTTATCCGCCGGAGGGGTAAAGCTTACTGTAACCTGACCGTTGCCGGCTGTCGCTGCTACGTTGGTTGGCGCTCCCGGCACTGTAGCGGGTGTCGCAGTGACTTCGGCGGAATACGGGCTGTCTCCACCCGGATTGGATGCTGTGACAACAAAGTAGTATGCAGTTCCATTGGTAAGGCCTGTAACATCGCAGCTAAATACTGATCCTGGTACCGTGTCTGCAGGTGAAGTGTACGAGCCGGAGGTCGTACTTGCATATATCTTGTATCCTATAGAGCCTTCCACCTCACTCCAAGTCAGGTTCACATGCCCGTCACCTGCAACTGCTGTTTGCAATACAGGTGCTCCCGGTGCCGGGACCTGTGGAGTGGAACTAACCTCATTGGAATTCACGCTGTCATATATCCCAATACTCGCTCTGACAACGAAGAAATAGGTTGTTCCGTTGGAAAGGCCTGCCGCATCATAGTTATATACTGAGTCACTTACAGTTGCAAGCGCTGCACCGTATGAACCCGATACGGTACTTTGATATATTTTATATCCGGTTGCTCCCGGCACACTGCTCCAGGTTATATTTACATGAGTATCCCCTGCCGCCGCTGATTGTATTGTCGGTGCGGAAGGTGCATTTACTGTAAAGCATATATTAAAGCTCTGGTTTACGCCATTATCCGCAGTTACCGTTACTGTTGCATTATAAGTTCCCGGTGCCAAAGCGTCATCCGGCTTCATTGTAAATACGGCTGATGTAGTTGTGCTGTCAAGTGTTGCCGCATCCAATGCTCCCAGTGTAAAATCATCTGCATCAGTTCCACTTAAAGCTGCCGAAAGGTTTGTAATATTCCCTGTGCCTGTCTTTGTAACAGTTACTGTAATTGGTGCTACCGGAGTGTAACCTACAGTCAGCGCAGTAAATGTATGGGTGCCGGTTTCCGAAAGAGTTATTGCGTATGTTGGCGCCGCATTTACCGTAAGGTTGCCGGTTGTTGTCGTGTGAGTATTGCAGGTCAGTATAATTGCCTGTCCGTTATGAATTGCCACTTCCATTATCGTTCCTTGCTCCAGATTCGCCGTGATGCCGTTAGCTCCAAACTGAGCATATACTACATCTACGATGCTTCCATCGCTATAGGTAAGGGTTGCAATCATCCCTGCAAGATCAAGGGTTTCTCCGGCTGTATATGTCAGCTTTGTCGGCTGCATCTTCACTGCAATTGCCGTTACCGACGGTTGCTCTGTTACGGTAAAGGACAGGTCCGCCGTCATGGAAATGCCGTTGCTGCCGGTGATGGTCAGGATGTCGGTGTAGGTGTTAGGCAAAAGCCCTGTCCGGGGCCGGACGCTGACCGTAGCCGTGCTTGCTGCATTGATGGTGTGGGCGGACAAAGCCGTGCTGATTTCAAAATCCGTCCCGCCGAGCTGAGCCGACAGGCTGGTTATTGTCCCTGTGCCCGTATTATCAATGGTGAACTCCCGGGCCGCCTGCTGCCCGTAACCTTCTGTTGCCGCAGTGAAGGTCTGGCTGGTCGGGCTGATACTTGCAGTGTAGGTCGGAACTGCATCTGTCGTTGCATCTAACTTTTCGCTCACGTTGGAAGCCTTGTGCGTAGCCGTCTCCTTCACCCGCTGGTAGATGTCATAGGCGGTGTTTGCCAAGAGGCTTGTAAATTCGTTGCTGTCCTGCCATGTACCCGTGTCGACGGCTGCTCCGTCGGCGACGAGTATATATTCGTATCCGGCCACAGCCACCACGGTAATGCCGGTCGTTGTTTTGGAGGAGAGCGTCGGAGTAACTCCTTTTGCTGTCGTGCAGTCAGCTTTCTCAACCGCTGCCGTCGGGGCGCTGGTCAGCGTGCCGGTTTCGACGCTGCTGCTGATTTTCACTCTAATCAATGCAGTAATATCAGATTCGGCGAGCGTATAGGCAGAATCCGTTGCACCTGCGATATCTCCGTCGTTTTTAGTCCACTGATAGGAGAGGGTTCCCGTGTTGTTGCCTCCGGTCAGCGAGGCCGTCAGCGTCTGACCGAATATAGCATCGCCGGCTATGGTCGCCGTCCCGGTGAGCGCAGCCGCATCCGTCGTTGCATCTAACTTTGCGCTCACGTTGGAAGCCTTGTGCGTAGCCGTCTCTTTCACCCGCTGGTAGATGTCATAGGCCGTGTTTGCCAAGAGGCCTGTAAATTCGTTGCTGTCCTGCCATGTACCCGTGTCGACGGCTGCGCCGTCGGCGACGAGTATATATTCGTATCCGGCCACAGCCACCACGGTAATGCTGGTCGTGGTTTTGGAGGATAGCGCCGGAGTAACTCCTGTTGCTGTCGCGCAGTCAGCTTTCTCGACCGTCGCCGTCGAATCGCTGGTCAGCGTGCCTGTCTGGACGCTGCTCGTAATCTTCACCCTGATGAGCTTGCCGATATCGTCCTCGATAAGCGTATAGGCAGAATCCGTTGCGCCCTCGATATCCGAGCCGTTTTTAGTCCACTGATAGGAGAGGGTTCCCGTGTTGTTACCCCCGGTCAGCGAGGCCGTCAGCGTCTGACCGAATATGGCGTCGCCGGTTATGGTCACCGTCCCGGTGAGCGCAGCCGCATCCGTCGTTGCATCTAACTTTGCGCTCACGTTGGAAGCCTTGTGCGTAGCCGTCTCTTTCACCCGCTGGTAGATGTCATAGGCCGTGTTGGCCGCAAGGCCTGTAAATTCGTTACTGTCCTGCCATGTACCCGTGTCGACGGCTGCTCCGTCGGCGACGAGTATATATTCGTATCCGGCCACAGCCACCACGGTAATGCCGGTCGTTGTTTTGGAAGATAGCACCG
>Ga0255347_1004811_pt1 | contig 15950 bp, 9 predicted proteins | sample wastewater_treat_2_FD_192479 | JGI IMG/M metagenome (GOLD analysis project Ga0255347, IMG submission 192479) | Wastewater microbial communities from Lulu Island WWTP, Vancouver, Canada - plant24 | ecosystem: Engineered > WWTP > Wastewater > Unclassified | place: Canada: Vancouver, British...
CTATTGCCAAAACCACGCCGATGATACCGATGATAGCTAATATTAGAACAGAGTTTCCAAATGTTATATCCGCTTCATTTTTTATTCTCTCTGCTTCAGAACGCTGAAGCTTTATCAGATCTGCAAGAGCATTGCTTGTGCCCTTTCTTGCTTCGGTTAAAGCCCCTGCTTCAAGAGAATTAAGCACTTCTTTTTCTCTTCCCTGGTCAGCCATCGCAAGGTGCTCAAGTACAATGGCTTTGTAATTTACCCAGTGTTTGTCAAAAACCTGGGTAGCTTCCTTTTCTGCATCTGTATCTACATTTGCCCGAAAGCCATCCAGTTTTGCCTCAACATTGGCAAACCCTTCTTCCACATCTTTTCTGATCTGGTCCCGGTGCTCAGGAATACTGACGTACTTGTATAGATCACCCCTGATAAGATAAAGAGAAGATTCAGCATCTCCAACCTCGTCAAGGGGGATCAAATGGTTATTGTAGATAACCGAGATCCCATCATTGATAGTCCCCATGTTTACATAACCGATGATGGCCACGATACCTACAATGGCGGCGATAATGAGAAAACCACCGATTAATTTTGTCCCTATCTTTAAGTCATCCAGTAATTTCATGGATTATCACCCTATGTTACAGGCCTTACAGGGAAATAATAAATAAAAACACCCCTCTAAGAATCAATCCCATGAAAGGTCTTGTGTGATGATATGGACCGAACATATATAATACCTGTGGCAAACTATTATTAAAAATTTATAAAAACAAGAAATCTTCACAACAAAATTTTTCTCGCATGCCTAATTACTATGTTAATTCACAACCCGATCAATCCGGTATATGTATGCAAATGCCATTTTTATCGATGTCAGGCGCAAAATAAAGTTTGAAATCTCCGAATTTCCCATATTTCTTCAGGCATGAAACTTTTATAAGCATCAAGGTAGAGGGATAATTCATATAACTCATAAAAATTACATTTGAAAAGAAAAACCACTTGAAAGAAGGGAAAATAGGTTAATTATCCATTCATGCTTCAAATATTCAAAAGCAAAAACCTCCTGACGCAGGAAAGACTGACTTTAATATACCAGATCCTGATCTTTTTAGTCCTTGCTGCTGGCATTATCATCACCGGGTACCTTTATTATTGCGGTTATGAAAAGGAGTACCGCTTTGGAGTAGAGGAACAGTTACGTAGCGTTGGAGATTTAAAAGTTGATGAACTTGTCAGGTGGCGAAATGAGCGGTTGGGTGATGCCAGGCTTTTATATGAAAATCCTGCATTTTCATCTCTCGTAAAGGAGTACCAGGATAACCCTGAAGATAATAACACCAGGGCAGAACTTCATTCCTGGCTTAATAACATCCAAAAAAATTATCATTACAGCCGGGTCTGTTTATTTCATCCTGACGGGGAAGTAATAATCAGTGTCCCGGACTACTCACAAAATATTTCATCTGTTGTCAGGGAGCATCTTCCGATTGTTGCCAGGACAGGCCAGATAGAATTTATTGATTTTTACCGTGATGACCTGGATGACCAGATCTATCTCACCATACTTATTCCTGTGCTTGATGAAGGAACAATCGACGGCCTTGTTGGTATCGTTGGAATGCAGATAAATCCAGACGAATATCTCTGTCCTTTTATCTCACAATGGCCAACTGATTCTGAAAGTGCAGAGACGTTACTGGTTAGAAAAGAGGGCGACTCTGTCCTTTACCTGAATAAACTCAGGTTCAGGGAAGAGATTGCCCTATCCTACCACGTTCCTTTAAACCAGACCGCCAGGCCCCCGGTAATGGCTGTGCTTGGAGATGAAGGGATCGTGGAAGGGATGGATTACCAGGGTGTTCCGGTCATTGCGTATATCCGAAATGTTCCTGGCAGTCCATGGTACCTTATCGCCAGGGTGAATGTAGAGGAAGTATTTGCTTTTCTTACCGCCAGGACAACAGATCTTGTAATAATTGTAATCATTCTGCTTATTGCCACCGGTGGAGGACTGTTCATACTTCGGCAAAAAGAGAATGAGCGTTATTATCTCAAACAGATGGAGATTAAAGAGGCTCTTTTCGAGAGCGAAGCCCTGTTTAAAGGAATCTTTGATAATATGCCCAGTGGCTGTGTGATCTATTCTGTTTTAAATGATGGATCTCATGGAAGTGACTACATTGTCACCGACTTTAACCCGTCTGGTTTGAAGATAGAAGGTGTCTTAAGGGAAGAGATAGTTGGAAGACCAATAACCTCAATCAGGCCGGAAATTGATAAATTCGGACTTGTTTCTGTCTTTCAAAAAGTCTGGCAGACCGGGGAAACTATCTATTATCCTCCAAAGAAATACCCGGGAGGTAACAATGGAAGAATGTATGAAAACCTCCTGTTCAGGCTTCCAAGCGGTCAGGTTGTCGTCATTTACAATGATGTGACAGAAAGGTTTGAAGCTTATGAAGAACGGGAACGACTGATAGACCAGCTCAGTCAGAATAATGAACAGTTAAATGCAGCTTATGAACAACTTGCCGGATCTGAAGAAGAACTCAGGTTCCAGTTCAATGCACTTGCATCCGCCGAGGAACATCTCAGGCAGACGACAACATATCTTGAAAACCTGATTAATTATGCAAATGTTCCAATAATTGTCTGGGACCCGGACTACTCGATAACCCGTCTAAATCACTCATGTGAGAACCTGCTTGGAAGAACATCAGAGGAAGTCCTTGGGAAGTCATTTTCAACACTGATTCCGCCAGAAAAGGTGGAATATTCAATGCGTCTTTTAAAAACCACCAGTGCAGGAGTCAGACTTGATACCGTAGAGATACCAATCCTGCATAAAGATGGCACAGCAAGATCTGTACTCTGGAATATCTCAACAATTTATGATGCAAAAGGAGAAGATCCGGTTGCAACAATAGCGCAAGGAAGAGATATCACTCTGAGGAAAAGACTTGAACTTGAAAATAAAGCAACTGTGAATCAGATTCAGAAAAATCTTGCACAGCTGTCGGTGTTAAATGACCAGATTAGAAATCCACTAACCCTCATCCTCTCCTATACCGAGATGGCGGAGAACTGTGATGTTGCAGAAAAGATAGCGACCGAAGTTCAGAGGATCGATGATATCGTTACAAATCTTGACCGCAGATGGATGGAATCAGATAAGATCCTGCAGATGCTAAGGAAAAACTACAATATCATCACTTCACCCTATACGCACCAGGCTTTGCAGGATAGGGGTGGATGGAATGAACCTGGCAGCAAGGAAGAAGGAGAACTTGTTAGAACAGGCACTTATTCAGAGAGATCGTCCCTTTCTACCAGGCTTCGTATATATGAAATTGAAGCTGAACTCTTTACCATCCTTGACAGTGTTGACGCTTACATTTTTGTGTCAGATCTAAAAACTTATGAGATGCTCTATATAAATAAACTTGGCAGAAACCTCTTTGGTGACATAGCAGGTAAAAAATGTTACCAGGTAATTGAAAAGGACCAGGACTCTCCATGTTCATTCTGCACCAATCACCTGCTTATGGATGAATCAGGACCTACAGGTGTGTATCAGAGCGAAAGGAAAAATTCAAGAAATGGGCGATGGTATGACTGCAGGGACCGGGTTATCAGGTGGAGTGATGGAAGACTTGTTCATCTTCAGGTTGCAACCGACATCACAAGACAAAAAGAAGCTGAAAAGGAACTTATACAGGCAAAATCTGAGCTGAAGAGGAAATTAGACACAATATTATCGCCAGAAGGTGACATTGGAACCCTCAGCCTTTCAGATATTATCGATGTTGCGGAGATTCAACAGCTCATGGATCATTTTTACTCGCTTACGAATATCGGAGTGGGCATCATTGACATCGAGGGAAAAACACTGATCTCTACCGGATGGCAGGATATCTGTACAAGGTTTCACCGGGTACATCCTGAAACCTGTAAAAAGTGTATTGAAAGTGATACAAAACTCTCGTCCGGAGTTGCCCCGGGAACTTACAAGCTGTACAGGTGCAAAAATAATATGTGGGATATGGCAACTCCGATAATCCTTGGAGGAACTCATGTTGGTAACCTTTTCCTTGGTCAGTTCTTCTTTGATGATGAAGAGATTGACTATTCCTTCTTTTTAGAACAGGCCAAAAAATATGGATTTAACGAGAAGGAATATATTAAAGCACTTGGAGAGGTGCCCAGGTGGAGCAGAGAAAAAGTCGATGCTGTAATGAAGTTTTATATAAATCTTGTGCATCTTATCACTGAAGTCAGCTGGGCCAATATCAGACTTGCAAGGAGTGTGACCGAACGAGACACACTTATCAGTACGATTCAGAAAAATAACGAGGATCTGGAGATCGCATTAGCAAAAGAGAACCAGCTTACCGAAGAACTACATGAACGTGACGAAGAGTTGAGAAACCAGGTTGAAGAACTATCACAGACAAAGCATGACTGGGAACAGACCTTCCAGTCCATAGGAAGTCCGGCACTTATACTGGATATTAATCACAGGATCCTTAATGCAAACTCCATAGTACTTCAAAAGACAGGCAAAACCCTTGACCAACTGAAAGGGAGAAACTGCTGGGAGTTCTTCCATGGCGGAGAAATGATATCGCCGCCTGGTGGTTGTCCTTGTGTAAAGTTACTAAAGACGAAAAAGACCGAAACATGTGAGATGGAAGTCTCCACATTTAACGGTATATATCTTGTAACATGTTCTCCAATCTTTGCCATGGATGGTTCAATTGACCGGATCATCCATATCGCCATGGACATTACTGAAAAGAAAAACGCTGAAAATGCACTCAGCGAAGTTATCCAGAAACTCAGGTTGCTTACCGGCCTTACAAGGCATGATATCATTAACCAGCTGCAGATAATCCAGTCCCTGCATAGCCTGTGCAGTGAAACATCTGATATTTCAGAGATACAGGAATATGTCTTAAGAGCTGACAAATCTGCCGAACGGATACAGTCGATGATCGGATTTACCAGGGTTTACGAAGACTTTGGTATGGTTTCATCAGGCTGGCAGCCAGTCCACCAGACAATTGCAGATGCTTTATCAGAGATAGACACGGACGACGTTACAATTGAGATAGATATTCCTGAAAACCTTGAAATCTATGCCGATCCTATCATCAAAAAGGTATTTGTGACATTAATCGAGAATGCTATCAGGCATGGAGAGAGAGTAACAAATATTGAGTTTTATTCTGAAGCCAAAAAAGAGAACCTTGTTATATCATGTTCAGATGACGGTACCGGCATTCCTGATGAAGAGAAGGAGGCCATATTCACGCACGGATATGGAAAACACACCGGCGTAGGTCTTTTTATATCAAGGGAGATATTGGCGATCACAGGACTTTCGATACTGGAGACCGGAACATATGGATCTGGTGCAAGATTTGAGATCCTGGTGCCTGCCGGGAAATTCCGCCTCCATACCGGCTGAAAAAAGATGATGTGAATGACCTGGACAGGCTTTTTCTCTATTCCGCCTGTTCCTTGTCGTTATAGGGGGCACTCTCAGCATCAACCATTCGGTACTTATCGCAGGGCACCAGGATTTCAAACCTTGCTCCAGATTCCCCCTCTCCAGTCTCCTTTATTGTAATATCGGTAATAGCAAGGATCTCCCTTGACAAAGGAAGGCCCATGCCGGTATTATGCCCATATCCAAACTCAAATATCTTCTCTTTTTCGCCTGGTTTTATTCCAGCCCCGTCATCTTCAAACACGATGACAAGATCTGTCCCTTTCATTTTAACATAAACCCGGATTGTCTTTACCCTTTCTCCATGTTTTATTGCATTCTCAACAAGATTATGACAGACTTTGACTACAAGAGGGTCGGCGAAAAATTCAAGGTTCTCAGGGATGTCACATACCCATGTGAGTTCGGAGAAGAGGGGTTCTTTCATTACGGAGCGGATAAGAACTGAAACATTCTGCCATTGTGGTTCTTTTACTCCAATCTCCTCGTACTCCCGGGTAAATGCGATCATTGACTCAATTTTTCCGACGGCTGAACAGATTGTCTCGAAAAGTGACTCATTTTCTTCGTCTGTGCCGCCATTTTGCATGAGGAAAAGGCCTGATTTTAGTATGGTTAACTGGTTGTTGATATCATGCCTTGTGATACTGCTAAGAAGATTTAGCTTCCGGTTTGCCTGCCGTATGGCCTGTAAAACCCGTTTCTGGTCCCTGAGATCTATATCAAAACAGAATAATTCTTTTTCTCCTTTAATATCAGTCAGAATTGCATGTGAGGAGTAGACAGGAACTCTTGACCCATCTTTTCTCATCAGTAAAAGCTCAGCTGCCGGGATGGGTTCACCGGTTTTTTCCATAAACACAATAGCTTCTCTGACTTCATCTCTCATATCAGGCGGGATTATCAGATCAAGGAGGTTTTTCCCGATGGCTTCTTCTCTTGAATACCCATAAAGCTGTTCAGCAGTATCATGCCAGTAAGTTGTTGTACCATCCAGCCTGTAACCCTGTATTGCCAGAAGAGGAATATTATCAATCAATTTCCTCAGCCTTTCTTCAGCAAAAAAGATCTCCTGTTCTTTCTTTTTTAGCTCGGAAATATCCCGGCTTTCAGGAAGAAGAGCAATTGGGACTCCGTTTGTATCAAGGATGGGTTTTATCACAAAATCAACAGTATGAATCTGACCTTCAGGGTCTTCGTGAACTGCCTCAAACCGGATGGTCTCGCCAGATTTTGCCCGTATGACTGCGTCATGGATTTTTTCACGTGACGTTTCATCATATGACCACCATGGTGTTTCCCAGAACGGTTTGTTTAAAACTGCACCTATTTCTCCTCCTATCAGGGCCAGTGCAGCCTGGTTAGCCTGGATCACTCTTCCTTCCAGGTCAAGTACCCCGACAAACTGGAAAGTCTGATCAAAAAGGGTCCTAAACCAGGCTTCACTTTTCATAAGCTCCTGGTAGTTTTGCCTTAACTCTTCCTCTGATGCAGCAACTTCCTCGTATGCTGCCATTAATTCGTCTTCTGTTCTTTTTCTTTCAGTGATGTCCCTGGCAAATGTAATGGCCTGGTAAACTGTTCCTTCATGATCCTTAACAGGAACAACAAGCCAGTCAATCCAGATCCCGGACGGAAGCATGAATTCAACCCTTTGAACCTCACCGGTGTGAAATGTGTCCAGTAATGTCTTATCAAAAATGCGGGTCAGCTCAGGAGGAAAACCCAGCTCCTCATGGGTTTTTCCAATAAAATCCCTGGCAGGGATTCCAGTCTGCTCATAAACATAAGGATTTACATATAAGTGACGAAGGTCAGGGTCAAAAATCATTATGACATCAAACGAATGTTCAGCCAGAGATCTGAACTTTTCTTCACTTTCACGGATCCGGTTTTCACTCTTCGAAAGTTCCTTGTAATTAGCCCTGAGTTCATCCTCGTCAGCCGCAATTCTCTCATATGCAGCTATTAATTTCTCTTCTGTTCTTTTTCTTTCGGTGATGTCCCGGCTGTAAACAGCGAAACTCTCTACCTCTCCATGGTCATCAAAGATAGGGTAAAAACTGTTTTCAAGAAATATTCCATCATGGTTCTCCTCAAATCTTAACAACTGCTTTGTCCTGATCACTTCCTGCACCTTGTTCTGTCGGAAATTGAAAAGTTCAGGAGATAACAGCTCATGTAAACCCATTCCGATGAGATCTTCCGGTTTTTTATCAAACCGCTTTGCAAATCTCTCATTTACAGAAAGGATTACCATATCCCTGTCAAAATGCACAACAGCGTCGGTTGTGGCATTAAGGAGAGCACGGGACATTCTTTCACTTTGAACCAGGGCACGTTCTGCTCCCTTTCTTCTTACTGCCTGCTGAATTTTATGTACAAGTTCGGCAAACTGGGATTTGGGCTCTCCTCCTTTCTGAACATAAAAGTCGACCCCATACTCAATAGCCTGAACAACCACCTCTTCCCTGCCCCGGCCGGTAAAAAGAATAAAAGGTATATCCCCATATTTTCCCCTCACTTCCCTTAACAGATCTATCCCATCCATACCAGGCATCTGGTAATCAGACACAATGCCATCATATGAATTTTTTATTATTTTTTCCAGGGCATCTGTAGCAGACGGAGAAGTGTCTATGGTGAGATTACCAAACCGCTCCATGAAGATCTTTCCAAGGACTAAAAGATCTTCCTCATCATCAACATAGAGGATTTTCAGCGGCTGATTATCCATGTTTAAACTGAGAACTCTTCGATATTCTGCTGTAATTTTTCAACCATCTCTACGATCATATTGGAGGCACTTGCAATCTCCTCAGTTGCAGCACTCGACTCTTCTGCATTTGCAGATAAAGAGTCCATCTTATCCTGTGTAGTAGCCATCGCCTGACTTACCAGGTCAATATTCTGGTTTACTCTGTTTGTTGCTTCAGCCTGGTCATCGGTTGCCCTGGATATCTCAGCGACACTGCCGGATGCGATATCAATATCAGCAACCATCGCATTCAGGCTTTCAATGGTCTCATGAACGGCTTTGATTCCTGCAACTGTCGTCGAATATGACTTTTCTATGGATTCAGCAGTCATTTTACTTCCTTCCATCAGCCTGGCGATAACCTCCTCGATATTTGCTGTAGCAAGCCTTGATTCACCTGCAAGGTTCTTAACCTCTCCGGCAACCACTGCAAAGCCTCTTCCGGCATCACCCGCCCTTGCAGCTTCGATTGCAGCATTTAGTGCAAGAAGATTGGTCTGGTTAGCGATATCAGATATCAGTTTTACTATCTTTCCGATCTCATTCATCTGGGCATCAAGGTTTCTTATCTGCTCGACCGCATCTCCTGAGATCTCCTCAACCACCTTCATCTGGCGATTGGCATCTTCTCCCTGCTCCTGTGCTTTAATCCCGTTTTCTGATACCTTGCGCGTGATGTCACGAACTTCGGCAGAACTTGCTGCGATCTCTTCTATCGAAGCAGAAAGATCTGATACATCCCTGCTGACACTCTCCAGTTGTTCACGCTGTCTTGTTATCTCATCAGTTGTATGCTGGCTGGTATCAGCGACTTCATTGGATGCCTGGGCAAGATCATCTGTGCTCCGGCTGATATCTTTTATTGAATTGAGAAGTGCTTTCGAGTCTTCAAGGATTGTTGAGAGTATTCTGCGAAGACTGGCGACGGTAATGTTTAGATCTTCTTTTACTTTCAGTAGAGGATCATTATCTTTTATCTCTGCCTGTACAGTAAGGTTCTTACTGGCAACCTGGGAAAGAACTCTTCCTACCTCATCAATGCTCTCTTTTAATTGGATCTGAAGGTTTTTCATATCGGTTTCATCAAAGTATACACCAAGGATCGAATCGACATTTCCATCCAGGTCAAATAATGGCACATAAAAATACCGCAGATGCAGATCCCTTTTAGGTGCTTTGAATGTAACATTGCCAGATGTTTCTTCCCCTGATTTTAAGACATCTTTTGCTGAACCTCCTTCGCGGTCCACGACGACAAAATCGGTGAAATTCATCGAGAGTAACTGTTCTTTTGAAAATCCACTGGCATCTGCCCATGCCTGGTTTGTTTTGGTAACATTTAGATCTGGATCAAAGACAAACATCAGTGCAGGGTTCTTCTCGATCATAAAATCAGCACGATCTTTCAGGTAAAGGACTTCACGTTGCTGTCTTCTTTGATCGGTTAAATCCTGTATTACATTCATCAGGGAGGGTTTTCCATTATACTCAATCCCTGCAAGGGTAACAAGACAGTCCATCCTGGTTCCGTCAAGTTTCTGATGGATCCAGTCAAATGTCTCGACCTGGCCGGAGATTGCCCTGTTGATATGAGCAACAGATCCTTCATCTGATGGTGTCCCGTCATCCTGGAATTTCGGGGAGAGGATACCCGGTTGTTTACCGATAATATCTTCAGGTCTTTTTGCCCCAAACAGGGAAAGGGCAGTTGCATTTGCATCAACGAATACCCCGTCGGTGACAATGAGCATGGCAAAAGGAGTGGTGTCAAAAATCGTCTGCATGTTCTGTTTTGCAACCAGGATCTCCTTGTCACGGGTTTTTTTCTCAGTGATATCCTCTAATGCAACCATCAGGGATGGTTTATCATTGTATATCAGGGACTTTAGATGAACCTGTGCATAAAATAACCGTCCGTCAAGGGTGATATGCTGCCATTCGAATATTTCATGTGACCCGGACATGGCTTTTCCAATTTTTTCAATTGATGCTTTATCTGAATCGCTCCCATCTGGCTGGGTTTTTGGAGAGAATAATCCGGGAGGTTTTCCAATGATATCTTCCCATGATCTGCCACCATATATCCTAAAAGCGGCATCATTTGCCTCAACAAACACTCCATCAGTGATGATAAGCATGGCATAAGGGGAAGTATCAAAAATTATCTTAAGGTTATTATCTGAATTAGTCTTTTTTGAGGATCCCTGTTCTGGTTCCATGTTTTTTCCTCATGTTAGTAATAGAAGAATTAATATATTTTTCAACATTGAAACAGATAATGATTGCTCCAACAAAAACCAGATATTATCAGAAAATTTTCAAAAAGTGTAAATATATTAACAATGAACATAAAATTTTCATATAATGGAAAAAAAGCCAGGTATGTTTGAAGAGAAAGCTCCGGGTCCGGTTCCTGGAAGAGATGAGATAGATCCCCCTTTCTTTTTTGAAAAAATTGTTCTGAATGGGAAAGAGATTATTGGATATATCATCCCGATAGGTGAGGTTAATCTTGTATTTGCCAGGACCATGCGAGGGATTGTTGGCTGTGGTGCAATCGATGTGATTGCACTTGAAAAGTTCGGGATCCCAGCAGTAAAAGTTCGTCCAGTAGACGGAGATTCAATAAGGAACATTGATGATCTCCTTGAAGGAGAGGTAACCATAGTAAATGCTTTTGCCAGGGATGCAGGGGTTTTTCAGAAGATGAATGGTGAAGAAGCTATCATAAAACTGGGTTGATCATCAGTCGCGGATGCAGACTCTTCAGGCATTTATTTAAGTAATAATGAGATAATGAAAAGATATGTTTACTCACATACTCGTCGGTGTGGATGGATCAAAAGAGAGTTTTCGGGCGCTAAGTCATGCAATAGTCATTGCAAATAAGTTTAATGGGAGTATTGATGTGATGTATTCAATCCCCCCAAGGGTCTATGCCGAACTTGCCGAGAGAGAAGTAAGAATTGAAGAGCCTTCAGGTGACGTACGGTTTATCTCCATGCTTCAACAGGAGGAGAACCATATAAGGGATCTTGTTGAAGAATTAGCAACCAAAGTAGGGATGACTATCGGTTTTCATACCCGTGTTGGAGATCCTGTTGAAGCAATGATTGAGTATGTTGCATCATCGGGGGTTGACCTGGTTGTTGTTGGTTCAACAGGAAAAGGAATGGCGGACAGGTTAATCCTTGGAAGTGTCAGTACTGGTATTGTCCATAAAAGCCCGGTTCCGGTCCTTGTTACAAAACCGGATACACAATAACTTTATTTGAACGGTTTATTACGGCACTCTTTGTCAGATTAGACATACCTGGTTTTAACCGGATGTATCCAGAGAAAAATTGTAAATTAATCGGAATATTCAATCTCCGGGCTAAAACAGTTAAGGATCCAACATTCGCCAGATCTTTTTTCAACCGCAGAATTTTCGGAACTCCGGTTCTGAGCAATTGTAATATCTTCAGTTAATAGCTATAAAGGGTGTCCAAAATTGATAGTGAAGATATTGCCCCGGTAAGATAAGCGTGGGAGTTCCTAAATACCTGTAAGCGTATACATACGGATGAAATATCGTGAATTTTGAAAAAATTCCTACCGTCCCGACGGCTGATGAAGTGCTTGACAGGGCTCTTCGCCGTGCTGCAAAAAAGATGCGGGAGAAGTCCAATAAAAAGAGGGCAAGCGTTGAGTTTGTCGAGGCTGCCTACCTCTCGGTCCATGACAAACTTGTATCTGTTATCCAGTCTTTTCCAACCATATCTGACGAACCACAGTTTTACCAGGATGTGATCGAGATCCTGTGGACCACTGACCGGCTGAAAAAATCACTTGGGGCTGTAGGCTGGGCTGCCAGGTGGTCAAAGGATCACAGGGGAGGCCTTGCCAAGGATGTCAGGTACTCCTCCGAGGAGAATGCAACTGCATCCAGGAAAAGAGCCATAGCCCGTCTCTCCTCTGTCGTCCACCAGGTAGAAGATGATCTTCTGTTCCTGAACGAGGTAAGAAATGTCCTTCGAAAGCTGCCTGCCGTGGAAGATGTCTTCACAATAGTTGTTGCAGGTTTTCCAAATGTCGGGAAATCCTCTTTTATCCGGAGGGTCTCTTCTGCTGAGCCTGAAATAGCCTCTTATCCCTTCACCACGAAAGGAATCATCGTCGGTCATTATTATGACGGGAGAGAGAAGATCCAGCTCATCGATACTCCCGGTCTCCTGGACCGGCCTGGTATAGAACGAAACGCTATTGAGCGGCAGGCATTATCTGCCATAGTAAATATATCTGATACACTTCTTTTTATCCTTGACCCAAGTGCTCATTGCGGGTACCCCCTGGAAGAGCAGGAAAGGCTTTTGGAAGAGGTAAAAGGTCTTGTTAATGTTCCTGTCGTCGTCGTCTCCAATAAATCAGATATTGAAGTAATCCCCGGGGTACCATCCATGTCAACTGGCAATGGCGATGGGGTAAAGGAGATCCTTGATGCCCTGCTTGTGCATAAAGCCGGGTGGCAGTCCAAAAAATTGACCAAACCTGAATAACATTTTTTTCCTATATTACATTGCCTGACGCCCTGGAATAAACGTAATAAAATGTAAGTTATTCCTGTGTGGCCTCATAGATCCCATTGTTACTAACAGAAGGCAAAACCGACCCGGATAATTTTTATATGAACAGAAGAGGAGGGTAAATGTTAACCAATTGTTAACCAATTGCTATAACAGAAAATTCTACGTATTTTTCATTTTAAAGGGAAATTTAAAGATTAAAATTTTGTCTCTTGTGAGAAGTAAATAAAAATCTTTAAACGTTTTTCAATGTAATAAATTTGAGATCCTTCACTGGATCGGAATGGTTTATCATGAATTATAAGATCGGTATTACTGCCTGCTTAGTTATAGGCATCACTTTTTTATGTGGATGTACTTCAACAACCGAAGAAGTTCAACCCCTTCTCGTGTATGCCGGAGCGGGATTGAAAGTCCCATTAGACGTTAACATAGCAGGTTTTACACAAGAGACTGGGATACAGGTTATTCCAAATTATGGTCCCTCAGGCGGTTTGTACGCCCAGATTAATGAAGGACAGCCTGCGGATGTATTCTTCTCTGCAGACTGGAAATTTATTGAAAAACTTGAAGATGACGGTAAATTAACCGATTCGATAAAGCTTCTGGAAGACAACATCGTCCTGGTAAGATCCAAGACCGGAGAGGAGAAAGGAATTGAGAAGATCCAGGACCTGGTTAAACCAGACATCAGCATTGCAGTAGCAGATCCCGGGGCACCAATCGGTCAGTATTCACAAAATGTTTTAGACAGCACAGGAATGACCGAGGCCTTATCTCAGGGTGCGATAAAAGCACGGCCAAGCACAGTAAACCAGGTCGCATTAATGGTTGAGAAGGATGAAGTTGATGCCGGTTTCCTTTACAGCAGCACTGCTTCACTATATAACCTTACACCAGTTCAGAGATTTGATACCACGCAAAGTGGGGAGATCGTATTTGGTATAGGGATAATCAAGGGCGGAGATGAGAAGAGAGCAAAGGAGTTTACAGATTACCTGGATAAACATACAGACGAATACATGAAATATGGTTGGACACGGTATGCATAAGAAACCATCAACCATTGAAATTCTTTTTATCCCTGCATTTTTCCTGCTTATTTTATATCCCATATGTGCAATTCTTTTTCACCTTACACCCGAAGGGATAGTCACAACCATAAGTGACCCTCTCTTCTGGTCTTCCTTTAAAAATACCCTGATTACTGCATTTGGTGCAGCAATCCTTGCAACACTTCTGGCTTTGGGATTTGGTTATTACCATATGTTCAACCGCGACTCTATCATGTACCGGATAGCAGACCTTTTCAATGATCTGCCAATTGCTCTTCCGCACACAGTCGCAGGTCTTGCATTGCTTCTCGCATTTGGGAGAAAAGCGTTTGGATTTGCTGGATCCACCGGGTTGGCCTTTACCGTTCTTGCAGTCACACTTGCAATGTTTTTTGTTTCATACCCTCTTGCAGCCCGGACAATTGCATCATCAGTAGATGAGATAGACAGGGAAATAATTGATGTAGCCAGGACACTTGGTGATTCAGAAGGCAAAGCGTACGTGCGGATTGTGCTGCCATTACTGGGAGAATCCTTAATCTCTTCTATGGTACTTTGTTTCTCAAGATCACTCAGTGAATTTGCAGCAGTCATAATGTTTGGTGGAAATGTGCCAGGTATGACACAGGTCCTCGCATCATATGTATTCACCAAAGTTGAAGAAGGACAGATAGATGCAGCGGTAAGTGCAAGTGCATTCTGTATTCTGCTATCAATTATGCTTGTAATCATTCTCAGAATCCTTACAAGGAGGAGACATGTTCGCGGTAGAAAACCTGCATAAATCATTTTCCGATAAAAAAGTCTTACAGGGGTGTTCATTTTCAATTCCAGACAAGGAGATACGGGTGCTCATTGGTCGAAACGGAGTTGGAAAATCTACACTTCTCAAGATCATTACCGGAATTTTGTACCCGGATAGTGGAGACGTGTTGTTAAACCAGAGATCACTCCTCCGGGACCCTACAGAAAAACGCAGAGTCGGATATGTACCCCAGAGTTCAGCATTATTTCCACATTTAACCATCCGGGATAATGTGGCCTATGCATTAAGGAATGGAAGAGGTAAAGAAGAAGAGATAGATACAATCCTTGCACACCTGGACCTTCATGAGTATGAACATGCATATCCATATCAGCTGAGTGGAGGATACCGGGCACGGGTTGCACTTGGAAGGGCTCTCTTTTCCAATCCTGCGATAATGCTCCTTGATGAGCCACTGACCGAGGTAGATCATGCAAAAAAGACAGAGATGCTGCCTGAATTTAAAAAGATCCTGCAAGAACTTTCTATTCCGGTCCTCTACATTACTCATGATCCACGCGAAGCTGCTCTTATAGGAACATCATATATGGCAATGGATGCAAATGGAGTGACACAGGTTAATTCTGCAGAAGAAGCATTCTCTTTTATCCAATAATTTTTTCCGTTTTCCAACCTCATCCTTTTTGAGCAGGCAATGGCCTGAAATAATACCATTAGAAGAGATAAATTTTCATGAGTGCTTAACACCGGTCAGTAAGATCTTTCCAGGAATAGAAAAAGCCATAACCAATATAAATGCCAACAATATATGAGAAAAAATTATGATAATCGAACTGTTATCAAACCCGCGTGCTTTTTTCGGTTCAATCTGTAAAAATGAGCCATCTTTGAAAATTCCTGCCCTCATCATCCTTCTTATGGCAATAATCAGTTCTGTCTCCGGTTACATGATGGGAGAACTGTCAGGCAGGATCTTCTCCGGAATGATGGAAAGTATTGCCACGATAACAGCAGTCACCGCTGCAGCAGCAACTTTTGTATCAGTCCTGATCATCTGGCCGGTTGCTGCCGCCATCCTGTTCGGACTACAGAAAACTCTGCAGGGGAATGGATCATTCAGGCGTGTCATGGAGATATGTGGGTATGGGATGTTTCCACTCGTCTTTTCGTCTATCATCCTGCTTCTGCTGAGCGGGTACTATATCCCCCAGGCAGATATCAGCCCAGTCAGGTCAGCAAACCCTGAAGTGATCAGCAAGGCAGCAGCAACGATGATGCAGGATCCGGCCCTTCATGAGCT